>Ga0316189_10002025_pt1 | contig 19997 bp, 21 predicted proteins | sample LowCovwburrow_MG_FD_204930 | JGI IMG/M metagenome (GOLD analysis project Ga0316189, IMG submission 204930) | Coastal sediment microbial communities from Maine, United States - Lowes Cove worm burrow | ecosystem: Environmental > Aquatic > Marine > Coastal > Sediment | place: USA: Maine... | reverse complement strand
TGAGTATGAGTTTAGCGGCATTACCTCATTTCTATTACCAGCCACTATGGGTAGCCTTAATATTTCTCGCCATGATAGCTTGGCGGTGTTTATCACTTTGGCAGCACTGGCCTTTACCCAATAAACAACATCGATTATTACAGCTAGTTCAGCTATCCATCGCAGCTGGGGCAGGATTATTAATGCTGAATAGCTATGGTAACTTTATTGGCCGTGATGCGGGCACCGCTTTACTGATTGTAATGCTCGGTTTAAAAATTGTTGAAATTCATAACCACCGGGATTATTACCTGAGCTGCTTTTTAGGCTATTTTTTGGTCATCACTAATTTTCTATACTCGCAAAGCATACCGACTGCGTTATTGATGTTTGTTGTGGTTATTTTAATGACCACTTCCTTGATTAGCCTCAATGATACCCAACAACAGTTAAGCAAAAAATATCAGCTTAAATTAGCCAGCAAAATGTTATTGCAAGCTATTCCTCTTATGGTGCTATTGTTTATACTTTTCCCACGTATTTCTGGCCCTTTATGGGGCTTGCCACAAGATGCCAGCACCGCTAAAACGGGCATTGATAATAAGATGTCCTTAGGAAATATCAGTCAGTTAATTCAGTCTGATGCCGTTGCCTTTCGGGTTAATTTTGACAGTGAGCAGCCTGAGGCCAAAGATTTATACTGGCGTGGCCCAGTACTATCAGAGACGGATGGCACAACATGGACTGAGTCCTCTCTAAGCAAGGAATCAGCACTCACAACGGCCCACATCATCAACCAAGGCACTCCCTATACTTATACTGTCACGCTTGAGCCCCATGATCGACATTGGTTATTTGCCTTAGATTTACCCAGTTCTTTACCTACTACATTAATGACAAACCCATCGCCTAATGCTGAATTACTCAGCAATCATCCCATTAAACAAAGAACACAATATCAATTATCTTCAACAACACAATTTCAGCTAAACCCTCATTTTGAACCGCGATTAGCCAACGCACTCAATCTGCCTAAAGGCCAACACCCTCGGACTATTCAATTAGCACAGCAATGGCGTCAGCAGACATCAGATCCCCAAGCGCTTATTCAACTCGCCTTAGCGCATTTTAACCAACGAGCTTTCTACTATACCTTGACACCGCCTCCGTTAAACGGTGATGTCATTGATAGTTTTCTATTTGAAAGTCGACGTGGTTTTTGTGAGCATTACGCCGCTAGCTTCACCGTTTTAATGCGTGCAGCCGGTATCCCAACGCGTATTGTGACTGGATATCAAGGCGGAGAACACAACACCGTCGATGATTATTTGGTGGTTCGCCAACGTGATGCTCATGCGTGGACAGAAGTCTGGTTAGCCGGGCAAGGTTGGATGCGTGTTGATCCTACAGCTGCGGTATCAAGTGAAAGAATCGAGCTCGGTATTAATGATCTGTTACCCAATAATCTGCGAGCACCTTTCTTTTTTGCCCAAAGCTCAGATCTGGTTGATCTTTGGCAACATGTTCGACAAAGCTGGGATGTCTTAAATCATGCTTGGAACCGTTCCATCTTGGCTTATGGCCCTGAACTACAGAAGCTATTCCTAGCAGATTTAGGGATGGCTAACCCGAATTGGCAAATGATGGCAGTCTATTTATTTGCTGCATTTAGTATTATTTTACTCATCACTGCAGCCCTTTTGCTATATCAACGCGATCATCAAGATCCAACTATTGTACTCTATGGGCAATTTTGTACTCGGCTGGCGAAACTGGGTGCCGAGCCTATCGCTCCAGGCGAAGGACCATTAGATTTTGCTAATAGAATGTGTGCTGCTTTCCCACACTATCAACATCAAATTAAAGAGATTACGCAACACTATATTGGCTTGCGCTACGCGAAAAAGATTCAGCCTTTAATACAATTTAAGCGAATGGTTAAACAGTTTAAACCTCGAAAATGGTAAGCTAAAGACACTATGGAAGCCGCTCAACTCGATCAATTCAAACAGCAATTACTCTCTCAACGAGATGAGCTAATGGCGTCACAACAGATGGCACAAAGTGCCACTGAACCTGTTGAGCTTGATCAATCCAGTGTGGGCCGTGTATCCCGAGTTGATGCCATGCAATCGCAATCCATGGCTGTAGAAGCAACCCGTCTTAGGCAGCAACAATTACGCAAAATCACCACCGCCTTAGCCTTAATCGAGTCTGGAGATTATGGTTACTGTCAACAATGTGATAACGAGATCGATCCACGTCGCTTAGCCATCGACCCTGCTGCTACACAGTGTGTTCCCTGCGCTTCACAGCAGGAATAAGTTAGAATAGCGCTTTTCATTTTTACTGGTTTCGCAGCTAACCTATGTCGACCGACCATTCCCTGTTTGAACGTAGTCACATCTTAATAGGCGATGAAGGTATTGCACGTCTTCAAGCCAGTCATGTTTTAATCGCCGGTATCGGTGGTGTGGGTTCATTTACCGCTGAAGCCTTAGCACGACTCGGCGTCGGTCAACTCACATTGCTTGATCATGATGTGGTATCCCCTTCTAATATCAACCGCCAGCTTATTGCCTTAAATTCGACGGTTGGACAATTAAAAACATCGGTTATGGCTAAACGTATTAACGACATTAACCCGCACTGCCGTGTCACAGTGATGAACGACTTTCTCAGCCCTGATAGTGTTCCGGCTCTACTCGAACATCCCTTTGACATTATCGTCGATGCCATTGACAGTATGAGTAGTAAAACGGCCCTCATTGAAATGGCATGGCGTCAGGATATTGCCCTGTTTTCGAGTATGGGCGCAGGGGGTAAATTAGATCCAACTCAAATACGTACCGGCGATCTGATGGATACCACTATCTGTAAATTAGCCAAACAATTGCGAGGCCATCTGCGTAAACGCGGTGTGGGTCGTGGTATTCAAACTGTTTATTCAATTGAACCTTCAATCCCGCCTCTTCCGCCTGAGGCCGTTGAGCGTGGACGACCTCGTGCCGTCAACGGTACTGTCAGTTATATGCCTTCTCTTTTTGGACTCACTTTAGCTGGGCTGGTTGCCAACCGCCTTATTGGCGATGCCCGTCGTGTCTAAACAGGATCCAACAAACGTTTTAAATTGCGATGCAGAAAGACAGCTTGAATTGGCACAGCTACTTTCCCCTTACGACATTAAAATTAAATCTATTGCTGATGGACATCCAATCCCGGGTAGCTTTTTCGGTAAGAGAGAAGCGGGCATAATTGGTCAAATACTCTATCTTCGATACGATACGCCAGTCCATTCAGCGCTTCACGAAGCGAGCCACTATATTTGTATGGATCCTATTCGTCGTGACAAGCTTGACACCAATGCTGAAGGTGACTTTGATGAGGAAAATGGTGTCTGTTATCTACAAATATTACTGTCTGATCACCTCAATGGCATAGGCAAACATCGAATGATGTTGGATATGGATCGCTGGGGCTATACCTTCAGGTTAGGCAGTGCTCGCGCTTGGTTTGAACAGGATGCAGAGGATGCCAAACAATGGCTTCAACACTACAGCCTTATCGATGCCGAACAGCAAATAACCCGGCAATTACGTCATTTCTAAAAACCCGCTATCTCACAGAAATATGATAGACTTTAAGCTAAAATATAATCAACCTATCAAACTAAAAATTTTATATTCTTGTGAATTAATCATCCGTTTAGAAAGGTCATTATGTCAGCCAATAATACAGATATTACGCCAGAGGCATCTGCACAAAGTGCCGTACAACTCAACTTACTTTCCCTTATTTTAGTCACTGGCTTAAGTGGCTTTTGTGGTGGTTTAGTCTGGGCCCTTATCACTGCTTTACTTGATATCATTGGCCTGATTGAGCTCGTTAAATTCAATAGCTATATTGTTAATCTTCTTACCTTCCCGCTGATTGGTTTATTCTTTAGTGCTTTTTTTGCCTTGATAGGTTATCCACTCTATCAATACCGTTGCAAGCGAATAAAAGGTCAGAAACTATCAGGCCTATTTCTTAATCGACAATAAATAAAACCCTGTCATCTCGTCTTAGCTAGTCAGCCATTTATACGAAGTTAGGAGCCAATAGGTCCAAGATAATGCAGAAATCAATGCTTTTCTATTAGGTCTGTTTATTTTTCTAAGCCTGTCACCACTGGTTTTTTTGCTGGGTGAAAGCCGCTATTCAATATCGATTGTATGACCGAAGTGCCAGGGTTAAAGGCTTATCTGAAATGATTGGAAAAGCGACTAGACATGCACACCATATTGCACAAAAATTTGCCACAGACTCTCAAAGTAATTTGGGCAAAACAAAAAAAGCAGTCCAAGGTCATTCATTTCAGTATCTACACCCGAAATAAGAATAGCCGCCATATTTAAAAGTTCGGGTTGTTGTCACTGTCTAATACTACTTATCTGATTAGCGTTTTAATCATTGACTTGATTAAAATAATCTTTCGCTTCTACACAGTCATACTTTATTTGTACTATTAGGGCTTCTAAATTTGCAAACTTTTGCTCATCTCGCAGTTTGTGTAGAAAATTAATCTGGACATATTCACCGTAGATGTCTAGTTCAAAGTTGAACAAATGTACCTCAAGTAATGCCCTATCCTGTCCACCCACTGTTGGTCTCACACCTATATTAGCAACACCTTGAATGGGTTCACCATCGACGCCAAACAGCTGGACAGCATAGACACCCGTCAGCGGAACTTTACAACGATGGAGGTGAATATTGGCTGTCGGGAACCCCATAGTGCGACCCCGTTTATCACCGTGCGCTACCCGACCACTCATCTTATAGGGATGCCCAAGTAATGTTTGGGCTAGCATCAAATCACCGGCTGCTAATGCTTGGCGTATCTGTGTGCTACTCACCCTGGTCTCTGCGATCGCAAAGGTATGCATATTGGCTACTTGAAAACCCTCCGCTTTGCCCACTTTTTGCAAAAGCGCAAAATCGCCTTGTCGATCTTTACCAAATTTAAAATCATCGCCAACGACTAGGTAATGGACATTTAAACCCTTGACTAATAACTGCTGAATAAAATCATTTGCCGACATTTGCGCCAACGTTTTATTGAACCTTAAAACACAAAGTTGTTGAATAGAATAACTTCTTAAAGCTTCCACTTTTTCACGAAAACGACTGAGTCTTGGCGGTGCTTTTTCGGGTACAAAAAACTCTATCGGCTGCGGTTCAAAAGTAATCACAACTGCTGGTAGTCCAAGTATATCGCCTTTTAAGGCCAGTTGGCTTAACACAGCTTGATGTCCGAGATGAACACCATCAAAGTTACCTATTGTTGCTACACAACCAGTCGGTGAGTCAGGCAAATTATGGAAACCACGAATTATTTTTTGCATAAATTAGGGTGCTAATGAGTCAATATCAGAGGTCATAGATTAACACTATTGAATCAACAATCCAGCGGGCAGGAATACAGCGATTAATCTATACTATAACGTTAATTCACTTTTGTTGGGAGCTTAGCCAATGGCAAGACGAAAAAAACTTGATTATGAAGCATCCATTGCCGAACTAGCGTCATTAGTTGAGCGGCTGGAACAAGGTGACATTAGCCTTGAAGAATCCCTCAAACTTTATGAAAGTGGCGTTTTGATTACTCGAGACTGCCAAGAAGCATTACAAAATGCTGAACAAAAGGTGCAGATGTTATTAAAACAATCTGATCAGAGCAATTTGGTTGATTTTGAAACCCCTTCTGCTGATTCGTGAAGCCCATTTTTTCCTCAGCAGATTGGATGCAACAAAGACAAGCACGCATCGAACAATCCTTAAATCAGCAACTGTCGAATAATGCCGAACAAGTCACTTCTGCCAGATTGCTTGATGCTATGCGGTATTCAACGCTCAATGGCGGTAAACGCCTTCGCGCCCTGTTCGTTTATGCCGCTGGTGAAGCACTCAATGTTGATCTGAACTTGTTAGACTTCCCAGCCTGTGCGGTTGAAATGATTCACGCATACTCATTGGTCCATGATGATATGCCCGTGATGGATGATGATGACCTTAGACGAGGTAGACCCACATGCCATAAGGCGTTTGATGAAGCCACTGCATTACTCACTGGTGATGCGCTGCAATCGTTAGCCTTTGGAACCCTTTGTAAAAGTGCTTTGAGTCCTAAACAGCAAATCAGTATGGTGAAAACGTTGGCAAACCACAGTGGTCTAATGGGTATGGCCGGTGGACAAGCTATCGATCTTGAATCTGTTGGCCTAGGATTAGATGCGAATGCCTTACAAAATATGCATGAGCTCAAAACAGGCGCTTTGATTCAAGCTAGTCTCAAAATGGGTGCTTTAGCTTCTCATCATGTTACTGATAACATTTTGCATCAATTGTCTGAATATGGCGCCTGCATTGGACTCGCTTTTCAGGTCCATGACGATGTACTCGATGTTATCTCAGACACCGATACGCTCGGCAAAACACAAGGTGCCGATATCGCATTAAATAAACCGACCTATCCTGCGTTGATAGGTTTGCAGGAGGCACAACAAAAAGCGGCGGACTTAATTGATAAATCTTTGGCTATTTTGGACGATTTACCCTACGATACTCAGGCACTGACAGCCTTGTCACACTTCATCGTGCAACGCCGCCACTAAACAATAAGAACATGACGACTTTACTTTCACATATTAATAACCCAGATGACTTACGCCAGTTGGATAAAAGCCAATTGCCACAAGTTGCGGCTGAGATCAGGGCGCTGATTGTCGACAGTGTTCAACAAACGGGCGGTCATATTTCGTCCAATCTTGGCGTTGTGGAACTCACATTGGCACTGCATTATGTCTTTAATACGCCCGATGACCGCGTTGTTTGGGATGTCGGTCATCAAAGTTATGCCCACAAAATCATTACCGGTCGTCGGGATCAAATGCATACCATGCGTCAAGCCGGCGGTTTATCGGGTTTCCCTAAGCGAAGTGAAAGTCCTTATGATACCTTTGGTGTCGGCCACTCAAGTACGTCTATTAGTGCTGCCTTAGGGATGGCTATTGCCGCCCAAACCAGTAATAACGGTCGTCATAGTGTTGCTATTATCGGTGATGGTGCCCTGACCGCAGGCCAAGCCTATGAGGCCTTAGCCCATGCCGGTGATTTAAGTGCCAATTTGCTCGTCATTTTGAATGATAATGAAATGTCGATTTCTAAAAATGTCGGTGGGATGTCAAATTATCTGGCCCGGATGTTATCGGGAAACTTTTACACTACAGCACGTGAAGGCAGTAAAAAAGTACTCGAAAAACTACCTTCAGCATGGGAGTTTGCACGACGAGCAGAAGAACATATGAAGGGTATGGTGATCCCTGGCACCCTGTTTGAGGAAATGGGCTTTAATTACATAGGCCCCATTGATGGCCACGACATGGATACCCTGTTGACCACCCTGACTAATTTACGCGATCGTAAAGGACCACAGTTCTTACATATTGTGACCAAAAAAGGTAAGGGTTATCAGCCTGCTGAACAACATCCCAATAAATATCATGGTGTTAGCCCTTCTAATAGCAAATCATCCGGCCCCAGCTATACCAGCATCTTTGGCCAATGGCTCTGCGATATGGCTGCGCAGTCAGAGGACCTCATCGCCATTACCCCAGCAATGTGTGATGGCTCTGGACTCAGCGCATTCTCTGAACAATATCCTGACCGTTATTTCGATGTAGGCATTGCCGAACAACATGCTGTCACACTCGCCGCAGGCATGGCTACAGAAGGTAAAAAACCAGTTGTCGCTATTTACTCCACCTTCTTGCAACGCGCTTACGATCAGCTTATTCATGACGTGGCCTTACAAAACTTACCCGTTGTATTTGCCATCGATCGCGGCGGTCTTGTCGGTGCCGATGGCGCAACACATGCCGGTAGTTTCGATTTAAGTTACTTACGCTGCATTCCTAATCTGTTGATCATGGCGCCTGCAGATGAAAATGAATGCCGTCAAATGTTAACAACGGCTTACCAACATAATGGCCCAAGTGCAGTCCGTTACCCAAGAGGCACTGGGCCAGGCGTGATCGTCGATGAAGCATTAGAGCCCATAGCTATCGCGAAAGCGCAGCTCAAACGACAAGGCGAAAAAGTCGCTATCCTCGCTTTTGGCAGTATGGTTCAAGCCGCCATTGAAGCAGGTGATGAACTGAATGCGACAGTGATCAATATGCGTTTTATTAAGCCGCTTGATACTACTTTGATTACCAAAATGGCTGAAACCCATGATTTAATTATCACAATAGAAGAGAACACTCGCATAGGTGGCGCCGGCAGTGGCATCGCAGAATATCTACTTTCAACCAGTAGTCGCACCGCTATTGAAGTATTGGGCTTACCGGATAATTTCCTTGACCATGGTGAACACCAAGCGATGTTAAATGCCTGTGGTTTGTGTTCTGCTGGGATTATTAATACCGTCAAACAGCATTTTCCGGCATAATGTCGGATTAAATCGTTCAAATTCCAATTATAAAATCGATTATGAGTAGCCCATCCTATACCTTAAAAATCTTAGCTGATTTTGCTTCTGCCCATACCTTGCGTAATTATCCGGGTGACTGCAGTCGCATGCATGGACATAATTGGAAGGTTGAAGTTGAAGTCACTGCAACAGCATTGAATGAACATGAAATGGGCATGGACTTCAAAACCATTAAAACTGCCACTCGCGAGTTGGCTAAAACACTGGATCATCGTTACTTAAATGATATTCCGCCGTTTGATACTCGGAACCCTACAGCTGAAAATATTGCCCAATATTTTTACCAACACTTAAGTAACACATTAAATATCGAACAAGCCCGCGTTTCTAGCGTTACCCTATGGGAAACAGATCGCGCTTGTGTTCGATACAGTGAGGATTAAAACATGACAACTGATATCAAACCTGATTGCTGTGACGAAATTGAAGATGTACAAAACATCATCGATAAGCGTCATATCGCAATTGATAAAGTCGGTATCAAAGATATCCAACACCCGATCAAAGTCAGTGACCGTAGTGCGGGTGAGCAACATACCATTGCCAATTTTAATATGTATGTGAATTTGCCACACCACTTCAAAGGCACACATATGTCTCGTTTTGTTGAAATTTTAAATCAACATGAACGTGAAATTACCGTTAAATCATTCCGCACCATGCTCGGTGAGATGACCGAGCGTTTGCAGGCGGAATCAGGCTATATCGAGATGGATTTTCCCTATTTCGTCAATAAAGAAGCGCCTATCAGCAAAGTCAAAAGCTTGATGGATTATCAAGCCAGTTTCATCGGCGAAATCACAGGCGATAAAACAACAATTACGGTCAAAGTGATTGTCCCTGTTACAAGCCTATGTCCTTGCTCTAAAAATATTTCCGATTATGGTGCCCATAATCAGCGTTCTCATGTCACATTAACCGTGCGTGTTGATAGTTTTATCTGGATAGAAGATCTCATCGACCTAGTCGAAGAAGAAGCGTCATGTGAAATATTTGGTTTACTCAAGCGTCCAGATGAAAAGTATGTCACTGAGCGTGCTTATGACAATCCAAAATTTGTCGAAGACATTGTGCGTGATATCGCAGCAAGATTAAATGATGATGAACGTATTGATGCTTATACCGTTGAATCTGAAAACTTTGAATCGATTCATAATCATTCGGCTTATGCCCTGATTACCAAAGGTTTCGAATAAGCGCTTATACCTTAACAGTCATTAAAATTAAAAGGCCTCGTTAGTGTAGAGGCCTTTTTTATAGTCTTAACATCATCATTAAAGACCTGTGACCCGCATTACAGTATAGTTTCGTTAAATATTTCACATTAACAATATGCTTTATGAGCAGTTGTTAATCGATATTAACCTCTGCACCACATCACCAATACATACGCACGCCCTCTACTGTCAAGACAGCAAAAAGTCAGCGACCCCACTATTCCTGCAAATAAACGCCTTAAGCATCCCTAAGAGCACAAGCTCTCCATTTAGTTATTTATATTTAAGTTATTATTATACTAATCAATTATTTATAAAAATTATTCCTCCTATTTAATAATTGCTAATAAAGGACTATGATTAAATATCGTCCTTTTAAATCAGTTCCTATGAACTTGATTTATACAGCACGACGTTATTAACCAAATATAAAGTCAGGAGAAAGTTATCATGAAAGGTTTTTTAAAATTTTTAACGCCGTTGATTGCATTGCTACTCGTTTCTCTCAACGCTCAAAGCCACGAAACAACTGCGGATATTATCGCTAGAGCAGAATCTGCTGCACCATCACACGTCAGTAAACATGCCACCATTTATGATATGGATGGTCATACCGTGTTAAGAAAAGGGACGAATGATTGGCACTGCATGCCCAATATTCATCTCATTCCAGGTGATAAACATCCGATGTGTAATGATGCCGTATGGATGAAATGGATGCGTGCTATCGCTAAAGGTGAGGACTTCTCTACTGACAGAATCGGCTTAGGCTACATGCTACAGGGCGATGCGCATGTCAGTAACTCTGATCCAGCTGCAACAGATCCCAATAATGGTGATGCCTGGGTTGAAGAAGGTCCACATGTGATGGTCATCGTACCCAAAGAAATGTTAAAAGGTGTTTCACATGACCCTCATAACGGTGGACCTTATGTGATGTGGGGAGATACACCTTATGCCCATATTATGTTCCCAACGGAAAACAAATAAGTTGTTTTCATTTATTTAGCTTTCAATCAATAAGGCCCATTCAATATGGGCCTTATTTTTTTGACGGGCATGCTTAAAAATTAACGACTAAAATTTCTGTTTCAAGTCCATTCTATCGCCAGTGCGTTCCATATCGAGTTGGCCTAAAAAGCTCATCCCTAGCAAAGCGCGTATAGGCTCATTACCATCCAGCACCATTGCCGACACATTATGCAGTTTTATCGTACCGACCTGAACGAGATCCAAATTCACTTTATAGGCTTTTTCTATCCTTGAGGCTGTCCTTACTCCTATGGCCTTACCTTGCAGGTAATCAATACCGAGTCGCTTAGCCGTATTGGCGTTTAAAGCAATAGTAGAGGCACCGGTATCGACGATAAAATCGACACTGAAGCCGTTAATACTGCCAGGCGTTACATACATACCTCGTGTTGGCCATAAACTCACAACAGCCTGCTCGGGTGGCGCCACATAATGGCTCCCTATATGCGTCCCTAATAAATATTGTTGTTGTATGCCATTGACTTCAAGCACAGCCATACGACTGGTTGCCGATATCAATGTAACCCCTTCAGGGCTTGTTTTACCCGCTTTGAGAATACGTTGCGTATTATCGATTTCTAGAACAGCTTGGCCGTTAAAGAGACCTAATACAGTAATTTTAGTTACATCAGCCCATGCGACAGACACATTTAGCAGTATAATAAGCGCTGCACTGTATGCTCTTAGCATGAACATTCTCCTAAATTAATTCTTTCATTAACAGAATAACAATACTTAAAATAATGAATACATCAACAGCATTTTCGATCACTGGTGTGATTCTAGCCGGTGGCCAAGGCCAGCGCATGGGCGGCCAAGACAAGGGCTTAATCGAGTATCAACAACGCCCTTTAATTGAACATGTCCTCACTACGCTTAAACCACAAGTCGATAATCTGGTCATTAATGCTAATCGTAATATAGAACAATACCGACGCTATGGATACCCTGTCATCGAAGATGCTTTAAACGATTTTTGTGGGCCACTTGCTGGCATGCTGAGTGCTATGCAAGCGTGTAATACTGATTATATTCTCACTGCGCCTTGTGACTCACCGACTATTTCACCGCAACTTCGCCAAAGAATGATGGAAGTTTTACTGGCTAATCAAGCCGATATCGCGGTAGCACATGATGGAGATCGACTACAGCCCGTGTTCGCTCTGATACCTTGCCGATTAGCCGATAATTTAGCACACTATCTTGAACAAGGTGACCGTAAAATAGACCTATGGTTCTCACAACATAAGCTCGCTATCGTCGATTTTTCTGATCAAACAGCATGTTTTGTTAACTTTAACCGTCCCGAAGATGTTGTAAAGCAGCGTGCTATCCCCTTCGAAACGCCTATTTTAGGCTTTTCAGCTTATAGTGGTACCGGTAAAACAACCTTGCTACGCCAATTAATTCCCACTCTGAATGCAAAAGGTATTCAAGTCGCTGTCATTAAACACGCTCATCACTTATTTGATATCGATACACCCGGTAAAGATAGCTATGAAATTCGCCAAGCAGGGTCGCAGCAAACCTTAGTGGCTTCAAGTCGTTTAATGGCGCTGATGCAAGTCAGTTCAGATCAAAGTCAAACCCCAAAATTAACTGACTTAATTCCTCGACTCGATACCACAACAATTGACCTAATTCTAGTTGAAGGTTTCAAACACGAAGCGTTTCCCAAAATCGAATTACATCGCCCAAGTGTAGGCAAACCGCTTATTTATGAGCATGATGATAATATTATTGCTATTGCCAGTGATGAAACGCTATCACTCAGTCGTGAACTCGATACCCTAAACCTTAATGATATTGAGGCAATTGCTGACTATATTGAACTCTTTATTACTACCTGGACTCATTAGCCCTATGTCAAAATTTACGCCAGAACCCAGTTGTGCTGATCCAGAAGATAAAAATCGGCTTAGCATTGATGCAGCAAGAGCGCGAATCAGTTCATTAGTCAAAACACTTGACGCATGGCAGCAATGCCCTTTACGCGATAGTTTGAACCGGGTATTACATAGCGATGTTATTTCGCCGCTACATGTCCCTGCACATAATAATTCTGCCATGGATGGTTACGCGGTTAACAGTCGTGATATTGTTAACCATCCTGTACGCTTGAAACAGGTTGGCATTGCCTTTGCTGGCCAGCCCTTTACCGGTGAAATTAAAACCGGAGAGTGCATTCGCATTATGACCGGTGGCGTTGTGCCGCCAGAGTGCGACACTATTGTTATGCAAGAGCAAGTCGAAGCTGAGGGTGATTGGATCACTATCCATAAGCAACATCCCCAAGGTGAACATGTTCGCTATGCCGGCGAAGATCTTAAAACAGGCGATATTGTTTTACAGGCCGGGCGGCGCATTAGACCTGCTGATTTAGGCTTAATCGCTTCACTTGGCATTGCTGAAGTCAATGTTAAGCGTCGTTTACGTGTCGCCTTTTTTTCTACCGGAGATGAACTAAAATCCATCGGTGAAACATTATCCACAGGGCAAATCTACGACAGTAACCGCTATACACTCTACGGCATGTTACAGCGACTTGATGTTGATTTGCTTGATATGGGTGTGGTGGCTGATGATAAAGCGCTACTCCGACAAACCCTAAGCGATGCCTCGCAGCAAGCTGACGTGGTGATCACTTCCGGCGGTGTCTCTGTTGGCGATGCCGATTATGTTAAAGAAATACTGGCTGAACTTGGCCAAGTCGACTTTTGGAAAATTGCAATGCGGCCGGGTCGACCGCTTGCCTTTGGCCAAATTAATAATGCGTTATTTTTCGGCTTACCGGGCAACCCCGTTTCAGTGATGGTGACATTTTATCAGTTTGTCACCCTAGCGCTTCGTCAACTGATGGGTGAAGACAATCCAGAAAGTCTGACACTACAAGTGACCTGTACTGATCCGATTCGTAAGCGGCCGGGCCGGTTTGAATATCAACGCGGCATTTTGTCAACAAATAAACACGGGCTGACACAAGTGTCTATCACTGGCGGCCAAGGCTCCGGTATTTTACGTTCGATGAGCACAGCTAACTGCTTTATATTACTTGATGAACACTGTGATGGCCTGCCCGCGAATAGCATGGTAACGGTTCAACCTTTTGCGGGTTTAATTTAAATGTCAGACACGTCTGCCAAACAAAAATTAGAGCTCAATAAGCTCCGAAAACGTCTCCGCCGCCATGTCGGTCAAGCCATTGCTGATTACGACATGATCCAAGATGGCGACAAAATTATGGTTTGCCTATCGGGTGGTAAGGATAGTTATACCCTGCTCGATATTTTGATGAACCTGCAAAAACACGCCCCTATTAATTTCGAACTCATCGCCGTTAACTTAGATCAAAAACAGCCCGGATTTCCAGAACATGTGTTACCAGAATACTTAAGCACACGTGATATTCCTTTCCATATTATCGAAAAAGATACTTATAGCATTGTTAAAGAAGTGGTGCCTGAAGGTAAAACGACCTGTGGTATATGCTCACGGCTTCGCCGAGGTTCATTGTATGGCTGGGCAAGACAAAATAACATCACCAAAATTGCATTAGGTCATCATCGGGACGATATAATTGAGACGGCATTTTTGAATATGTTCTACGGCGGTAAGCTCAAGGCGATGCCCCCGAAACTATTGAGTGATGATAAGACCAATATCTTGATTAGACCACTGAGTTACTGCCGTGAATCAGATATTAGTCGTTATGCCGAATCACAGCAGTTTCCTATCATTCCATGTAATCTATGTGGTTCTCAGGACAACTTGCAACGTCAGGTGATTAAAGACATGTTACAAGGCTGGGAAAAGCAACATCCCGGACGGCTTGATACGATCTTTAGAAGCCTACAAAACCTCTCACCCTCACAACTGGCTGATCACAATTTGTTCAACTTTAAAGATCTCGAAAATCATCGTATTCCTGCAAGCGCAGACCATGATGCTGGCTATGATGATTTTATACAAAAGGCCTTTTCTGCTTAAATTGATACTGCTTAATAAACGCCTATTCATGCCCAGATCACATACTTACCTTTACCATTAAAACAATACAAGCTTTGAGCAACACAATGGGTTATGGCCTCATCCTGTCATTAAGCTAGTGACCTCTTGGAATCAAATCATCAATATAGCTGCTAACAAACCGCTCCCAAAGGAGATTAAACCTAAAAAAGCAAAATCAGTTTTGTGACATTGCCTGCGACGTCCAGCTAAAAAGTTATTCACGATTTAGCAGTACTATCGACTAACTACAATAGCTATCCACTCTAAGTCTTTGAAAACATTATAAACCAACATAAGCTACTGATTCTAAATGATTTTTTAACCTGTACCTTTTTTAACCAATTAGAGACCTTGCATTAAAAAATAATCACTTAGCGTCACATGTGTTATTTATCCACAAAGTTATCCACAGAAAATGTGTGTAAGTCTATAAGTCATTGAAAGTCAAAAAAGACTTAAATGTTTGGGGTGAAATCTTCAGAAAATTCTAATGCATTGCCATCAGGATCACGACAAAAAAATGCAGCTCTACCCGATTTGCTGCGTGTAAATTCGACACTTGCTGCTAGTAAACGTTTTTCCAGCCCGGCGATATCATCGACAACGAGTGCAATATGTTTATCTCGACCGCCATGTTCAGGACGGCCTTCATTTGAATCCGGATTAGGCAACTTCATTAAATGGATTTGCTGCCCACTGTCATCAATATCAATCCATGCCCCTTCAAATGGGAAATTCGGCCGCGTTTCGTTTAGATGTAATTGCAATACATCACAATAAAACACCAATGATGCTGCTACATCTGAAACTAAGAAACTCGCATGGGCAATTGATTTGATCATTCATTTTCTCCTAACTTTCTTTAAATATTTACTTATCTTGGTTGATTGTTGCAACACCATAGGCAGCTAATAAAATCAGACCGCCGCCTAACCACTCTTGCGCCGTCATCGCTTCATCAGTCAATAGCCAGGCAGCAACAGCGGCAACGATTAATTCAAACAACATAATAACTGACGAACGATAAACTGGCATCATTGCTACACCATATAAGACAGCTACCGTCATCAGCACAATCCCTAACCAGCCCAATAACCAAGCGCTGGCCCACACTGTTGCTGTTATCTCGGGTACAGGTGACTGCTGCACTAAAATGACCAATAATGAAACGCTAACAACACCCCACCAAATAACACCAGTTTTAATACCCATTGCTAGATTCGATAATTTTCTCGCCAAGACATTATTAATGGAAAAAGCAATGCCCGCGATGAGTGCCAAAGCATCCGCTAAACCATGCGGCCAGGGAAAGCCCAATTCAGGATTCCATAACATCACTAACGATCCTAGCATCGCAACGGAAAATAACATGACAGCCTTCAGCGATAACTTTTCGCCTAACCACCAACGGCCTAACAGCACTGTCCATAACGGTGATAAATAGAATAACAACATTACGCGCATAATCTCGCCTTCTATCAAGGCCACGACAAAAGCGACATTGGTCACCCCTGCAGCCAGTGCCAGGCCCAATAATGCGCCTTTATGGGTCAATAATTCGTCATAGCGCTTTGATACAACAGGAACCGCAATAATGGCCGCGGCTAAATACATGATTAGGGAACTCCATATCCCGGACATACCCGCTTCATCAAGTAATCTCAAGGGATACCAAATTAGTCCCCACATACTGGCTGAAAAAAGCAAACAAATAACGGCCAAGCTGTTTTCTGATGATGTTCTTATAGTCATGGTAGAACCTTATACCACGACAATGGCATAACCCGTTATAATGAGCTGCTTTACTTTAGTAATTACAAATATGAATCCCGATTTAGCGCAGCTCCATCCCTACCCTTTTGAAAAACTTACGCAGTTAAAAGTAGGGGCAACACCACCAACGGAACTGGCTCATATTGCCTTGTCTATTGGCGAACCTAAACACCCTACACCTGGCTTTATCGTAGAAGCTGTAATAGAACACTTACACGGCTTATCACACTACCCCAGTACTGTCGGCACTATCAAACTACGACAAGCTATTGCCGATTGGTTAAGTCGCCGCTTTCAACTTAACGGCCATGTGGATGCGACTCGACATATTTTACCGGTTAACGGCACCCGCGAAGCCTTATTTTCTTTTGCCCAAGCCATTATCAACCCTGAGCGCGCGCCTCTGGTTGTTATGCCTAATCCGTTTTACCAAATTTATGAAGGTGCTGCTTTTTTAGCCGGTGCCCAGCCCTATTACCTTAATTGCAATCCTGATACGAATTTCATTCCAGATTTTGATGCCGTTAGCCCTGATGTCTGGGAACGCTGCCAGCTATTGTATTTATGTAGCCCTAGTAATCCGACCGGTGCTGTCATTGATCAAGCGACCTTAATCAAATTGATTGATCTCGCACATCAACATGACTTTCTTATTGCATCCGATGAATGTTATTCCGAGATTTATCTTGATGAAGACAAGCCTCCCGTTGGTTTATTACAAGCTGCAATGGCCGCAGGTCATACTGATTTTTCTCACTGTGTCGTTTTTCATAGCCTGTCAAAACGCTCTAATGCCCCAGGCTTACGGTCGGGCTTCGTTGCCGGTGATGCCCGTGTTTTGAAAGAGTTCTTACGCTATCGGACTTACCACGGTAGTGCGATGCCACCTGCCACGCAAGCCGCTTCTATTACCGCATGGCAAGATGAAGATCATGTTATCTATAATCGCCAGTATTACCGAGAAAAATTCGCCGCTGTACTTGCTATACTATCGCCAGTTATGAATGTAGAACAGCCTGAAGCCGGCTTCTATTTATGGGCTGAAACGCCAATTGATGATACCGAGTTTGCTCGCCAATTATTTAATGAACAGAATGTGACCGTGTTACCCGGTAGTTATCTTGCCAGAGAAACGCAAGACGGTAATCCTGGTAAGAATCGTGTTCGCATGGCGTTGGTAGCCTCTCTTGAAGAATGTACTGAAGCAGCACATCGAATTCGCAAGCTTATTGAAAATTTATAAAAAATCCAACAATCCGAGAACCCAATTGGAGAACGTTTAAACATGAGTGATATTCAACAAACTATCGAAGCCGCATTTGAGCGCCGTGCTGATATTACCCCTGCCAATGCAGACGCTGATGTCCGCAATGCAGTGAATGAAGCCCTCGCTATGCTCGACAATGGCTCTGCCCGCGTTGCCGAGAAACAAAATGGCGATTGGGTCGTTAACGAATGGTTGAAGAAAGCCGTCTTATTATCATTCCGCCTTAATGACAACAAAATCATGCCCGGTGGCGAAACAAATTATTACGATAAAGTTGATCCTAAGTTTGCTAGTTTTAACGAAGATGACTTCAACAAAGCCGGCGTTCGTATTGTGCCTCCTGCCAATGTGCGTCGTGGTTCATATATTGCCCCTAGCGTTGTATTGATGCCTTCTTACGTTAATATCGGTGCTTATGTTGATTCTGGCACCATGGTTGATACATGGGCAACAGTTGGCTCATGTGCCCAAATTGGTAAAAACGTTCACCTCTCTGGTGGTGTTGGCATTGGCGGTGTATTAGAACCTTTGCAAGCAGGTCCTACCATTATTGAAGATAACTGCTTTATCGGTGCCCGCTCTGAAGTCGTTGAAGGCGTCATTGTCGAAGAAGGTGCTGTTATTTCAATGGGTGTATACATTGGTCAAAGCACTAAAATCTTCAACCGTATGACAGGCGAAATTAGCTATGGTCGTATTCCTGCTGGATCAGTTGTTGTCTCTGGTAACTTACCATCTAAAGATGGTACCTACAGCCTCTATTGTGCCGTTATCGTAAAACAAGTTGATGCTAAAACATTAGGTAAAGTCGGCATTAACGAGTTATTACGCGATATCTAATCATGATCGTATACGGCATTAAAAATTGCGATACCGTCAAAAAAGCACGCCGGTGGCTTGAGGCTAATGGCGTGGCTTTTGACTTCCACGATTTTCGTGCTGATGGCTTAGATCAAGCGACTATTGAGTCATGGTTGCAAAAAGTATCATGGGAAATATTACTCAATAAACGTGGCACCACTTGGCGTAAGCTAGACGATCCTCGTAAAGATCAATTAGATGAAACCATTGCTATTGAATTAATGCTAGCTAATCCTACCTTGATTAAACGTCCTGTTGCCACTGTTAATGAAGACTGCATGGTGGGTTTTAAAGAAGCGGACTATGCCGCTTATTTCGGAAAATAATATGCCTTCTACGCTTGATCTAACAAAAGCATTAATCAGCAGAGATAGCGTGACGCCAGACGATAAAGGCTGTCAGCTATTACTTGCTGAGCGTTTGTCAGCGATGGGTTTTGAAATAGAGCACCTTCGGTTCGAAGACACTGATAATATCTGGGCACGGCGCGGCAAGTCCGGCCCTGTATTTGCCTTTGCAGGTCATACCGATGTGGTACCTACTGGCCCAGTAGAAGCGTGGCAATCAGATCCTTTTACGCCCGAAATTCGTGATGGTTTGCTCTACGGCCGTGGTGCTGCCGATATGAAAGGTAGTATTGCAGCAATGGTCACGGCTTGTGAACGTTTCATTGCCGAGCATCCAGCACATCAAGGTAGTATCGCTTTTCTCATCACCAGCGACGAAGAAGGCCCAGCCACCGGTGGCACGGTCCGTGTCATTGAAACATTAGAAGCCCGTGGCGAAAAAATTGATTGGTGTTTAGTCGGTGAACCGAGCAGCACGAGCAAAGTCGGCGACATCGTTAAAAATGGTCGTCGTGGGTCACTCAATGGTTATTTAACAATTAAGGGCAAACAAGGTCACATCGCTTATCCACATCTTGCTGAAAACCCCATTCATTTGATGGCTCCCGTATTAAACGAATTATGCTTACTAGAGTGGGATCAAGGTAATGAAGATTTTCCGCCAACCAGTTTTCAAGTATCTAACTTAAATTCAGGCACTGGTGTGACCAATGTTATTCCCGGTACTAGTGACGTTATTTTCAACTTTCGTTATTCAACTGAATCCACTCATGAACAGTTACAACAACGTGTTGAGTCTGTATTGGAAAAACATGGTGTGCATTTTGAGCTCACATGGGAATTGTCTGGCAAACCCTTTCGTACAGCGAGTGGTCCCTTAGTGGATGCAGTTAAAACAGCCATTGCACATATCACCGGCTACCCAACAGAGCTTTCCACGTCTGGTGGCACGTCTGATGGTCGCTTTATTGCGCCAACGG
>Ga0316189_10002023_pt1 | contig 20000 bp, 17 predicted proteins | sample LowCovwburrow_MG_FD_204930 | JGI IMG/M metagenome (GOLD analysis project Ga0316189, IMG submission 204930) | Coastal sediment microbial communities from Maine, United States - Lowes Cove worm burrow | ecosystem: Environmental > Aquatic > Marine > Coastal > Sediment | place: USA: Maine... | reverse complement strand
CGACTGGATTTATGACAAGGCGGAGAGTGAGGCAGATCATTCATCCGGAACGATTGTCGATCTCGATCACTGGCTGGAAAACCGCGATCTACTTAAACGGTCAAACCGGCCATTGGGTATAGTTCTTTATCCAGGACAAACTCTGGAACCATTGGCTATCGACATAGAGAGTTTTCAGTTGATTGTTTTGATGTTTGAGACTTTTTCCGATGGCCGAGCCTATTCGATGGCCAGGATTCTGCGCGATCGTTTCGGATTTAAGGGTGAGATCAGAGCAAAGGGAGATGTTCTGGTTGACCAATATCCGTTGATGCGCCAATGCGGTTTTAACAGTTTTGAAGTTCCTGACACCGCATCAATCAAAGTCTGGCAGCAATCACTGAACGCGATCTCAGGTTCATATCAACATGACACTCAGGTACATTCAATTTAGCCTTATGACTATAGCGGGCTGTCCAACGGCAGTGATATTCTGAAACTGGCACCGGGCCCTTGTCTCTCCATATATTCAATGTCACCTCCGAGGTTCCTCATGATTTGACGACTAATCGTCAGACCAAGGCCGGCTCCACTGTTGCCACTTTGAGAGCGGCCACGGGTGAACTTATCGAAAATTCGTTCTTTGTCTTGATGTGGAATGCCGGGACCATTGTCATCTATGACAACCTGAAAGCGATTATTGTTGATCGAAGAGGTTACTTTTAGCCAAGGGGAGTCCGAGCATTTGTATTTGATCGCATTGGATATCAGATTGATATAGACCTGTGACATTCTGTCTGCATCAGTATAAATCATCACGTTGGTCGTAATATCACTGCGAATAATTTCTACGCTGGCCTGCTCGGCTAATCCACGTTGGGTATCGAGAGCCTTATTCAACACCATTTCCGGATCGTGAGTGGTCAGTTGCCATTTGGGCTGGCCTTTCTCAAGAATACTGAGATCAAGAATTTCATCCAGCAGGCGGGTCAGGCGTAAGGACTCTTCATTGATAATGCTCAGGAACCGCTGGGCTTGCGCCTGGGTCACGTCACCGGACTTGATCAGAATATCGGAGAACGAACGAATTGATGTCATGGGAGTCCTCAACTCGTGACTAACCTGACTCAGGAAGTCATCTTTCTCTGCGTCCAGTACTTTCAGGCGGGCATTGGCTTCACGCAGTTGACCTGCGGTGATTTCCAGCTGTCGGGATTTCTGTTCGACTTCCTGTGAATATTCCATGACCTGAGCCGTTTCATCGGCGATCTTCATAAGCTCATTCAGGCTGATGGTTTCCCCGCTTGCTACCTGTGACACCATGGCATGAGCAGACGCCGCCCCGACAGAACCAGCCAGTTCTCTTTCAAGGCGGGCAATGAAGGCATCAGTCGCGGCAGGCATGCCGGATTTCAGGCCCTGACCGTGAGCGATTTCATTGAACAATGTCCGCGCTTCGTCGGCCCCCAGAATACTCTGGGCCAGAACAAACAGGTCTTCAGCTGTGGCAGAGCGCTGAATAAAGCGGTGCTGGTCACCGGCTGATGTATGAAAGACATTTATGAACAAGGCGGCCTGCATCTGTTCGAGTGGACGTGCTGATCCAAACAGGGATATTCCGGTAAACAGGAAAACATTTGCCGTCAGGCTCCAGAACAGGGCATGAATGAGCGGGTCCATTCCGGTCAATCCCATCAAGGATTCCGGGCGCAGCAAGTTAATTCCCCAAGGTCCATTTTCAATAACCGACAAGGGCATCAGCAAGCTGCCTTCGAAGCTGGGCAGATACAGGGTATAGGCCCACAGTCCGAAGCCGGTCAGCAAACCGGTGATTGCGCCAATACGAGTGGCAGAACGCCAGAAAATCCCACCGAGCAGACTTGGTAAAATCTGGGCGACACCGGCGAAGGCAATCAACCCGATGGAAGCCAGGGCATTGGAAGAACCACTCAGACGAAAGTACAGGAACCCGAGAAACAGGATCGCCACAATACTGACTCGGCGGCTGACCAACATCAGGTTTTTCAGATCGCCACTGGTGCGGCTCTGTGAATCAGACAAGCTGATTGCGATAGGCAGGATGATATGATTGGAAACCATTGTCGAGAGCGCAATACAGGCAACAATCACCATCGACGTGGCGGAGGAAAACCCGCCAATAATGGCGAACAGGGCAAGCGCATCCTGATTAGCCGACAAGGGAAGTGTCAGCACGAACATATCCGGGTTTGAACCGGCGGGCAGGACCGTAAGACCAACGACGGCGATGGGTAAAATAAAAAGGCTGATCAGCATCAGGTAGAGCGGGAACATCCAGGATGCAGTTGCCAGATGGTTTTCATCGACATTCTCGACCACTGTAATCTGGAACTGACGTGGCAGACAGATGATCGCTGTCGCCGACAGGAAGGTCAGGGCGACCCACCGTAAACTGAATAGGTTCTCTTCGTGCAGGACATTTTTTGGAAGGTTGTTGAAAATTTCTGTGGGCCCACCACCGATATAAAAAACCACATACAGTCCGACGGCGATCAAGGCAAACAACTTGACCAACGCCTCAACGGCAATTGCGGCGACCACACCATGATGACGTTCATTGGCATCAAGGTTTCGTGTGCCGAACAAGATGGTAAATACAGCCATACCGACGGCAATCCAGAACCCGGAGGCATAACTGGATAAACTCCCTTGCTCGGCGTCAAGTCCTGCCGCCATCCCAGCCACCTGGAAGCTAGAGGTCAATGCCTTGAGTTGCAGGGCAATATAGGGGGTCGTGCCAATAACGGCGATCATTGTCACAATCACACCCAACGCCGTACTTTTGCCGTAACGCGAGGATATCAAATCGGCGATTGAGGTAATTCGATGGACACGGGCAATACGCACGAGTTTTCGAAGTAACCACCACCAGCCAATAAACACAATCGTTGGACCAAGGTAGATAGTGACAAACTCAAGGCCATTGCGGGCGGCGGAGCCAACTGCGCCGTAGAACGTCCACGATGTACAATATACTGACAGGGACAGGGTATATATTACCGGGGATTGAAGCCATTTGGAGCGACCTTCCCGGGCCCGGCGGTCGACTGTGTAAGCAACAACAAACAGGAACAGCACATATGCCAGACAAACAACAAGAAGGAGATTGGCTGAAAGCATTGGAACTTACTTTTCCTGTTCCGATTCTCTATGTTCAGGCGAAGATTCAGACATCAGTTTGTTTGCCAGAACTCTCGACACGATAATCAGTCCGCTCCAGACAACAAATATGTAGATAACGATAGCCGGTATACCGAATAAAGTACTTTCAATTGAAAACACATTGATGAATGGGGGAGTTAACAGGAAAAACCCGATGACCGGCAGTACCAAAGCGCCTTCACGTAATCTTTGCTGTAGATTGTGGTCGTTTCGAGAATTAGCCATTTTCGGCCAATTCCTTAACCGCCTTGACGATATCCTGATTGTCAAAGGGCTTGGTTATAAACAGGTTTGCGCCGCAATCGATAGCTTGTTGACGGTCTTGCGATTGCCCTTTGGCCGTCAGCATGAGAACAGGGAGTTCCTCAACGGAATACTTCTCCCGAAGCTGCCTTAAGACTTCAAACCCGTTCATTCCGGGTAGCATGACATCGAGGATCATGACGTTGGGTTTATTGGCTAACACGCTGCTTAGGGCATCGTCTCCGCTCATTTCGACGCTCACATCAAAATCTTCCCGCGTCAGAATGAATGACAATGCTTCTATAATACTTGGTTCGTCTTCAGCTATGAGTACGCTTACAGGCAATATTGCATCTCCCAGACAAGGTTTATCCGTTTTGACTCTCAATTTTTGAGTTATTTAAACTATCCAGCCTATTACAGAAAACCTACCCTGTCTGTCACCGCAGGGCAAAGTGTTTATCAAAATTGGATATCTTAATCGTGATCACACATCTTGACGATTTGAGATATAGTACCACTTTCTCCCTAGTAGCTAGTTATGAAAGGTCTATGTTATGGCTTGGGGACTCTGGAAAACCTTGCTGCATCCCGATAAGGAAGAGCTTCTCAATAATGAGAAAACATCAATCGCGAGAGCAGCCAACTATCTTCAGGTCGGAGAGTTTCAATTGCTGCAACTGGCTTACCGGGAATGGCACGGTAAAGACCTGCCGGTTAGTCAGGTTGATAAACTGTTCCAAGCCTACATGATTGACGACATTGTGCCCCAATGGGCTCGCCACTATTCGCGTCAGATCTTAAAGTTGGCAGAAAATGACCGCCTGAATGATCAAGAGCCCCAATATCACCGTTATGACCAGAGCTACAATACACAGGAGGTGGGAAGGTTCGGTAAATTCGTTTTTGCCGTGTCCTGTATCGCCCTGTTTATTGGTGGCGGTATTTTGTTAGCCCATGCAACAACCAGGCAATCTGCATCACCATTTCCGCCGTATTTTGAGAAAAAAGATTTTCCCGCCGATAAAGCTGCTCGGGCTGGGTTTGGCCGGGCTGATTCGGTACGGGTAATCCCACTTCCTTAGGGTCCTTCCGGGTAATGTTGAAGGACTCTAACTTGCTATCTGAAAGTGAGTTGGTTACATTTCAGGGATGCTGGACATCTTAAATATCCCTGCCGAATATGAAATTATCGTCAATATCATCTTTTTGGCTGTAACAGGCTTTATTGCAATGCATGGCCTGCGCTTTCGTGATGAAAATGGGGAATCCGATTGGGTTCGCCTGTTTTTTGCCTGCATCGCGGCGATGTTCTTTTTCGGTGTTTTGTTTCAGGATGTCCTGGGTCTCGTTCGAGTGTTTTAGATGGTCCTATCAGGGCTTGTACATCCGCTGCTTTGCATCAAGATCCGGAATACTTAACATGCGCTCAGCTACCGGCAGCTTCAATTGCAAATAGATATATTCGGCCCTTGCAATAACACTTGAGGGCTTCTTGTCATGATACAGCAAGTGGTCAACCCAGCTTGGGCCTTCGGCGATTTCATAATCAATGTTGATTGAAGAAATATAGTCTTCCAGAGCTTCTTCATAGCGGGCCTGACGGTCCTTGATGATGCCTCGGTTGGCATAGGCAGCGGAAAGGGCCCCTTTACCCGTTGGGTCATCTTCTTCAAGGGTCCGGGTCAGGAAATCAATTGTATACGTCAACAGTTCTTCTGCTTCTGGATAACGCTCCAGAGAAATCAGGGCGGCTGCTTTTCCGCCCAAGGCGCCCCGGTGGTTGGGTTGGTCCTGCAGGGCTTTGTCAAAGCGTTCTATCGCCTTTTCAAACAGTTCATCCTGCAAGAAGATATCACCCTGACGTACCTCGTAGTCACCGGGAACGTCTTCCTTGATCATTTTGATTATGGCCCAGATGGTAAACATGACGACCGTTGCTGTCAGCATCAAGATGATGAAACGTCGCAGGACTCGTGGGTTGGATGTGGTGCTGCTCATGGCTGAAATAACACGTGGACATAGGCTAGTGAAAACAGCGAGCACAACAGGGCGGCGGTAACACCAGCGCGTTTTTTCAAGCGGGCCTGCTCTGCATCATTTACGTGCTCATCTCCGCCTTTTCGGATGTGTTGGCGAACCGACATTACCCAGATCATTTTTCGGGCAAAGGGAAACAAAGCGAGGGTCATCGCAATTATCCATAACCATTTGTATTCTGCGGTGAATAAGTTTTCCATATCAGTCTGCCATTCCAATTCGCGCGCCTCGGCGAATGTTATCAGACCTTTGTCTCTGGACAAAGAGGAGAAGACAAAGAAAAGGGGGAAGAGTTTCCTCTTCCCCCAAGGTTTTTTTGGATTTGCTGCTCAGCTGCTAGTCTGACTGGCAGTATCACCGATATCTTCGATGAGAGCCTCAACCTCCTTGTTCGGAATTGTCGACATTTCCATTTTGTAGGCCAGGAACCACATCATACCGACTCCCAGTATCCACCAAAGGATTTGCCAAGCCCAGATCGATGGAATACCAAATGTCCAGGCATCAATACCGGCATTTGGAGCGCCAAAGATATCGTTACCGATAACAGCACCTGGTCCAATTCCGAAGATCAACCAAACAATGGTGATCCCCCAGGCAATCGGCTTCAGGCCCTGCTTCTCAGCTGGCAGAGTGGCATGCTCTCTGAGGAAGTTGTGATACTTCATCCGATGAGTAAGAGCGTCATTGTTCTGGGTCATGGCTGATATCGGAATGCAGACCAACAGATTGAAGAGGATACCCCAACCCGCAGAATGCATGGTCCAGGGCCAGCGACCCCAAGGTAGCTCAGCACCGAATACACCGGCAATTGACGCACCGAACTGTTCCGTGAAAATCACAGCCAGCAATCCTGCAGCCAATCCCCAAGTCGCCCCTTGACGGGTGATCCATGGGAACCAGCAAATAGCGGCCAATGCTGGCCACATCTGGAAACCAAAGGCAACCGCAAGACCACCTAACAGAACAAGGGCATCTGCTGAATAAGTCGCCACCAGCAACGCTGACAAGACGATGAAACCAACCCCCATACGACCAAACAATTTCTGGGTCGCATGATCAGCTGTTGGGTTCAAGTAACGCTTATACAGGTCGCGGGTCAGCATACCGCCAGCCGTTGACATATAAGCCGCACCGGTTGACTGCATGGCAGCCAGGGCACAAACAGCCAACAGACCAACAAACCACGGGGCACTGTCGCCCACCAGATTGATGTAGTAGGGGACAATACTGCCTTGTTTGTTTGCTGTCAGGTCAGGGAGAACACTTGATATGGCAATTCCTGCTTCATTGACAGCTGGAGTGGCACCGAGGAAGTGGGCACCCATGCCCTGTGCCGCGGTGAAGAAGAACAGGATAAAACCAATGGCAAATGAAGACGCCCAGACTTGTTGAGGGGCAAAAGGTTTCGGGTTCTGGTTACCAAACGCCCACATGGTGAACGCCGGTGCGGAGTGAATCCCCATCAGTGCAAACATGTAGGTCAGACACATGACGCCAGTCCACAGACCACCAACAGGTGTTTCCTTGCCAAGGCCTGCGGTGAACTGTATCACCCCGGGAATAGCAAGATAGGCGTTATAGCCCTCTGGTGTGGTTTTCCATTTTCCAATATCGGTTGCACCCAATTTTGCCATCGATTCGTTGAACGCACCGAAGCCGCCGAGTTCACCGTAGGCAATAAACCCAATGGCAACAATGCCACCAGCTAGCAGGACGCACTGAAGGGTGTCCACATAGGCCACAGCCCGAAGTCCGCCGGAGGCCACATAAATGAACACAACAGCTGATAGCAGCCACATGCCAAATGTCTTATCAACCATCCCGTCGGTTAATACCTGGAACAAGAACCCGGATGCGCCGAGTTGAACGCCCAGATAAGGAATCGAGAACAGCAATGCCACGCAAACCACCAGAATGCGAATGCCGTCACCCTGGAAATAATCCGCCATCATTTCGCCTGGCGTTACATAGCCAAAGCGCTTGCCCAACATCCACTGACGTTTGAGGAACATGACACCGGTAAAGGGTATGGTGATCGCATAAAAGGACGCATAAGCGTACTGAAATCCATCACGGTAAATGAGCCCGGGGTGTCCCATAAATGTCCAACCCGAGAATGATGTCGCCGTGGCTGCCAACACAAACACCCATAACGATAATTGACGACCCGCGACAAAATAGTCACTCGCCGTTTTTGCCATTCGTGCACCCTTGATGCCCCAGAAGATACAATAGGCCCAATACAGTGCAACGAAGACAAATAGCCATATTACTTTTGCTGACAAGACAATTTCTCCCCCATCCAGTAGATTTACTCACGACACCCAGAAACACAGGTGAAGTGAAATGAAACAGCCAGCGACTTCCCCAAGTCGGGTTTCATCATGTCGCCAGAACTTGCCCGACGTAAATCAACTATTACCGGAACCCCTATGATCGAATACAAACCTGGTGCATTCATCACTGTCAGGCCAGGAATTCTGGTACGGTTTCGGAGGTTCAGATAGGTGACAATTGGTTTGCTCTTGACTGTTCTGAACAGTGAAACCGCTGGGCACGTTAACGTGCCTCTTGTACTCCCTAAGGGCGACACAATTTCATTAATTTTTTAGCAAGTCAATAAGATATTGATATTGATACATAAGTGTATCAATTGTTTAGAGAATATTGGTATAAAATGATATCTTGGGATTGTTATTATTGTTAATCTGGTACTGTTTAATGGAATTGGATTCGACGGGGTCATACTTTCGTAATTTCCAAATTGATTTAGTCGTATATCACGAATAACTATTTGATTCTGGTTTGACTCATAGGTAGGCCACTATGCCACAGCGTACGTCTGTATTCAGTAAACTGGTTAAGGACAGCCCGACAGAGCCGGCAATGACGGTTCAGACGACAGCGGTATTGCTTGATGTGGTCAACATCATGACCGACCAAAAGGCCAGCGCCTGCATTGTCGTTGATGATGACGGGAAGCCTCTCGGTATTCTGACAGAGCGAGACATTACCCGGCGTATTGTCTTCAGGATGGAGGAAACTGCGCCGGTTACTGATGTCATGAGTTCGCCGGTCCTTTGTTTGCATGAGGATGAATACCTGTATTACGCCATCGCCCGTATGCGCCGACGCGGGCTACGTCATATGCCGGTTGTAGATGCCTCGTCTAAAGTCACAGGCTCGCTTAGTCTCGCCAAAACGATGGCTCTGGCTTCGAGCCAACTGATGGATGAAATTGATCAACTGACCCGTGAAGACAGTGTTCAGGGGCAGTTGGAGATTAAACAGTCGCAGGTTTCGCTGGCCGATCATTTGTTCAATGAGAACATTCCAACGCCGGAAATTCAGGGTCTGTTGACCCGGATCAACAACGATATATATCGCCGCGTAGTCAACCTGAATTTAAGAGCCATGGAGGAAGAGGGATACGGACCCCCCCCGGTTGGCTTCTGTGTTATCGTCATGGGTTCAGGCGGACGGGGAGAGAACTACCTGTATCCGGATCAGGATAATGGATTTATCCTTGAAAATTACCCTGACGAAAAACATACAGAAGTTGACGCTTGGTTTATAGAGCTTGCGGAGCGGATGACCCTTGATCTTGATGCTGTCGGGCTGCCCCTGTGCAAGGGCTATGTCATGGCGACAAATCCGCTGTGGCGTAAAACCCTGAGCCAATGGAAACAGCAAGTCGATATCTGGAACAAGCGCCCTGATTCCACCAAATTGAGGCTGTGTGATATCTTTTTTGATTTTCGCACGGTCTGGGGCGAGACCGATATGGCCGATGAGTTGCGGCTGCATGTGACCAAAACGGCAGGACGAAACCCGGCGTTCCTGCGTGCCATGTATGAAGACGATCAGGACCACGGCACAGCCCTCGGCTGGTTCGGACGATTTATCACCGTCAAAAAGGAAGACGATGTGGATTTTGAAGGCTATCTCAACCTCAAGCACACGGGAACTCTACCGCTTGTTGAGGCGATGCGTTTGCTGGTCCTGCGGGAGGGAATTGTCGAAATTAATACCTTGGACAGAATGACGGCACTGCAGCGCAAAGGCGTCTTGGATGATGACGAGTACGATTACCTGAGTGGGGCTTTTGCCCATATCTCGAAATTGTTATTTCGCCAGCAAGTGGAGGACTTCAAGCAGCGAAAACGTGTCACCTATTACATTCACCCGGACAGTTTGACTGAGCGTGAGAAGGATATCCTGGTCGACTCCCTGAAGGCGATCGACCAGCTCCGCAACCGCATCCGCAGCGAATTTACCGGGGATATTTTTTAGAATAATCCGCGCCTGTGTGGCTATTGCAGACGATTACTAGACTCTCACGAATTTAGCAGCAGACAGATTTACCAATGTGTTGCGTCGGCCGGATGAGATGACAGAACAAAGCGGACATAGATGCGGTTCACAATTTAGGTTTGTCCCACTACATTATTGGCAAAGTGCCGCAACCAGACTTCCGTTCGAGCTTTGTCACGCGCTTCATAGTCTCGGATAGCCTGACGGAGGTCCCCGACAACCGACGCTTCTTTGTCCGCTCCGATCTCGGTCAATCGCATCGTATACCACGCGGTAATCCCGCCCTCTGGGGTCTCGGAGAATCTGGGAAAGACCGGCTCAGGTTTCAGATCCGCTTTCCAGAGGTCGGGTAGTGAAGGCTCAAGGACGAGGGCTCGGGCAAGACCGACAATATCGACCGCGCCAGAGGCCACAGCGTCTTCGGCCTGCGTGCGCGTCTTGAAACCACCCGTCAGCATCAGTGGCTTGGTGGTCACCGCACGGGCACGCTTTGTAAATTCGATAAAATAGGGTCCGCGTCCAGCCCCATCGGAAGCGGACTTTGCTCCAGGGAAGTAAGTCCCGCCGCTGATATCGATCAGGTCGAGCGAAGTCCGTTCCAACGCTGCCACCACTTCGAGCGCGTCTTCCTCGTTGAGCCCGCCCTCGAGTTGGTCTGAGGAATTGAGTTTCACAGCAATTGGAAAATTCAGTCCGACAGCGGCGCGGATTGCTTCGATGGTTTCCAGCAGAGGTCGCATACGATTGGTGATTGGGCCTCCGTATTCGTCGCTCCGCTGGTTGAACAGTGGCGAAAGAAACTGACTGAGTAGAAAGCCGTGCGCTGCGTGAATTTGTACACCGCCGATACCAGCCTGCCGCGCTAACTGAGCTGTTCTGGCAAATTCTGAGGGCAATTGATGTATCTCGTCTATTGTCAATTCTCCGCAGCGCAGACCCGGTAGATTGAGAGCACTTGGGCCTTTGGGAGTGCTGGTCGGTAAGTAAGCAAGTGCCCCGGCATGACCAAGTTGCATCCAGAGCTTGGTTCCGTTTTCGCTACCCTGCCCGGCAAGTTCTTGAAAACGGTCAAGGTTGGAGGCCTCGTTGAGCACCAGATTTCCGGGTTTCTCGGCGAAACCAGCATTGCCTTGTACTTCTCCGATTATGGACAACGCCAGCCCACCTGCGGCCCAACGCTGATACAGCCTGTTCTGCTCAGCCGTCGGATGGCCAGTTCCATCACCCAAGGAGTCCGACATCGCCGATTTCGCAATCCGGTTTTTCAGGGTTACTCCACAGGGCAGCTTTAGCGGCTCGAACAGGATTCCACGTTGTTGCATTTGAACTTCCCCGACCAATTTTTCCGGTTTTCATATATATCAACGTATACTCGCAGCACCGCAACAAATCGTAAAGTTTGTGTTCTATCCAGATCTCCGCACATAGCGCATGACAGGCGGTTTCGGGGCATGGCTTGACTTTTAGCCGGGGTCGAAATGACATGTCATTTACTCCAGAGTACGCAATAACCCTGCAATAGTAGGAGGGGGGCCTCTAAAACTGTTCCTGCATTTTGCGCACATGGGCGACGCCGTTGGCGGCGTCCAGCGCCTGCCTTACGGTTGTGATGCCGCGTGTTTCCAGCATGTCTAGCATTCTGACGAAAATTCCGGCGGTTACCAGGGCATCGCCTAGGGCTGTATGGCGTCCTTCTACATCGACGCCGAGGCGCTCGGCGATGGCGTCGAGGGTGTGATTGTGGCTGTCGTGATCGAGGAAGACAGATAGCAACAGCGAGTCCAGCACCAAGTGATCGAACAGCACGCCGCTGGATTTTTCTTTCAGCTTGAGGAACTTCATATCGAAGGCGGCGTTATGGGCGACCAGAATGGCATCACCAACAAAATCCCGGAAACGCGGCAGGACATCTGAAATCATCTCTTCGCCATCGACCATATCATCGGTAATGCCATGAAACCGAATGGATGCTTTTGGGATGGGCCGTCCCGGGTTGATCAATCTTGTGAAGTGATCTGTTGGCTGAACAACCCCTTCCTTGATCCGCACTCCGGCGATGGACACAATCTCGTCGCCGGCTGAGGGGGCGAGCCCGGTGGTTTCCGTATCAAAAACAACGAAGGTCAGAGATTTAAGGGTACGGCCGCCCAGTTCATCGGCGTGCATCGGTTGGTTAAGCAGGTCAAAATCATAGAACTCTGGTCGTGCGGGCAGGTTTTTTCGATCTTCCATACGCCTGCGGATCAAGTGATCGAAAATCATCCAGGCGATGACAATCAAAATCAAAGCAAGTGTATATATCACCAATTGAGAATAACTCAGCAGATAACCCAGAGCAAAAATAAGCCCAACCTCGAAAACGAGTCCGGCAAAAATATAAGCCCCCAATCGGCGTAGTGACATTCTTTTTATATAATCAATGTGATCCAAGCCATGATCTCCGGCTGTTGGTCTTCTGCCGTTGTTTTGAAAAGCTTAACACATAGGCTTTATTTGGTGAATACGCGATTACGCATTCAATATTGGGTCTTCAGCCCGGTACTCACATTGGTTTCTTGTGCAGATTCGGCAGTTTGGCCCGACGGGGTCCGGGGTGCCCCGGCTACTGGTATCAATGCCTTTGGCATATACCGTTTGGGCACTGTCTGTTATTTCGCAGGCCAGCATGATTGAGATAAAATTTCTCGATTTTTCAAAGCCAGGATTGCCCTTGGGTACGGCTTTGGCGATGAACAGGAATCGGTTTCCATTGGGGAATTCGGCAAATTGCCGGATCAATCTTTCGGGCCGCATAAAGGAGCGATGGAGGATCCATAGCGGGCATGCCGCACCGTATCTCGGCAGGGAGAGACGGGGCAAGGGCAGACGTTTGCCAATGTGCCCAGCTGGGCCAGCTCGCATAAAGGCAAAGTGAATGCCTTCCAAGCCTGGGCGGCGTAAAGTCGTTAATCGCTGACAGGCTTGCTCAAAGCTGACACTGAAGCGTCTTTGTAACCGCTCAATATCATAGCTCAAGTCGACCGCTGCTTGATAATAATCTTCGTAGGGCATCCGCAGGCAGGCCGCCCCATAGGAGACAAGGGCGCGGCGGGCCCGTCTCTTGCCAGCATCGCTAACCAGCTCAGGCGCGGCATTCACCAGATGGTCGATTTCTGCTTGCATGGCATCGGCAACAAAGTAGGCATAACGTCTAAAATTCAACGATTCAGGATTATTCTCAGACTGGTGGATGTCTTCAGGTGCGAGTTTATCAATATTAATCCCCTTATGGATGAGTTGTTCTGCTGTGGTTTCGATCAGGGGGAAATAATTCAGGTTTTGCTGGATAAATTCTTCGACCTCTTCTACCGGACTGATCGTTCGGGCTTCTGTATGAGCCATGTCAAAGAAATTGGCTAAGGCCTGCCCGACATCAGACAAACGACCGCTTTCCTCGGACAGGATTTTGTAAAACCGCTGTCGTTGCTCCGGATCAATACTCTCGACACTGTTCAGGATGTCGGATGTGGAGCGCAAGGCGGCAATATTATCGAGCATTTTGTGAACCGCATCACCAAGGAAGGGGTCGTGGTTCAATCGATCCGAGAGTGCAATAACCGCATCTGACTTCTCTTGAAAAGCCCGGAAGGTGACGGTCAATGCCTGAGCCCAATCCTGATACCGGCCAATGAATTCCCCGGCTGTCGTGGTTCTGACATCAATGCCCGCGAGCAGGGGGTCTGCCGCCAGCTCAACCAATTCATTGGCCAGGTGCTGCTCGCCGCTACCATCCAATTCGCGCAGGGACATGTCCAGTTCATGAGCGATCAAATTGAGCAAGCGCCCGGCAATGCCGCGTTTATTGTTTTCAATCAGGTTTAGGTAAGAGGCTGAAATTTCAATACGTTTTGCCAGATCACTTTGGGTTATACCGAGTGCTTTTCGTTTATCCCTGATCCTCATTCCGATGACATTGGTAGGCATAATTGGCACCTGTAGTTGATGATAATGCTGCAAAGCAATGTAAATAATTGACAACATTGCAAATTGAATATATCAATTATTGACAAAAAAATCATTATAAGTCAATGGATTATTGACAATTTTACATTATACCCTCATTTTTTGCTAAGGTCATCGTGGATAGTAATTCGAATCAAGAGATAATCATAGGGTTCGTAGGACGCTCCATCTATCAGGGAACCTCAAACAGGAGACTTCAAACTAATGTCTAAGTTTTTAAAGCCTAACCGCCGTAATTTTATGATCGGCGCAACAGCGGTAACAGCAGGTCTTGCTGCTCCGTCATTCTTCACCCGCAACGCTTGGGGTGCAGATTTTGTAAATAATCCAGGAAGTAACAAGCACATCACTTTGGGTTTTAACGTACCGCAAACCGGCGCATATGCTGATGAGGGTGCTGATGAACTTCGTGCCTACAAACTTGCTATCAAGCACCTCAATGGTGAGGGTGATGGTGGTATGCTCAATACCATGAAGCCACTCGCGCTTAAGGGTAATGGCGTACTCGGTAAAGAAGTCAAATTCGTGACAGGCGATACTCAGACCAAGTCTGACGCCGCACGTGCCTCTGCCAAGCGCATGGTCGAAAAAGACGGTGTTCTGATGGTTACCGGTGGTTCTTCTTCCGGTGTGGCTATTGCCGTTCAGTCCATGTTGGATGAAGCTGGCGTGATCTTTATGGCGGGTCTGACACACTCAAACGATACCACGGGTAAAGACAGACGCCGTTATGGCTTCCGTCATTTCTTCAACGCTTATATGTCCGGGCGTGCTTTGGGCCCTGTTCTTGAAAAAGAATATGGTAAAGAGCGTAAGGCTTATCACCTGACCGCTGACTATACTTGGGGCTGGACTCAAGAAGAGTCCATGAAGAACACCACTGAAGAGCTCGGTTGGCAGACAACAGCTACCGTTAAAACTCCGGTTGGTGCGGGTGACTTCTCTCAGTACATCACCCCGGTTCTTAACTCTGGTGCTGACGTTCTGATCCTCAACCACTATGGTAAGGACATGATCAACTCCCTGACCCAGGCCGTTCAGTTCGGTCTGCGTGACAAGCAGGTTAACGGCAAGAACTTCGAAATCGTTGTTCCGTTGTTCTCACGTTTGATGGCACAGGGCGCTGGCGACAACATCAAGGGTATCCTTGGTTCAACCAACTGGAACTGGGCAATGACAGATGCGGGCTCACAAGCCTTCGTTAAGTCATTCGGTGCTGAATACGGTAACCCACCCTCAATGGCTGCTCATACCTGTTATGTTCAGACTCTGCTTTATGCGGATGCATGTGAGCGCGCGGGTACCTTCTTCCCACCAGAAGTTATTAAAGCTCTTGAAGGCTTCAAGTTTGATGGTATGGGTAATGGCCCAACTGAATATCGTGCTGAAGATCACCAGTGCTTTAAAGATGTTCTGGTTGTGCGCGGTAACCAGAATCCATCGTCACAGTTTGACCTTCTCAAGATTGAGCAAATTGTTCCTCGTTCACAGGTCGAGTACGCTCCCGACTTGTTTGGCGGAGAGCTTGGCCCATACGAGAAAGCATAAGCTACTTGCTAAATCGAAGATTCTGGCCGACCTTCTGGTCGGCCAGTTTTTTCATCCAGAGGCATTCTCTGGAATGTTACGATACTAAGGCCACTAATTCAGTTTATGGAAAACAGGTAAAGTCATATGGACGCTTTCGTTCTGCAAATTTTTAACGGTCTCGACAAGGGAGCTGCCTACGCATTGATCGCGCTAGGACTGACCCTAATTTTCGGAACCTTGGGAGTCGTAAACTTTGCACACGGTGCATTGTTTATGTTAGGTGCATTTTGTTCCGTCACGGTTCAAAAATTGTTGAATTTTTCCAAAAAAGTGAAAGATGAAACTATTACGTTCTTTGACGCGTATAAGGAACAGCCCTATCTTGAAATTTGGTTCGGAGATATGGGTACAGCAATCATTGATTACTCTGTGCCGATATCCATTTTTATTGCGATACCCATAATGTTGTTGATCGGACTTGCGATGGAGCGAGGCCTGATCAAACATTTCTATAAACGTGCTCATGCGGACCAAATCCTTGTAACATTCGGCTTGGCAATTGTTATTCAGGAATTAGTCAAAGCCAACTTCGGGGCAAACCCGATACCTGTTCCCGCGCCCGATGTTGTATCTGGCAGTGCGGCGATCGGGGTTTTGTTCGGACTGGGTGAGTCTGTCGTTTATCCTTGGTGGCGTATTATTTATTTATTCTTTTCCCTGAGTGTCATAGGCGCTGTCTTTGCCTTCCTGCAGCTGACAACGTTTGGGATGGTGGTCCGGGCCGGGATGCAGGACCGTGAGACAGTTGGCTTGCTCGGTATTGATATTGATCGAAGGTTTACCATCGTGTTTGGTCTGGCTGCCGTTGTCGCTGGTTTGGCCGGGGTGATGTACGTACCGGTTCTGCCGCCAGATTATCATATGGGGATGGACTTCCTTGTTCTCTCATTTGTGGTTGTGGTTGTCGGAGGGATGGGCTCACTGGAAGGCGCTGTTGCGGCAGGTTTCCTGCTTGGTATTCTCCAGTCCTTCGCTTCAATGAATGAGGTCAAGAGTATTCTCCCGGGTATCGACCAGATCATAATTTATCTAGTGGCAGTGATAATCCTGCTGATTCGTCCTCGTGGCCTTATGGGTCGCAAGGGCGTGATGGAGGATTGATGTCATGACAAAGGTTTATTCAAAGAAAAACGATATGTTGTTGATGGTAATCTTCACCATTGTCGTCCTGACCATGCCCATCTGGTTGGCTCCAATCGGGGCAGGATATCCTGATCTGGTTCAGAAGTTTGCAATCTATGGGATTTTTGCAATCGGTTTTAACATCTTGTTTGGGCTGACCGGTTATCTGTCCTTCGGTCATGCAGCCTTCCTGGGGGTTGGATCCTATACAGCAGTTTGGTGTTTCAAGCTACTGAGTATGAATGTTATTCCGGCTGTTCTGTTCGGGGTTTTGACGTCAGGTGTATTGGCCTTTCTGATTGGTTATGTTGCCTTGCGTCGTTCAGGTATCTATTTCTCCATCCTGACTCTCGCCTTTGCCCAGATGTGTTACAATCTGGCATACTCAGTTCTTACTCCAATAACCAATGGTGAAACTGGCCTTTCGTTGGTAAAAGATGATCCAAGATTTCTGGACGGTATGCTCGGAGTGCAGGTGGTTGAAGGATTGCCATCGACCTCTCTGTTTGGTTTGAAAATGAGCGGTTACCCAGGATTCTACTTCTGTGCTGTTCTGCTGATTATCGCGTTTTTCATTGCCTTGAAGCTTAACCGTTCACCGTTCGGGATGATGCTCAAGGCCGTTAAATCAAACCAGAACCGGATGAATTTTACCGGGCTTAATACCAAGCCGTATACACTCGCCGCCTTTGTAATCTCCGGTATGTATGCCGGGTTAGCCGGCGCATTGCTGGCCGTCACCGACCCGCTGGCCGGTGCCGAACGGATGCAGTGGACGGCGTCGGGCGAGGTCGTGTTGATGACCATTCTTGGCGGTGCTGGAACCCTTATCGGTCCGGTTCTTGGGGCTGGATTGATTAAATATTTCGAAAACATATTCTCGGCGTTTAATGAAAGCACCCTGCACAGTATTTTCGCCTTCCTTCCTGATTGGGTTGAAGGTGGTGTTGTCTGGTCAGTCAGTCATTTTGTTGGCGAAGGCTGGCATCTGACACTGGGAGCAATGTTCATGATCATTATTATTTTTCTGCCCGGTGGTCTGGTTGAAGGTGCTAACAAGATAAAATCGTGGGTCATGAACAGGAACAGTAAAACTTCTGATGACTCTGGTGGCTCAGGTGCCGCACCCCAGACATCATCAGTAGAATAAGGTTATAAATTATGGGAATCCTTCAGATTCAAAATTTGGGCAAACGCTTCGGCGGCCTTAAAGCCCTTGATGAGGTCAATCTTGATTTTCAGGAAGGCCAGGTGCATGCGATTATCGGTCCTAACGGTGCAGGCAAGTCAACCTTACTTAATTGTATTGTTGGTCGTTTGAACCCGGATGTGGGAACGGTGATGTTTAACGGCAACTCTCTGCTTGGCAAAAAGCCGCATGAAATTAATCAGGAAGGGATCGCCAGAGTATTCCAGACTCCGGAAATTTTCGGTGACCTAACCCTGATTGAAAACACCATGATCCCGGCGTTCGCAAGACGAGATGGTGCCTTTAAGGTGAATGCCTGGAGCCGGGTTGATGGTCAGGCAGAAATTAGGGAGTCCAGTGAACATATTCTTGAAGAAGTGGGCTTGCTGGAAAAACGAAATGTTATCGCCAATACCTTGTCTCGCGGGGATAAGCGTCGTCTGGAATTGGCGATGTGCCTGGTTCAGGAACCCAAATTGCTATTGCTAGATGAGCCGACCGCCGGGATGTCGAGGGCCGATACCAACAATACAATTGAATTGCTTAAAAAAATTGGAGAACGCGAGATAACCAAAGTTATCATTGAGCATGATATGCATGTTGTATTTTCGCTGGCTGACAGAATTTCTGTCATGGCGCAGGGTACAGTTATCGCAGAAGACAAGCCTGAAAACATCAAGGGCAATCCCGTCGTACAGGAAGCTTATCTGGGAGGAGCACACTTATGAGTAAAAGCAGCGAATTTCACAAAACAATCGCTCCAAATGCCCAGAACCTTGGCTCGGCACCGGCTTTTTTCTCATGCTGGGACCTTCATGCCTACTATGGCGAAAGCTACATCGTTCAAGGTGTAAGTTTCAATATTCACGAAGGTGAGATTATTGCATTGCTGGGGCGAAATGGCGCTGGAAAGACATCGACCCTGCGGGCGATTGCCCGACTTGACGACCCTGAACTTACGAGCGGTGAAATCTGGCTTGATCACAAGCCCATTCATACGATGAAATCGTTTGAAGCTTCTCAAAACGGCATTGGCCTTGTCCCGGAAGATCGCCGGATTATTCCGGGCCTGAGTGTTCATGAAAACCTTGAATTGGCCCAGATTTCCGAGCCAGTGGGATGGTCAATCGAACGCTTGTATGAGCACTTTCCCCGCTTGGCTGAGCGCCGTAATCAGGAAGGTATAACCCTGTCTGGAGGGGAGCAGCAAATGCTTGCGGTTGCCCGCGCTCTTTCCAGGGACCTGAAGTTACTGTTGCTTGATGAGCCTTACGAGGGACTGGCGCCGGTTATTGTTCATGAAATTGAGAAAATTCTGGAAGAAATCAAGGCATTGGGGATGACCACAGTGATTGTGGAACAGAACGCTATTGCCGCACTCCATCTTGCAGACCGGGCAATCATCCTCGATATGGGGCAAGTGGTGTTTGATGGAACGGCTCAGGAAGTTCTCGATAATGAAGACCTGCGTCACGAATATCTGGCGATCTGATTAAATTGTTCGAAATGCTTTTCTAAGGGCCCTTGCGCTGTACGCCTGTGCAGCGCAAGCCCCGTCAACCATATGGGTTGCATTAAAGAATGCATGGATCATCCCCGGATATACCTTTAATTCACTGCTCACACCACTGGCCTGAAGTTTATGGTGATAATCAGCACCTTCATCATGCAGCAGGTCCAGTTCAGCGAGTAATACCAGCGCTGGCGGTAAGTTGGCATGAGAATCAGCGAACAGAGGCGAAGCCTGCCAGTCGGTCCAGGTACTCTTATCGGGAAAATAATGTTCTCTGAACCAGTTATAGGTGGCGGTGTCCAAAACACCGTATCCCCTGGAATAGCGTTTGTGGGACTGTGAAGCGCAGGTCAGATCCAGCATCGGGTACAGCAACAGCTGAAAACATATTTCAGGGCCTCCATTTTCGCGCGCCATCAAGGCAATAACAGCGGCCAGGTTCCCTCCAGCACTATCCCCGCCCACGGCAATACGGTTTATATCGATACCCAAAGTGTCGGCATTTTCGCTTGCCCACTTTAGAGCTGTGTAACTGTCATCGCTGGCAGCGGGATATACATGTTCCGGGCCCATCCGATAATCAACACTGATGCAGACACAATCGGTAAGCATGCACAGGTTTCTGACAATCTGATCGTGGGTCTCGATATCACCAATAGTGTGGCCGCCGCCGTGAAAATAGAGAAGGGCCGGGAGAGCGCCTAACTGCTGATACTCATAGGGCTTATATACCCTGACCGGGACCTCATGGTCACCAGCATCAATGCTCATATCCTCAACATACCCAATTCGGGTTTTTACAGC
>Ga0316189_10002022_pt1 | contig 20000 bp, 20 predicted proteins | sample LowCovwburrow_MG_FD_204930 | JGI IMG/M metagenome (GOLD analysis project Ga0316189, IMG submission 204930) | Coastal sediment microbial communities from Maine, United States - Lowes Cove worm burrow | ecosystem: Environmental > Aquatic > Marine > Coastal > Sediment | place: USA: Maine... | reverse complement strand
GCTATCTTTGAATAACATAAATCCATTGCCATAACCCGCCAAGAGCCATTTATAAGAACTGGCACCAAGCATATCTAAACCAGAATCTTCAAAATTGAAATATGTTGTACCACAGAATTGGGTGCCATCTGCAATTATCAAAAGTTCCGGGTTTTCTTTTTTCAATTCCTTGAGAAAATCCAAATTCAATTTAAGACCATTTACCCATTGGATTATACTCAGCGCAAGTATAGAAATATCTTCAGATTCAATCTTTTCACGGATGTTATCTTCTAAATGCTCATTGATTTTACAATATGAAATTGGGAAACTGCGATTCTCAAAAGACCAATTGACCGAAGGGTAGTCATTTTCAAGGAGCAACACTTTTTTGTTCTTATCAATCCCTTCCAATAAAATATTCAATCCCAGGGAAAAATTCTGCACCAGTGCCACATTTTCATATTTACAACCAAAAAAGTCACCAACTGCAGCCCGGGTTTCTGTAATTATCTTGGCGCTTTCCATTCTCATTGTACTAGCCCCTTCCAAGAATTCCTTATCGTGTTGCTTTCGCCAAGCAATTGTACTTTCATGTATTAAACCTGAAGAGGCTGTATTCGCATAAACGTATTTTTTCAATATTGGAAATCCTTCTTTATAATTCTGCATTGACTAAAATTTAATATGGCAAATCCCGTATCTTTGCAGATAAAGATAGCCTTTCAGATGTTTACCAAAAATAAAACAAAACCTGAAGTGAATTTGGAACAACATGACTTGTTAGAGTCTGCCCATGCCCGTATAAAGCAAAAGAAAAGGCTTTATGAGCATTTCATTATTTTCTTGATTGGAAGTGTTTTCTTGGTTTTAATCAATAAGATCTTAAAATTCGGAATTGAGTACGATTGGTTTATTTGGGCAATCACCTTCTGGGCTTTTTTGTTCGTGATGCATGTAGTCAATGTTTTTATAACCCAAAAATTCATGGGTAAGGATTGGGAAAGACAACAACGAGAGAAATTAGTGTTAAAACAGAAAGAAAAAATCGCAGCATTGCAAAAAGAAATAGAAACGGACTTTCCACTTTCAAGAATCAACAAAAAGGAATAGTTTTTGATTTAATAAAATTATAAAGATTAAAAGTTACAGCTTCCGCAATGCTGCGGAATAAATTCAACAAGCTATTTAGATAGCTCTGCTTTTCGCAGAACAATAAAATAGTGTTTCATCTAAAAAAAATTCTAGTGCAAACTATAACAATGATAGCCGCAGTTGGCGAGAACAATGCGTTGGGCAGAGACAACGACTTACTATGGCATTTGCCAGATGATTTTAAGCGCTTTAAACAACTAACCACTGGTCATTTCATAATAATGGGGAGAAAGACCTTTGAGAGTTTTCCCAACCCCTTGCCCAATAGAACCCACATTATCATTACCCGGGATAAGAATTACAAAACAAAACATGATAATTGTATTGTTGTACACGCTCTCAAAGACGCTTTAAAGCTAACCTTAGGAGATGATAACCCTTTTATTATTGGGGGTGGTGAAATCTATAAACAAGGAGAGGAATTCGCTGATAAATTAGAGATTACCAGGGTTCATAAAGAATTTGAGGCCGACACTTTCTTCCCTGAAGTTGATGAAACCATTTGGAAATTAATTGGTTCTGAATATCATCCCAAGGATGAAAGACACAATTATAATTTCACCTATTTAACATACGAGAGAAAGTGAGTTTTTAGAAGTCCTGATATACTGTTTTGATGGATGAGCTGTAATCCTTTAAAAAACTCCCAAGAACACCTACATCAGTATTTGTAATGAATTGATGATTGCCCTTTTCATTAGAATTTGTAAATAAATCATTTTTATCTAGTACTGCCTTTGTTTGTCTTGCAACTGCTTCACCAGAATCAATGATTTTCACATTTTCAGGAAGCAACCCCTCTAGAACAGGAATCAAATACGGGTAATGGGTGCAACCCAGTACCAAATAATCAATCCCAGCTGCAAGCATTGGTTTTAAATAGGTTACCAATAAGGCTTTAGTCTCCTGTGAATTCACCTCTCCACTTTCAATCAATGGCACCAGGCCGGTACCCACTTGCTCAATGATTTTGATTCCGTTGGCATGATTTTCAGAGGTACTGTGAAAAAGGCTACTGGATAACGTTCCTTTGGTTGCCAAAACACCAACAGTCTTTGATTGTGATTGTATTGCTGCGGGCTTTATGGCTGGCTCTATTCCTATGAAAGGTAAATTGTAGTTATTCCTTAAGTAATCTATGGCATTGGTTGTAGCTGTATTGCAGGCCACTACTATTAATTTGCAGCCTTTATCAAGTAAAATTTCTGTATTCTTAATACTCAATCGAACAATTTCATCTTTTGATTTTTCGCCATAAGGCGCATTTTTACTATCTGCCAAATAGATAGTATCCTCATTGGGCAACAATGCATTGATTTCTTTCCAAATGGATGTACCTCCCACTCCAGAATCAAAAATACCAATGGGATGATTGTTCATATTACCATAGGGTTATTGTAAAACCTTGGTTATTGGTGTACCTGTTGTACCGTTTGGGTATGCAATACCCAACAAAGTCGAGATTGTCGGTGCAATATCAGGGATCTCGGTACGAACGGTAGTACTGCCTTTACGTATACCTTTACCGTAAAAAAGCAAGGGTACATGAGTATCATAAATCTGAGGGGAGCCGTGCGTAGAACCAGTAAGCCCATAGCTGATCGTACCAGGTTTCAAAACCATCAGAATATCACCTGAACGTTTTTGGTTATACCCATTCTGCAATATATGGGGGATGCCTTCTGTGTATTCATTTTGCCACATTTGTTTCGCGGTATAAACCCGATCTATATCCTTATAATTCAACAATTCCTGCGCAATTTCTTCTTGAACATCCCCCAATTCCATATCAAGATTATTAATTACATCATGATCCAAGAACAATTGGTAATTAGAGATATTCTTTATCAAATCAGTAGTCCCATATTCATATTTCAAAAACTCCTCTAACTTTTTCATCAAATTCCCAGTTTCCATATATCCAGCGGGTATTTTTTGGTCCTTCAGATATGATGGCACATGTATTGCCGCATGGTCTGCGGTCAAGAAAACGGTGTATTCATTTTCACCTACTTTTTTATCCAAAGCTTTAAAAAGTCGGGCCAAATCCCTATCCAAGCGTACGTAAGTATCTTGAATTTCCTTTGAATTTACCCCATATTTATGACCTACATAATCAGTACTTGAAAAGCTCACCGCCAAAAAATCAGTGATAGTATCAACCCCTAATTTTTCGCCATCCAGCGCTGCAATGGCAAAATCAGCCGTAATACTATTACCATAAGGAGTTGCTTTTATTAATTCATATTTGTTGTTACTGTTCCACAAACTAGGAAGATCATGCGGAAAAATTGGAGCATTCTGCCCACTGAACAACCCTTCATATGTATTATTATCCAGACCGCTTTCCAGATAGGTGTTGATATCTTCTAGTGTGTTCCAAGGCCTTTTATATTCTTCCGCTGCATTTGAGGCATTAAAATCATTGACCCATTTAGGCAATTCATTCATATAGAAAGTACTTGTAATCCAATTGCCTTCACCCATGCCATAAAACCAATATGCAGCATTCGCGGTATGCCCCCCAGGCAATACGGCACCCCTGTCTTTTAAAGCGATAGCAATGGTTTTGCCTCGCATTTGGGTATGCAATCGCAACTGGTCTGTCACCGTGGTAACTATCATTCTATGCGGCGACATTTTGCCCGCATCCGCGGTTGTGCCAACTGAATTAAAAGTATCATCTGATGCACAATACACGTCTTGATCAGTTTCCTTGTCATACCAATTATTCCCTATAATCCCATGGGTAGCAGGCGTAGTCCCTGTATAAACCGAAGTATGGCCAGGCCCGGTACTTGTTGGTGCATAATTGAAATGGTTATTCTTGCAATTAAAACCATCATTGACCAATCTCTTAAATCCACCATCCTCATAATGGTTCCAAAAACGGGTTAGATAATCATAGCGCATTTGATCTACCACAATACCGACAACCAATTTTGGGGAGACTTTTAAGTGATCTGAATTTTCAACCTTATTGTCATTCTTGGGCTTCTTTTGAGCCAATGTATCGTACGTATTACAGATAAGGAAAATTGCTACTAAAAGGAGAGATAAACTATTCTTATGCATAGGTAATAAATTGATAATGCAAAAATATAGAAATAAACCCTTAAAAGATTAAATGAAGGTCAAAAGACATTCATTATTGCTATTTTTACAATCATAAGTCTATAAATATTCTATGAATTACCTAGCATCAATTGGCAGCTATGCGATTATGATTAAAGAGGTTTTTAGGAAACCCACCAAATGGAGCATAATGAAGTCATTGATTCTTAAAGAGATAGATGAACTCATCTTTGGTTCGCTGGGGATTCTTATATTCATTTCTTTCTTTATAGGTGGAGTTGTGGCCATACAGACCGCATTGAACATCACCAGTGAACTTATTCCCAAAAACTTGGTTGGGTTCGCTACAAGACAATCCATAATATTGGAATTTGCCCCAACATTCTGTTCAATCATAATGGCTGGTAAGGTAGGTTCTTATATAACGAGCAGCATAGGCACCATGCGGGTTACCGAGCAGATTGATGCTTTGGAGATGATGGGTGTAAATGCATTGAATTACTTGGTTTTTCCAAAAATCATCGCATTATTACTCTATCCTTTTTTAATTGCCATCTCTATGTATATTGGAATTTTTGGAGGATGGTTTGCTGGAGTGTTTGGCGGGTTCAGCACAAGTGCGGATTTTGTGGAAGGGTTACAGTTGGACTTTATCCCTTTTCATGTTACATATGCTTTTATAAAAACTTTGGTCTTTGCCTTTATTTTGGCAACCATACCCTCTTTTCATGGGTTTTATATGAAAGGTGGTGCGCTTGAAGTAGGTAAGGCAGCAACAACTTCCTTTGTATGGACTAGTGTGGTGATTATCATTCTAAATTATGTTTTAACACAACTTTTACTGGGCTAATGATTGAGGTAAACGACATATATAAATCTTTTGGTGACACACATGTTTTAAAAGGCATTAGCACAGTATTTGACAAAGGTAAGACCAATTTGGTCATTGGTCAAAGTGGCTCTGGAAAGACCGTATTCCTCAAATGTCTTTTGGGGCTTTTCAGCCCGGATAAAGGCACTATTAGCCATGACGGAAAAATCTATTCCCAACTATCGCCAAAAGATCAACGAAATCTGCGCCAGGACATGGGTATGGTTTTCCAGGGAAATGCCTTATTTGATTCAATGACTGTTGAAGGCAATGTCATGTTTCCGTTGGAAATGTTCACCAAGCAATCCCATTCCGAAATGCAAGACCGTGCCGATTTTGTGTTAAAAAGGGTGAATCTAATAGATGCCCACAAAAAATATCCCTCAGAGATTTCAGGGGGAATGCAAAAACGGGTAGCTATCGCCAGGGCAATAGTTATGAACCCTCGATATTTGTTCTGTGATGAACCTAATTCTGGACTTGACCCAAGAACAGCCATAATAATAGATAACCTTATACAGGAAATAACCAAGGAATACGACATTACCACTGTAGTAAACACACATGATATGAACTCGGTGATGGAAATTGGTGAGAAAATTGTTTTCCTGAAAAACGGAATCAAAGAATGGGAAGGCACCAAAGATGAAATATTTAAAACCGATAATGAAGCGGTAACCAGCTTTGTTTATTCATCTGAACTATTTAAAAAAGTAAGACAACTGTATATTGGGGAGCGTGATTAATCCTGGAGCACCTCTTTAAGCTGGATTGTACTGTCTTTCAATCTGAGCTTTAACCAATTATGCAGTTTTTTCGTATCGGCTTCGGTTTGGAATCTTTTAGCATCCCGCTTCCATTTAACTTCAAAAATGGGGATGGTATCCATTTTATTGAAATCAGTTTGTATAGTTGGTGAAAAACCCAGGGATTCTAAACTTTCGTAATTGGTTTTGGCCTCGGCACTTACATCTGCAAACGGAATCGATAATCTACCTAATTTACCCAGCTCTGCTTCCAATACCTTAATTCGTGCATCCTTGTCTACCAACTCGGTTTTTTGGGTTTCATATAACTGATCTACATATTTCAGCTGATCCACTTGTTCATTTTTTGCCCCTTGTATAATATGCAACTCCGCATTCTTTAATCTACCAAAACTCTCATCCTCATTTTTTTGTTTGTTCCAAGTTGCAATAACATTATCTGGAATGGTTTCATTGCCCATAAAGACCAATTCAATAACAGGATTCACCCCCTTATTGAATTCGATATCCGTAAAGTCCTCCATAAACCGACCTGAACCTGAAAATTGATAGGGAGCAACTTTCTCTTCAACGAAGTTTTGCGCCTGTTTCCTAAATAAGGATTCTTGTAAGGCACCCCAAAAAGTAATGCCGGCAGGAACCATAACCAAAATCGCGAATAGGGAAGCTACCCTACCTATAAGCCTTCTCTTTTTGGAGTTCACATAACGAACCATTGGGAAACGCAACAATTTCAAAACCAAAAAAGTTGCCAAAGCAATAAAAATGGTATTTATACTGAATAAATACATAGCTCCAGTAGCGTACTCATAATTGCCAATGGCAAGGCCAAAACCAACAGTGCACAGGGGAGGCATTAAAGCCGTTGCAATGGCGACACCAAAAATCACGGAGGCTATGGTACCTTTTTTCGCTCGGGCAATGACTAGTGCCAGACCGCCAAAAAAAGCAATAAGTACATCACGAATATCAGGTGCAGTACGTGCCAACAATTCCGAGGATTCATCCCGCAAAGGGAATACTGCGAAAAACAAATAGGCCGTCAATACACTCAAAACGACCATTACTGCAAAGTTCTTCAAAGACCTCCGCAATGTATCAACATCATTGACGGCTAAAGACAGTCCTATCCCCAAGATAGGCCCCATTAAAGGGGAAATTAACATGGCACCAATGACAACAGCTGTTGAATTTGCATTTAGACCTACTGACGCAATGAATATAGAACAGATAAGAATCCATGACGTATGTCCTTTAAAAGGAATATCGGCAATAATTGCTTCTTTCGTTGCCTCTTGGTCCGTGTTTTTTCGAATATCAAGGAGTTCTGAAAGAAACTTTTTAGTACTTCCGAGTAAGCCCTGTATATCTTTTTTTACTTCTTCCCCACTTTCACTAAGTGGAATATCACTTTCTTCGTTTAGATTTTTACTCATAATTAAGCATACTTATCGCCAAACTTATCTTTTACCTTACCTAGTACTTTCTTTATGTCTTGTTCTTTTGATTTTGGGTAGATGAGCAAAACTTCTTCTTTATCAACAATTATATAATCGTTTAGACCATCGACTACCACAATTTTATCCTTGGGCGAACGGATCATATTTCCTCGTGCATCTTCAGTGATTACTTTGCTGTTTACTACTGCATTGTTCTCACCATCCTTATCCAATTTATCATACAAAGAACCCCACGTTCCCAGGTCATTCCAATCAAAAGTAGCTGGAAGCACATAAATGGCTTTGGATTGTTCTAAGATAGCATAATCTATAGAAATATTTTCTGCCTTAGGATAGTTCTCCTTTATAAATTCTTGTTCGCCACTGGTGTTATATTGGGCAACTCCAGCTTCAAACAAAGTATATTGTGCTGGTTGAAAGTTTTTAAAAGCATTCACAATTGTATTTACACCCCACATAAATATTCCGGCATTCCATAGAAAATTGCCTTGGGCCAAAAAGTCCTTTGCAGTATTATAATCAGGTTTCTCGCGGAATTGGAGTACTTTTTTTAAATCTGACGTACCCTCCTTTTCAAATTCAATATAACCAAAACCGGTATTCGGAAAAGTTGGTTTAATACCCAGGGTACAAAGCACGTCTTCTTTCGCGCACTTATCAAAACATGCGATTACATCTTTGGCAAAGGCTTCCTCATTTTCAATCCAATGGTCGCTTGGTGCAACAATCATAACCCCATCAGGGTTCATTTTTTGAATTTTTAGGGCAGCATATAAAATACATGGCGCCGTATTGCGCATTGCTGGCTCTAAAACCACCTGCTCTTGTTTCACCAAGGGTAATTGTTGCAATACCAAATCATTATACCGTTCATTGGTGAGGATCAAGATATTCTCTGTAGGTACAAACTTATTGAGACGTTGAAAAGTTTTCTGGATCAAAGTATGGCCTGTACCCAACATATCATGGAATTGTTTCGGGTTTTCAGTGGTGCTGATTGGCCAAAAACGGGATCCAACTCCCCCAGCCATTAATACAGCATAATAATTTTTATTCTTCATTTAATCTTTTATTAATTCTACTTCAGCATTGGGCTGAAATAAATAGACCTTCCCAGAAACCACCTCAACACATTCAAAACGTTTTACACGCTTGTTCCCCTTTCTAAAAAGCTTCCCATTGTAAATACGGAATACACTGCCCAAAGGTAACTCAAAAACATAGGTCAAATCTGTTGTTTGAAAATCAAATTTTTTCAAAGCTAGGGATAAAACCGCATCTGTATCACTGCTAGCCTTTGGATTTCTGAAATGTTTCGCCAAATGGGGCAAAAGTATAGACGGAAATATTTCAGGCCTTAAAAAGGGCAACATCAAATATTGGAATGTGCGCTTCCATTCCAGCCCATGTGGTTTTATTTGACGACCATACTTTGCAAAGGCAGCCAAATGCGCAATTTCATGAACAAGGGTAATTAAAAAACGATATTTGTTCAATGTGGCATTTATGGTAATCTGGTGCATCCCATTTGGCAGCCTTCTATAGTCCCCGTGTCGGGTAACCCGTTTATTTACTATTTTCAAGTTAACACCAGACTCTTTGATAAGCTGCAAACAAGGGCCTACAGCCCTTTCTGGTAAGTATTTTGTTAGGATATCATCCATTACTGCAAAAATAAGATTTTTAAGATTCTATAATCACGGGTCGCTTAGTTTATTGTATATCCTTTTAATTGGTAACTTAGATTATATAAATGGATACTCGATAATGAAAAAATTTATAATCGACAAACTGTAAAAATGCCAAAAATCGAATATCGGGTCTATGTTATAGAATTATCAAAAAGGGTATTTAACGAAAATGCTAAGTTTAGGGCTGCCAATCCGCAATTCAACGGAGTGCTTCAGTGCTTATATGTGGGAATGACGAGCAAAAACCCCAAAGAGAGATTGGAGCAGCATAAATCGGGTTATAGAAATAAAAAAGGATACAAATTGTCATCGAATATTGTCCAAAAATATGGCATGTACCTTCGTCCAAGTCTGTACAATCACATAGCCCCTGTTACAACCAGGGCCGAAGCATTAAAGTTGGAGGAAAAATTAGCCCTTGATTTACGGCGGCAACGATATGCAGTTTGGTTTAATTAAACCTTACCACCTCTTGGTATTAAGATCATTTAATAAATGTATTACCTTAACGATGAAAATTAAATTGTCGTTCCGCCACTAGAAAATATTGTTTTCTTTTAAGGCTGACTTGGTTAAGATTATTGATCTCTATTTTATATGTCTCACGAACAAGATATTTCAAAAGCATTTCCCTATTTAAATCCTTTACTTGTTTCCCAAATGATGAACGTGTCCCTTATGAAGGAAATACCTAAAGACACGGAAATATTGAGGGAGGGTCAATTTGTCAAAGTCATTCCTATTGTGCTAGAAGGATTAATCAAAGTCTTTACCCGGCATAATGACAAAGAATTATTGTTATATTATATTCGACCTGAAGAGAGTTGCATCATGTCCTTTTCAGCATCGCTTAAAAATGAACCCAGTAGAGTATTTGCTTATACCGAACAGGAAACCACCGCTCTGCTACTTCCAGTTGACAAGGTGTCCCAATGGATTAAAGAATATCCAAACTTCAATAATCTGTTTTATCAACAATACAACTTGAGATATAGTGAATTGCTTGATACGATTCATCATGTACTTTTTGAAAAAATGGATACACGTCTGTATGAATATTTAAAAGAAAAGGTTCATTTGACAGGGGATAACCCTTTAAAAATATCACATCGCCTAATTGCAAGTGAATTAGGTACTGCCCGAGAGGTAATTAGTAGGGTGATGAAGAAATTAGAACTTGAGGGAAAAGTAAAACAACATAACAACGCTATAGAAATTTTATAGTGGTGACCAAAGTCACCGCATATTAATCTTTACTTACTTAATTTTGAACCTAACAACCACTTGGAGTACTAGTTTTAATTACTCAAGTATCAAAGCAAATTATTTTAACTAAAAACAGTAAGAAATGAAAAAAAATATGGGTTCTACAGACAGGGTTATCCGATTTATCATTGCAGCGGTTATAGCCGTACTTTATTTTACCAACGTTATTTCGGGAACATTAGGATTAGTTTTACTAGTTCTGGCAGGTGTCTTTGTGTTGACAAGTTTTATTAGTTTTTGTCCGCTTTATGCTCCATTCGGATTGAGCAGCTGTTCAGTAAAGGATAAGAAGTAGGGATTTAAAAGGAATAGAAAAGTAGATGAGGTTGCGGCAAATTCCGCAACCTCTTTTTTTTATCGAACACCAATTAAAATCATCTTTACCTTTTTTAATCAGATGCGGTACAATTTAAGTATTATCTTCAATCAACAATTTATGATGAAATGAGAAAAGTTCAATTAGTAGTACTCCTTATTGTGTTGACCTTTGGATGTAGTCCAAAAACCTTCAATATAAAATGGACGAAAGAAATTGCTCCTGAAAATTTCACCACGAGGTTTGAAACCTCAAAAGGAAATTTTGATATTGCGTTAGAACGAAGCCTTTCCCCAAAAGCCGCTGATCGTTTCTATCAACTGGTAAAACATAAATTTTTTGACAATAGTCTTTTTTATAGGGTAAATCCTGGTTTTGTTGCACAATTTGGGGGAAATGACAGCGTTGCATACAAAAAATGGAATTCGGTCACGGTTCCAGATGAAGTCGTGAAACAAGGAAACACCAAAGGAACTTTCAGCTTTGCCCGTGGTGGTAAGGGTACTAGGACTTCCGACCTTTTCATCAATCTGGGGAATAACTCACGACTTGATACCCTTTTCTATAATGAGGTAAGAGGTTTCCCATCCTTCGGGAAGGTAACTAGTGGCATGGAAGTAGTTGAAAAACTGTATTCAGGCTATTCAGATTCTACGATGGAGCATTTTGACTTAATGATTACCAATAGGCAAGAATTCCTGAAAAAGTTTCCGGATTTGGATGTTATTGAAAAAGTGTATTTGGTTGATTAAAATTAAGGTGTACTATTACTTACCTGTAGCAATTTCCCATTATACATTTTATGCCCTCTTATCGCAAACTCCTTGATATAAGTTGCCATTTCCAAAGCAGTGGTTGGTGCTTTATACCCAGGAAAAGCTTCTTCCAACATTTCTGTCTGTACTGCACCTAAAGCCAAAACATTAAAAGAGGGACCCGTTTCCTTGAATTCTTCGGCCCAAAGTTCGGTCAAGGTTATAACTGCCCCTTTACTAGAACTGTATGCAGAAAGCCCAGGGAACTTCATGCTTCCTTGAACGCCACCCATTGAACTTATGGTAACTACATGTCCGTTTTTCGGCATTCTTGGCAAAACCAATTTAGTAAGATTGGCAACCCCAAAAACATTGACTTTATAGACCGTTTCAAATGCTTCGGAAGAAGTTTCCAAAAAGGGCTTGTTCAATAATTTTCCTGCATTATTAATCAAGACATCAACGGTTTCCCAATTGGTTTTTAAATAATCATTAACCTTTTTTAAATCCTCTTTTTTTGTAATATCAAATGGAAAACTGATAATGTTTTTATGCTTCAATTCGGTAATGGCATTTTCGTTTCGAGAAAGGGCCAACACCTGATGACCTTCGTTGGCAAAAAGTTGGGCCATTTCAAACCCTATGCCTCTACTTGTACCCGTGATGATTACATTTGCCATTAGTTGTATTTTATTTCTTGCTGTGCTGCATTGGCAATTCCTTCAATTACTGGAATAAACTTGTTCACCACGGTTGCCATATGTTCAAAATCCATTAAAGAAGCCTCATCCCCAACTTTATGATAATGGTCAAAATTCGTGAAATCGAATGTTGAAAAAGTCTGGGAAGGTACGGCAAATTCATTATGGAATGGATAATTATCAGACCGCATGAATAAATTGAACTCTTTGGCAGTGGGTAAAAATCCCACAAGGTTTTCCTTAGCATAACCATTACAGATATCAGCCATATTGGACCGTTCATAGCCACTCGCGTACACCAAATAATCCTTATCGACCAAGGGTACACCCACCATTTCAAAATTAAACATGGTATACAATTTAAATTCCTGTTCCTTTAATTTCTTAGCCAAATGTTTAGAGCCCAATAGCCCTTTTTCCTCGGCACTAAAAAGTGCGAACACCAAACTCCGTTTGTTGGTCTTTGCATTTCCAAAATAGCGTGCCAATTCCAAAACCGTTGTAGTACCCGCAGCATTATCGTTCGCCCCATTCGCTATGGCATCACCATTTATAGGACTTCTGGTCCCAATGTGATCATAATGTGCTCCAATTACAATAAATTCATTTTTTAATTGGTCATCAGTACCTTCCAAAACACCGACAATATTATAGGCCGGCTTTTCATAATTTGACAGTGTATCCCTGTAAGAGATGAAATATGGTTTTAAACTGCTTTCTTTAAATATTTTTTCAATAAAGACCGCGGCCTTTTCTATACCAGGACTTCCAGAATCCCGTCCTTTAAGATCATCAGATGCCAAAAAGTTCATGACCTCTCCTACAGCATCAGTATTTGAGAATATGATGTTGGAAAGTTCGGTTATTGAAGAAACAGTACTATGGTGCGACTCGGCATTTATTGGAGCTTCTACAATTATTGGAGCTTCCTTCTTTACAATCACCTTTCCTTTGACACCATTGAGACCCTGAGCTATGCTTTCTGGGTTAGTTTGTTTCAGTTGTGTGGAACCACAACCAAGAAGTATAAGAACTAGTAATAACTGAAGTACTTTTTGCATGGGATGTATATTAAATTTTAAAGATAAAAAAACATCCGCCATGGGCGGATGCATTATTATAATATTATGCTAATTAACTTCTATGCCAACATCGTCACAGGGTTCTCTAAAAAGGCTCTAAGCGTCTGCAAGAATTGTGCTCCAGTAGCACCATCAACTGTCCTATGGTCACAAGCCAATGAAAGTTTCATTGTGTTGCCAACAACAACCTGACCGTTTCTAACCACAGGCTTTTCTACTATGGCACCCACTGATAAAATAGCTGAATTTGGTTGATTGATGATGGAAGTGAATTCCAAAATACCAAACATCCCCAAATTGGAGACCGTAAACGTACTTCCGTCCATTTCGGCAGGAGTTAACTTTTTGTTCCTAGCTCTACCAGCAAGATCTTTTACAGATGCACCGATTTGTGTTAAACTCATTTGGTCTGTGAATTTGACAACCGGTACAACAAGTCCGTCTTCAACGGCAACAGCAACACCTACATGAACATGATGATTATATTTTGTCGTATCGCCTTTCCAAGTGGTATTCACTTGTGGATGTTTTTTAAGTGCCATTGCACAAGCTTTTACCACCAGATCATTGAATGACACTTTGGTATCGGGCAAGTCATTGATCTGTACCCTTGAAGCTTTTGCATTATCCATATCAACCTCAATGGTCAAATAGTAATGCGGTGCCGTAAATTTTGATTCTGCCAATCTTTTGGCTATGGTCTTACGCATTTGGGAGTTCTTCACCTCTTCAGCGCTTTCCTCGCCTACAGGCAGCACCAAAGGAGCAACAGCAGCACTAGCTGAAGTTGCAGATGCTTCTTGAACAGCAGTAGCAGTTTTTGCGGTCGCTGTCGAAGGCACAAAACTCTCAATGTCTTTCTTTACAATTCTACCATGGTCACCTGTACCCCTAACATCATTTAAATTGATACCTTTTTCCTTGGCAATTTTCTTGGCAAGTGGAGAAGCAAATATTCGCTGCCCATCTTTAGAAATGATGGTGCTGGTTTCCTGAATGGACTCGGCAACCTTTACTTCTGTATTTTCCTCTTTTGTAATCTGTTCACTTTTTCCTGTAGATGTATTCGCATTTAAAACTGCATTTACATCAGTGCCTGCTGGTCCTATAACCGCAAGTACAGTGTCAACTGGAGAAGATTCTCCTTCTTGGATTCCAATATATAATAAAGTACCTGAATAGAATGATTCAAATTCCATCGTGGCCTTATCGGTTTCGATTTCAGCTAAAATATCACCTTCTTCAACTGTATCACCAACTTTCTTGAGCCAAGCCGCTACAGTGCCCTCTTCCATAGTATCACTAAGGCGTGGCATTTTTATGATCTCAACTCCCTCAGGAATATCAATCGTCTTTTCGGATGAATCAACAACTGGGACTTCTTCTTTGGCGGCAACTTCTGGTGCTTCAACATTTGATTCAGAAGTGTCGTTCAGTAAGGCTGAAATATCCTCACCTTTTTCTCCTATGATGGCCAAGAGCGTATCAACGGGGGCACCATCACCCTCTGCAATACCTATATGAAGCAGTGTTCCTTCATGGAAGGATTCAAATTCCATTGTGGCCTTGTCTGTCTCTATTTCCGCCAGAATATCTCCTTCTTCTATCTTATCCCCAACTTGTTTAAGCCATTTAGCAACGGTACCCTCTTCCATGGTATCGCTCAAACGGGGCATATTAATCACTTCTGCCATTTATGTATTATTTATGTTGTACAAATGGGTAGTCTTCTTGATCGTAGACTACATCATATAATTGGTTAATAGGAGGATAATCAGAATCTTCGGCAAATTTCTGGCATTCAAGAACCAAATCCTTAACCTTTTTACCCACTTCCTTTATTTCATCTTCAGAAGCATACTTTTTATCACGGATTACCTCTAGAACCTGTGAAATGGGGTCAATTTTTTTGTATTCTTCAACCTCATCCTTAGTTCTATAATGTTGTGCATCTGACATTGAATGCCCTCTATATCGATAGGTTTTCATTTCAAGAAAAGTAGGTCCGCCACCGCTTCTTGCCCGTTCAATTGCTTTGCTCATTTCCTTTGCAACGGTAACAGGATCCATGCCATCAACTGGCCCACATGGCATTTCATAGCCCAAACCTAATTTCCAAATTTCTGTGGAATGTGATGTTCGTGCCACTGAAGTCCCCATAGCATAACCATTGTTTTCGCAAATGAAGACAACTGGCAACTGCCATAACATTGCTAAATTAAAGCTTTCGTGAAGTGACCCTTGTCTAACAGCACCATCACCCATATAACACAACGTTACGGCATCCCGCTTAAAATACTTATCGGCAAATGCCAAACCAGCACCAAGAGGAATTTGACCCCCAACAATACCATGGCCACCATAAAAACGATGTTCCTTAGAAAATATATGCATAGAACCGCCCATACCTTTTGATGTTCCCGTTACCTTACCGTAAAGTTCAGCCATCACTTTTCTTGGGTCGACCCCCATACCAATGGGTTGAACATGGTTCCTATAAGCAGTTAACATCCTATCCTTTGTTAGGTCCATTGCATGTAATGCTCCAGCCAAAACAGCTTCTTGCCCGTTATATAAATGAAGAAATCCTCTAACCTTTTGTTGAATATATACTGCTGCTAGTTTATCTTCGAACTTTCTCCAGAACAACATATCCTCGTACCACTTCAGATAAGTTTCTTTGGTGATTTTTTCCATTAACCGTTTATTTATTAAAGATTCAAGTTTTACAATACATCAAACATAGTGTAAAATGCCTAAAAAACAGAAAGACAAAAATACACATATTAATCAATGGGTAAAAAAATAAACCAAAAAGCTTAGTGCATTTTGACATATTAACAAAACCAATGAATTTGATTATAAATTTAACCGATAAGTAAACGGATTTCGTATGCTATAAGTACGAATTATTGAAACCCAATGGTAGTATATCAGCCAAGGAGTCACATTTAATAATTTCTCCTTTTTCACCCATCAAAAGAAGTTCTATTGGACTTTTCTGCTTATACTCATACTCAGAAATCGCCTGTCTGCAATTACCACATGGTGCCGCTGGTTTCTCCACCAAATGGGTTTTTGACATTGCCGTTATCGCTATTGATTTTATGGCAACTCCGGGATATTTAGCACCCGCCTGAAAGACTGCAACGCGTTCAGCACACAAACCTGAAGGGTAAGATGCATTTTCTTGATTGCTACCAATTACCACTTTGTCATTTTCTAAAAGTACTGCTGCGCCAACCATAAATTTGGAATAAGGGGCATAGGCATCTTTTCTGGCAGCTATGGCCTTAAGCATTAAATCATGGCCTTGCTTGTTCAATTCTTCAAGGGACTCAAAAATGGAAAGTTCAAATGAAATAGTTTTTTTTTTCATGTCAATAGGAGGGGATATCTTTGGATAAAAATAACAAAACCTGCGAAATGGCAGGTTTTGTTATTGAATTATTACTTTGATTATTCATTTATAAACTCTTCCCCCAGATTAAAGGTAAGCGAAAATCGCAAGGTGTTTTCCAATGGATTTTTGACTTGTGATGTTGAGAATAAGTAAGAAAGATCAATCTGGGCAGACTTGAATTTGAATCCTGCACCCATGGTAAAGAATTTTCTTGATCCTTTTTCTTCACTTTCATTAAAATATCCTGTACGTATCATAAAAGCATCCTGATAGCTATATTCAGCACCTAACGCCCAAGTAAATTCTTTAAGTTCTTCGCTAAAACCATCTGGTGCATCTCCGAATGACTTTGTAATACCACTAAAAAACCCGATTTGTTGGTATTCATCATTATCAGCAGAATCAATAACTCCGTCTTCATTAAAATCTTTGGGTGTCGGAACTAAAAGCTTATTGAATTCGGTGGTAATGCCAATAACATTATCTTGATCTAAGATAAAATCGAAACCAGCTCCAAAACCTAAATTGGTGGGTATAAAATTTTCTTGCCCACCTTCATCATATTTGATTTTACCTCCAAGATTGGAAAGATTAAAACCGGCCCTCCATCTTCCATCAAACTTGTCGTAGGCTATTTCACTTGAACGATAATAACCTGCCACATCAACAGCGAATGAACTTGCAGCTTGGGAATCTTCAGATCCGTTTTGAGGCAATTTCAGGTTAGACCTTATATATCTACCGCCAACTGCCATTGAAAAAGTTGGACTTAATTTCAAGGAATAAGAACCGTCTAATGCCAATTCATTGGGTTTTGCCAATGTACCAGGATCATTTGCGAATTGTCTTAGTTCAATTTCTCCTAGGGTAAAATAACGCAACCCTATGGCAAAGGCACTTTGGTCATCTATTTTGCTATAAAAACTGGCATTCAAAAGTGATATATCAGTAATTATACTCTCTAAATATGGTGTGTAACTAACCCCTATCCCCATTTTTCGCTCTGCAAAGGCAAACTTTGCTGGATTCCATTGTTGCGAAAAAGCATCGGTAGAGGTGGCAACCCCCATATCTCCCATCCCTGCTGATCTAGCATCTGCGGCTATAGTCAAGAAAGGGACAGCGGTAGTGATTACTCTATCCTCTTGAGCCGATAGTTTTATAACAAATACCAATAATATAAGTAAGGATAATTTTTTCATTATTTCAGGGCTTATTTTTATTAAAAAATAGAGTATGTGTTCAATAATCAAATTGCTATTGTACAAGTAAACGGGCTTTTTAAAAATATCTTGTACCGTTCATCGAAAAAATTTCAATTCATGTATCGTAAGATTATCACAACAGTTTAATGAATAATCGAAAAAAATCTTGCTGTAAAATTTATTCCAAGCCATAAAAATCCAAAAGCAGATTGTATAAAAGAAAAAATGTCTTCAATACTATAATGGTAATTACACCGTTATAATTTGTGTATAAAGTCTTTCTGCCTATTTAAAATGGCTGATTTGGAAATATTTTTTTTAGAACAAAATATTATGGTCAAATCATCGTTTTATATGCCGAAAGTGACACCAAATTAAATCAAAACAAGAATTCTAAACTACTTAAACGGTGGTTTAAATATTTGAACTCAAGTCCTAATTATGAAAAAACAGTTTATCAAAATTGTACTTTCTTGTGCAGTAATAGCGGGAGGTTTTACAGTTACTAGTTGTAGCAAGAAATCTTCATCTTCCAAAAATGTATCAAGAGCTACAGGTTGGAAAATAAATGCCAAGGAAGGTGGTTTCCAATTCAATACTGACTTTAAGGAGCAAGAAACCGCGCCAGGTCTTGTTTTTGTCGAAGGAGGTACATTTACTAAAGGTAAGGTGCAAGATGATGTTATGCACGACTGGAACAATACGCCTACTTCCCAACATGTACAGTCTTTTTATATGGACGAAACGGAAGTTACCAATGTAATGTACTTGGAATATTTGGATTATCTAAAGAGTGTTTACCCTCCTGAAAATCCAAAATATGCGAACATCTATAAAGGAGCATTACCTGATACCTTGGTATGGAGGAACCGCTTAGGATTTAATGAAACGATGACCAATAACTATTTGAGACATCCTGCCTATGCAGAATATCCTGTTGTTGGGGTAAACTGGATTCAAGCAACACAATTTGCTGAATGGAGGACCGACCGTGTTAATGAGGTAATGTTGGAAAGGGAAGGCTATCTTTCAGAAGACGCTAAATATCAAGCTTCAACCGGGGAAGTTGCAGGAACTTTTAGCACAGAAGCTTATTTGAATAGACCTGAGTCTGTTTATAACGGACAAATAGATTCGCTTCAAGGCAAGAAGAAAAAGGACAGTGTTAACACTTTTGCCAAAAGAAGTACTGGTATTATTATGCCAGAATATAGATTACCAACAGAAACCGAGTGGGAATACGCTGCTGCTGCACAAGTTGGGTCTAGGGAATACAATAACTACAGAGGTAGAAAAAAATATCCTTGGGAAGGTGACTACACCAGAAACGGACAACGTGTTGGTAGAGGTGATCAACTAGCCAACTTTAAACAAGGAAAAGGTGATTATGGCGGAATAGCAGGATGGTCTGATGATGGTGCCGATATTACCGCCGAAGTAATGTCTTACAAGCCTAATGATCTTGGTCTTTATGATATGGCTGGTAATGTTGCCGAGTGGACAGCAGACGTTTACCGCCCTATTGTAGATGATGAAGTAAGTGACTTTAACTATTTCAGAGGTAATATTTATATGAAAACTGCCATTGGCGAAGACGGAAAAGTAAATATTCTTAGAGATTCTATCGTTTTTGATACCATGCCAAATGGTAAAGTGATTGCAATGAATCTTCCAGGCGAAATTAAAATGGTGCCTGTAGATGAGGATGAAACTTATCTTAGAACCAATTTTTCTTCAAGTGACAATAGAGGTTATAGGGATGGTGATCCAAGTTCGTCTAGATTCTTTGATAGATTCAGTGATGAAGAAGACCAAGCCGGTGCAAGAAAAATGTACGACTCCCCAAAACACAAAGTGGAGCGCGATTCTCTTGGAAAGTTAACTCGTCAATATGACCAGTCAAACAATAGAACTTCATTGATCAATGATGAGGTTCGTGTATTCAAAGGTGGTTCATGGAGGGACAGGGCCTATTGGTTAGATCCTGCCCAAAGAAGATATTTACCACAATATATGGCCACGGATTATATTGGGTTCAGATGTGCTATGTCTAGAGTTGGTTCAAAATCAAAAACAAAAAACAAGACCGTAAGAGGCAAAAAAGCTAAATAGATTTAATAGATATAAGAAAAAAAGCCCTGACGATTTCGTCAGGGCTTTTTTTTATCTTTGAATTATGATTATAGAGAAACTCCACCAAATCTTTTTACAGTTCCCAATTGTTTGTACAGATACAAGAAAAATAGAAGACAACTGTCTTTTCTTTGCGCTTAA
>Ga0316189_10002021_pt1 | contig 20027 bp, 11 predicted proteins | sample LowCovwburrow_MG_FD_204930 | JGI IMG/M metagenome (GOLD analysis project Ga0316189, IMG submission 204930) | Coastal sediment microbial communities from Maine, United States - Lowes Cove worm burrow | ecosystem: Environmental > Aquatic > Marine > Coastal > Sediment | place: USA: Maine... | reverse complement strand
TGGCCGCCTTGGGCCCAATATCGCCGAGCCCCAACACCGCAGTGCCATCGGACACGATGGCCACCGTGTTCTTGCGGATCGTGTGGCTGTCAGCTACTGCTGGGTCGTCGTGGATTGCCATACATACCCGAGCTACACCGGGGGTGTACGCCATCGAAAGATCGTCTTCGTCTCCCACCGGCGATAGAGGCAGGACCTCTATCTTTCCCCCTTCGTGCAAACGGAAGGTGCGGTCATACGAGTCGATGAGGGTGACCCCATCGAGTTTGTCTACCAAACGAATAATTTCCGCCTGGTGCTCGACACTCTCACATTTAACCGTCATGTCTCGTTCGAGAGTGGGACCTTTCGCCACGAAACCGTCGATGGCAAAGATATTACCACCGGCGTCGCCGATGGCTGTGGCGAGCTTCCCTAAGATTCCAGGCTCGTTTTCAAGCCGAACCCGAAGATTTACCGAGTACTGAGCGAACATAGCTAACCAAACTAACGGCTTGTCTCTACATCCGGTCGAGTAGCTCGGATTTCTTTGCTTGAAACTCCGCTTCAGTGAGTATTCCGTTGGCGTGAAGCCTAGCCAATTGCTCGATCTGTTCGGGGATCGACGTGTGGCTTCCCTTTGTGCCTTTCCTGCCCTCCCCCGCCCGCGCTCCCTCAGTCGGGGTGGAGGCCGGGGGCTGGGCGGTGCTGGTGGGCATACGCTGGGTCATTCCGCCATGGTCGCTGTTGGGCACCGGGGCTACGAACTGGGTAGGCGCCGCGGCCTCGGGGGTACGGCGAACCGAAGGGCGATCAGGAATCGCGTCGACCGAACCCAGGCTCTGAGCCATTCGGTTGTACTTGCGATTCTCGTTGTCTTCCATCTGCCGGTAAATCTCATTTTGCACGTTCAGTGGCTTGCGGATGTTTTCCACTTGCTGAGATCCCTCTTCACTGGCGGATTCGATTTCCAGATTGCCAGCGCTGATGACCCGCTGAAACAGTGTTTGACTGAAGAACACAGTGTTGATCCGCTCAAGGGGAATCTCAATACCTTGCCGATGCAGCACGCCACGACGCCGAATTATCCGGTCGGTGGTGATCACAAACCAGGTGGTAGTCCACCGCAGATAACGAAGCCCGAAAAACAGGAGGGCAGCCAACAGCGCGGCGATGGCTACCCATTTCAGTACCGAATGGGCATCAAAAACGAGCACCACAATGGCGACTGCCATGGCTCCGAGGAGGGCAGCAATTTGCCGAACGAAAAACCACCAATGAGGACGGAGCCGAAGCACCACCTGTTCGGAGCCATGCAACTCTTGATCGCTAAATCCCACAACCTCATCCTATCCGCAGAGCGAAGAATGTACCGAGTTGGTCGACGCCGTTCTTGTGATCAGCGATCGGGGTGTGGGCATAGTGTGGTTAGTTGTCTGATGGGCCTTCGGTAGCTGAGTCCCTGGGTTCGTCCGAGTCGGCATTGTTACCAGCCTCGTCACCGGCACCACCAGGATCGGTGGCGGTTTGGTCGGCGCTGCCCTCCGACCCTGATCCCGCACGATTCGAGCGTTTCGCCACCGAATCAGCCACCTTCTCCACGCTCTCGCGCACCTCTACCAGTGCCTCTTCGACTTCCTCGCGCACCTCATCCATCGCATGACGAGCAGCTTCGCGGAAGTCGCCGGCTGCCTCCTGGGCCTCGGACGCAACCTCGTTGGCGAGGTGGCTGAGTTTCGCCAGAACATTTATCCGCACATCGGTGAGGCGACGCCCTGCGTCTTCAAGGTCGGCTTTGGCTTCACCTCCCCCAATTGAGCTTTGGTTCCGCAATTGCTCGGCTCGGGCCCGCCATGTGCGGAGCTGGCGGTCAACCACGGCCCGGTACCCTTCGGGTTCTTGTTCGGCCGATGCCCCGATGTCGGCTTCCAGGGTGTCAACAGCCGAGTTGAGGTCTTCTACCAGCGCCACCGTCTCTCCGGTATTCGCATCCTGGTCCGAATCGGCCGAGCCATCCGCACCAGGACTCGCCCCGTCGGCCGGGCCGGTGCTGTGTAGCCGATCGCGCATCTGAGCAATCGTGTCGTCGGCCCGTTGGCGAATTCGCTTCATCTGTGATTCGAGTTGAACCCGGGTATCTGACGTTTCGTCGGTGAGTTCGGCTGCCAGCTTGTCGAGGCGAGACGTCACCACGTCCAACTGGTCTTGCAATTGCTCAAGTAAGGTCCGTTGGGGAGATGTGGTCTGGTCGTCGGTGGTCGCCGAATCGGTCGGTTCGTTCCTGGCTGAATCTTCGGACGTGGTCATAGTGGCAGGCCTTTCTAGACATGTCTCAGCTTCTCAGCTTGATGGGTGACGGCACGTGTTCGATGTTTTGTCGTGTGCCTATGGTTGTTTGGCTGCACGAACATGAACAACCTTGCCCTCTTCAGTCAAGGTTATTCCGCCCCATTCACGCTTGCACCTTCCACCGCAGACCAGCACACCAACACCTCAGGTTTGTGTCGGCGAATGTAACGATTGTCGCCGGGCAGGTTGGGCCGTGATGTACGATAGAACACCTGTCCTATGAGCGCTGGCCAACTTCCGTTTTCTGAACTTGATGGTGCTGCGGGCCGCGGCCGCTCAGCATCAGCCCGTCGAGCCGACCGGCGCGACGAACGCACCAATCCCCGCTCCCGCGGCAAAGGAACATCAGCCGGAGCGATCGAAGCCGATGCCTTGCTTGATGGGTTGACCGAGGCACAATTGGCGGCGGTCACCGCCAGTGGCGGGCCGGTGGTAGTAATCGCGGGCGCTGGCTCCGGGAAGACCCGGGTATTAGCGCGCCGGATTGCCTGGCGTTGCCTACGGGGAGAGACCGATCCACTACGGGTAATGGCCGTGACCTTCACCAGAAAAGCAGCGGGCGAACTCCGATCTCGACTGGCCACCAGCGGCATACGTGACCCGATCGCGGCGGGCACCTTTCACAGTTTTGCGCTACTCCAGCTACGAAGGCGGTGGGCCGACCGGGGAATCGCCCCTCCGTCCCTGGTCCAGAGCCGCTACCGCCTGCTTTCGGCTGCTCTTCCTGATCGTTCGACATCGTCTCGCAAACGAGTCGACATGGCGGCTGTCGCCGCCGAAATCGATTGGGCGCGGGCTCGGGTCGTGGCCCCCCAAGATTATGAGGCCGCGGCCGCTATGGCTGGCCGTCAATCACCACTGCCGTCGGGCCACATTGAGGAAATGATGGTGAACTACCAGGCGGCGAAGCAGAAAAAGCGGATGGTGGATTTCGATGATCTGCTCACCCTGGCGTTGCGAGACGTGCGCAACGATCCCCGCTACGCCGAAGCGGTGCGCTGGTCATTCCAGCATCTCTACGTCGACGAGTTTCAAGACGTCAACCCTCTCCAATTCGAGTTGCTCCGGGCATGGCAAGGCGACCGTAATGATCTCTTCGTGGTGGGCGACCCCAACCAGGCCATCTATGGATGGAACGGCGCCGACCCCAATCTCTTGTCCAACTTCCACCGGCGAGACCGCAGAGCCCAGGTGGTGGTGTTGCGCGATAACTACCGGTCAAGTCCCCAGATCTTGGCGGTGGCGTCGACATTGGCCCAAGACAATCCCCTCATCGCCCATCACCACGATGGAGAGATTCCCGTCGTATCTTGTTACCCCGATGATGCGGCCGAGGCGACGGGCATCGTCGAACAGATTCGTAATGCCAGAGCATTGACCCGACGCTGGTCAGACCAGGCAGTGCTGGCCCGCACCAACGCCCAACTTCCCCAGATCGAGGTAGCGCTGAAGGAGGCCGGGATTCCAGCCCGGATCCGGGCCTCCTCAAGCCCGCTCGCCACCAACGAAGTTAAGACTGAACTCGCAGCCTTTGATCGTGGCGGCATCGACATTGGCACCGCAATCACTGATCTCTTCGAGCGTTCGGAGGTTGACGACGGATTACCTCGGATCGAGATCGAGAGACGCCAGAACTTGGCCGCGCTCGCCCGCCTCGGAGACGAATACATGAGTTCTGACCCCCACCCCAGCAGCCAGAAGTTTGTGGCCTGGGTTGGGACTCTACAGGCCGATGATGTGGCCAGTGGCGGCGACGTCGTAGATCTCCTCACGTTTCACAGCGCCAAAGGCCTCGAATGGCCGGTGGTGCACATCGCCGGGGTGGAAGAAGGTTTTGTGCCCATTGCCTACGCCACCACCGGCGCCCAAATCGACGAAGAACGTCGCCTCTTGTACGTGGCTGTCACCCGAGCCGAGACTCAGCTAAACCTATCGTGGGCGGCCGAGCGCACATTTACCAACAAGCCAGTGAAACGACAGCCGTCACATCATCTGGGGGCAATCGAAGATGCCCTCAAACGGCTCACCGTCAACCCTCGTACCAAGGCCAACTGGCGTCGGGCTTTAGCCGAAAGCCGGAGTGCCATCGACGCCACCAACCCGCCCTCCCCTCCCCCTGCATCGGGGCGCCGCGGGTCGCGGCATACCACGAGGGCCACCCCGGATCTCCACCAGGCCCTCGAGCAGTGGCGCAGGCGCAAGGCCCGTTCAGCCAATGTTTCACCCCACGCCGTCCTGAGCGATGATTTGTTGGCCAGCATCGTCCAACGCCAACCAACTAACCGAGCCCAACTGGCGGCAACACCGGGGATGACCCCAGTCCGACTCAACCGCTATGGTGCCGACCTGCTACAAATCATCACCCAAACCACCGACCGCGCCACCACCGAAAACCGCCGATACCGCCGGTAGGCGACCCATTCGCTCTCACTGTTAAGCAACCGGCGGAAACCAGTACCTATTCGGGTCGGCGGTCCGGCATCACAACAGCAACCACCGTTTGGGGAGCATGTTCTAACACATGCTCCGCGTTGGGGCCCAGGTTGGGACGGCCCTCCAAGTTGCGGAGCTGAACCCCAATCACGATGAGGTCAGCTTCGATGTCGTTGGCGTGGCGCACGATTTCCTCCGCTGGCGACGATGCGAAACGGATCTCGGTATCAGCCACCGCTCGCACCTCCAGGGCATGGCGGTGGGCCCGGGCGAGCACTTTTTCTGCGACCTCGACATCCTCGGGGAAGGCCACGTCTTTCAGTAACCCCAGTAGGCGCTGGCCGTGCATCGTGGCTCGTGGCTGGTACACCACATGGCTCAGCATCAGCTGCGTCCCCAGGCGCGAAGCAAAGTTGGCCGCCAGCTCCTCGGCCGCTCTCGATGATTCACTCGCCACCACCGGCACCAGAGCCCGAGCAAACGCCCCCGGCAAACGGCCAGGCAAATTGCGGGCTTTGCGGACGATCACCACGGGCAGATCCACTCGACCCAAGATTTCGTCTACCAGCGGCGAGAAGAAGACCCCTTGCCCCGGTTCGGCCACGGTGCCGACGGCAACGACGCCATAACCCAATCGGGCTTCGTTGACCACCCGTTCGGCAGCATCTTCCATGGGCACGGCCTGCACGTCGACATCCCGCCCGTACAAGACGTTGAGCAGGGGCTCGAGATCTTCGGGGGCTTCGTCGGCCCCCTTATCGATAGCCATGACGGTGGCCCCCAACGATTCCGGCCATGCGAAATGGGCGATCTGCGCCGCGAGTACCCCGTTCGATTCGGTACCGGGCGGGATAAGGATTCGGTTGTTGCGCACAAGCACGTTGTTGTCGAGCGCAGCCTCGGTGGCGAGCCGTTCACGTTCCGCCACGGAACCTTCGAGGTCTTTGGCAAATATCCGCATCGCCACCGAGGCGAACAGTGACGTGACCAGCGGGATCATCACAATCATCGTGAACGATGTTTGGTTGAACACCCCGAGGGAAAGCCCCACTGAAGCAATGATGATCTCTAACGCACCGCGCGCATTCAACCCCGCTCCGAGCACCAGCCCCTCTTTTGTGGTCAACCCGGCAGCTCGGGCTCCCACGAACGAGCCAACAAACTTCAGGGTGAGGGCGGCAGCCAACAGCCAGAATGCCCAGACTAGTGCATCGCCGCGAAGCAGCCCGAGGTTGAGGCGCAATCCTGCGGTGGCGAAGAAGAGTGGAGCAAACACCACGGTGGTGAGGTCTTCGATAACATGTTCACCTTCGATGTGCTGATAGCGGGAGCGGGCCACCAACACTCCGGCGGCGAACGCCCCCAGTACCGCCTCAAGCCCCAGCCCCTGGGTGATAACGCCAAGGAACAGCATCGCTCCCAAGATCACGGTCAGCGCCCCACGCCGTTCGGATTCTGATCTTCTGGCCGCTCTGAGTCCGGTATCTACCGCTCGCTGGCCAATAGTCAACGAGGCAACAAAGAACACACCAAGGCCGATGGCGGTTTTGCTGATATCCCAGGCTGATACCTGCCCCGACGCCGCCAGAGCGGCAATGACCCCCAAGATCACCCACCCAATCAGATCATTGGCCATTCCCGCCGCAATCGTGATCTGCCCAACATCGCGCCGCATCAAACCCAAGTCAGCCAGGATTTTTGCCACCACGGCCAGGGCCGACACCGCCACACTGGTGGCCACGAAAAGGGTGAACACGGTGTGGTCGGCGGATTCCCCATACAGTGATTCGGGCATCTGGGCTCCGAGCGCCAAACCCCCGATGAATGGGGCAAGAACGCTGCCCAGCGTCACCAAAGCCGCCGCTCTCCCCAACCGTTTGATCAGCTCAAGATCGGTTTCGAACCCGGCGACCACCAGCAAGAACGCAGCACAAAACCAGGCCACAGCCAGAAGCATCGAGGATTGCACCTCACTGTGAGGCAGAAACCAGTCGAACCCAGAAGGCCATACTGATCCAAAAACGGAGGGGCCGAGCACAACACCAGCGCTCAACTCCCCAATAACCGACGGTAACCCGATGCGCAGAGCTACCCATCCAAAGAATCGAGCGGTGGCATACAGCGCCAACAGCTGCATCCAGAACACGAGCAGCTCATGGTGACTCAGGCTTTCTAACATCCAAACCCTGCCAATACTGGAGCGTGGTCAGAGGGCTTGGTGCCCTTACGAGCATTGCGGTCGATCAGGTCAAGGCTCGATCGAGCCGCGAGAGGCTGGCTCGACAATACATAGTCGATGCGAATGCCTTGGCGTTTGTGAAACCGTCCCGCGGTGTAGTCGTAATAGCTGAACAGGCCTGGCACCGATTCGTATCGATTCCGGAACGTATCCACCAGGCCCCAGTCGACGACCTGAGCGAGGGCCGCCCGCTCTGGTGCGGTGACATGGGTAGCGCCATCAAATGCCGCCGGATCCCAGACGTCCAGGTCGGTGGGAATAATGTTCCAATCGCCCGCCACCACCACCTCATCGGCGGGGTCACACGTTGTATCTAGGTGCATGCGTAGCCGTTTGAGCCATGAGAGTTTGTAGTGGTAATGATCATGACCCACCTCCCTCCCGTTCGGCACATAAATACTGTGCACCCGAACGCCACCACAGGTGGCCGAGACCAGGCGAGCATCAGGGTCGGGCTCGATTCCGTCGGCGAAGCCGTTCACTGGCTCTTCCACCCCCACCCGCGACAGAATAGCCACCCCATTCCACTGGCCTTGGCCGTGATGCACCGATTCGTAACCGAGTTCGGTGAACGCCAACGCAGGAAATGCTGAATCGGCCATTTTGGTCTCTTGCAAGCACACAACATCGGGTTGAACTTCAGCTAGCCACTGCTCGACCCGCTGCATCCGAGCGCGTAATGAGTTGACATTCCACGTGACGATAAGCACGCCAAAACCATAGCTGCACTTCTGTCGCTAGATTGGCAAGCATGGACGTTTCTATACGACATCAACCAGGATTTGCCGTGGCTCGCGTCAATATGGCTGGCGGGGAATCCGTGCGAGCCGAAGCAGGCGCGCTCATGGCCACCGTCCCTTCGGTGAAAGTGGAAGCCAAAGCGGAAGGCGGCGTGTTCCGGTCACTGAAACGGGCGGCGTTGGGCGGGGAATCGTTTTTTATCACCACCTATACGGCTCCCCCTGAGGGAGGCTGGGTCGATGTGGCGGCGTTTCTCCCGGGAGACATCAGTGCGATCGACGTGACCCCAGGCCAAGCTTGGTTTGTTCAGAAGGGTTCGTGGCTGGCCGGTGCGAGCAACATCTCGGTCGACACGAAATGGGGCGGCTTCCGCAACATGTTCGGTTCTGAAGGGGGATTCATCCTCCGAGCCGAAGGCCAGGGCCCGATGCTGGTGTCGGCGTACGGGGCAATTGAGGCCTGGGACCTCGAGCCTGGGCAGACAGTCACCCTCGATACTGGCCATATGGTGGCCTACACGGAGGGAATCGGGATGGAGCTGCGTCAAATTGCTGGCGGTTTGGTGCAGACCTTCAAGAGCGGCGAAGGTTTGGTGTTTGACTTCACCGGGCCGGGCCGTTTGCTCGTACAGACTCGAAATCCCCACGAATTCCTGGGATTCATTTCCGCTGCCCTTGGCACCGGAAACAGTGGCGGCGCAGGAGGCGGCGGCGCCGATCTGCTCGGCGGCCTTTTCGGCCGCGACTAACCACAGTCGCGGCCAGGGGGCTACGACACCGGCACGAAGCGGGCGGTCACCTGGACAGAGTGATAACCCTCTTCGCCCGGCATTGCATGCTGGGCTCGGACTGCTACCACCTTGGCCAGTTCAGCCACACCCATCTCCGATACCGCGACAGTCTGTGACTCGGGCAGGTCGGGGGTGACAGCGCTTTGATAGATCACTGAACCCTCAGCATCGAGCCCTTCGAGGAACCACTGTTCGTATATTTGGTTTGACTGATAGCCGACACGGTGGCGGAAATCACCAGAGCCAAGCTGCACCTGGTATCGCTGACAATCGAATTGGACCGGCTCAACCGAGGAGGTGTTGCGCCCAAGTCGCGATTGGATCTCGGGTTGGGAGAACTCTACGACCACTGGTTGGCAGGGTGCGGGCAGCTCGAATCGTTGGATGTGGAGAATCTGCCATTCGGGGGATTCAATTACCACCACCACTGAGTGTCCGCCACCGCTCATCGTCGGGTCGTGCGGCAACTCCACGGTGATCTTTTCACCATTATTGATCACGCCCTCTTGTAAGACTTGGCTATCGGGATACAAAACCGCTCGCCAGGTAGCCGAGGTAGTGAGGACCGGAATCTCGTCGACTACGAGCTCGCACGCAGTCGACCGTTCGCATCGGATCGTGGCCGCGACCCGAGCTTCGAAACCACGGGTGGCCCGAGCCGCAACCCCGATAGACACTCCAGGGCGGGGGTTGAGTGGAAGGTCCCAAATCTTGGCGACCAGCAACTGGTCGGCGTAGTGCCGGTAGCCGGCGGCAGTCGGGGTGTAACCAGCCACTGGATGTGTGGCACCAGCACCATTGGTGAGCGCGGGGTTGTCGCACGGTGAGGACACCTGACCGTCACCGCTGAACGGCACATAATGCACGCCCGATGCGGTGGCGGCTCGTTCAATTGTCTGATTCAGCCGTTCTGTGAGCCCGTTGAGATACTGGGCTTCTTCAACCGAGATTCCCGCCATTGCCGGGCATGTGTTGTCACCGTTGGAGGGGAACAATAAGGGATATCCCAGGACAAAAACCGAGGCTTGCGGCGCCTCCCGTTGGACAGCTCGATACAGGGCGACCAACTGGTTGTAGGTGTTGTCGACATTGGTGACCATCGGGTCTCCAAGGCGGCCCCGTTGTTCGCCCCCAATCTCCCCACAATCGTCGGCCAGCGAGCAGTAGGCGGTGAACGCTCCCAGGCGGGCCTCGTTACGGCCTACCTGCACAGTTACGGCATCAGTGTCCGAATTTGGCAAGTCGTGAGCGATAACCTCATCGATTGTTCGGCCAGCACAGCCCCGATTCGTTACCTCAACGGTCAGATCGCCTTGGGTTTGGGCCGTCGCCGCTAACACATCTACATAACTGTGGGATCCTTGCCGGCAGGGCCCCGAGGTGAGTTCCTGGTCGTACCCGACACCAGCCGCGTACTCGTCACCCAGGGCGACGATACGAATCGTTGTGTCCTCGGTCCCGCCACCGGTTTGAACTTCACTGTCTCCGGCCAGGTCGAACACCAGACGACCATCAATCGAGTTCGCGCCCCGTGAAGCTCGTTGAAGAGCGAGGGCGCCGCCGTCAGTGAAACGGCCGGCTTCTCCTTGGTAGGTGAATTCGAAGCTGCCGGGGGCACCGCCGGAGCGGTCAGACAACCCGATTCGGGCCGGAGAACCCCCGACGCCGAGCTTGCCTCCGTTGGCGTCCCCGCTTTCCCACCCGATCGATCCGTAGTTAAATACGACATCGATATGGCCCTCACCGCTCTCAAGGTCTTGCACCACAAGAGCTTGAAAGGTGTTGGTTTTCTCCGCTGCTTGGTTGTAATACCCGACCTGATCCCAAGTAGCACAAAACGCCGGTCGCCCCTCAAAGGTGGTGGTGCCGTACCGTACAAGTCCGGATTCGGGGGATCGAGTGTCGACATCGGCAAGGAAGGGCGCGATCACCGATACCCCAAGGTTGGACAGTTCCGACGGAGAGAATTCCTCCAACGGCGCATCAAAGGAGATAGTGCCGTTCTGATTCACGTAGATGGTCTCGGTGGTGGTTCCCAAGAAGTTGATGGGAAACGGCACCGGGATGGGAGCGCTCGATCCATCATCGCTGCGCGGCAATTGGGAACCTTCACAACTCACAATGGCGCTCGAGTAGTCGGGCGCCTCGGTTCCTTCACCTCCGTCTTCCGGGGCCCGAGGGAAGATGATCGGTTCGGGCGTGATTGGCTGCGGCCCGGTCGGGTCACCTGCGTCCGGGGTCAGAGGGAGCGGCGAGATAGGTTCGATGCTCAGCTCGCTGGGGCTGGCTGGGCGGGCTGACGACACCAGCTTGTTCACCATCATGCCAGGGTTTTCGGAGGTGAAGAGGGATTCGAACGTGGGCGCAGTCGAGTCGGTAACGTCAAAGCGAGGTTGGGTGGCCGCCAGCACCTCAGCCTCCAGGTTGGTGGGATACCAAAAATCCGAGCCTGACGCACCCTGGGGCGCCCCAATGGTGGAGGCCACTGCCAAAGTGCTAAGCGCAAGCACCCCAAGACCAACACGAGCCCTACTCACAAAGCTAAGCATGACTGTCTCGTCGGACTATACGGGGCCAACATGAACACTTGCCGACCATTACCGGTGAGTTACCCTGCCTCCGACGCCGGCGATCTATCATGGCTTTGTGACAAACGATCGAATCCCGCCTTCGTCTGGACCGAACTCCTGGCTTATCGACGAGCTATACCAGCAATACACCGAAGATCCCCAATCAGTGCCTCCTGAATGGCAGGCCACTTTCGCTCCCGAAGGTAACGGGACGGCGGTGCTCCCGGTGCCTGGTCCAGTGCCTCAGCCGGAGTCGCAGTCGCAGCCTCAGTCGGAGTCGCAGTCACCCACGCGACCCGCAAGCACCGGGGCACCAGCCTCGTTGCCCCCGGCTTCCCAAGAAGACGACACCCCGGCTCCCGAACCGATTCGAGGCGTCGCCGCTCGCATTGTCGAGAACATGGAATCGAGCCTGACGGTACCAACCGCCACCAGTTTTCGGAATGTCCCCGCCAAGCTGCTCGAGATTAACCGCCGAGTGCTAAACAATCATCAGAAGCGGGTTCGTCGCCGGAAGGTGAGCTTCACCCATCTCATCGGCTACGCCGTTGTGCAGGCGATCGCCAAGACGGTGCCATCAATGCGCAATACCTTTGCTATCGACGATCAAGGCAAGCCGGTTTTGCAACGCCATGACCACGTCAATCTCGGTATTGCCGTAGATATGGAAAAAGCTGACGGCTCCCGCACTCTGATTGTCCCCGTGATCCGAGACGCTGACACGCTCGATTTCGCATCTTTTGTGGCGCACTATGAGGAGCTGGTGGCCAAGGTGCGGGCCAACAAGATCTCGATCGATGACATCACCGGAGCAACGGTTACGCTCACCAACCCGGGCACCATCGGCACCGTGCAGTCGGTGCCTCGCCTCATGCCGGGGCAAGCCGCCATCATCGGGGTTGGTTCGATCGCCTACCCCGCAGAGTTCGAGGCCGCCGACCCTCGGCTCGTGGCCCAACTCGGCATCTCGAAGGTCATCACGGTGACCTCAACCTATGATCATCGGATTATTCAGGGTGCTGAATCGGGCCTATTCCTCAAAAAAGTTCACGAGTCGCTCCTCGGCAAAGACAACTTCTACACCCAGGTGTTCGACTCGATGGGAGTCCCCTACGAGGCGGTGCAATGGCGCCAAGACCATAATGCCTCCGACAGTGACCGGTCGATCGATGGGGTGGTGGCCAAACAAATGGCCGTAAGCCAGCTGATCAACCAATACCGCGTGCGAGGACACCTGATTGCCAATATCAACCCGCTCTCTGATAGAACGGCCCGCAACCACCCCGAGCTCGACCCCGCCACCTACGGGTTAACCATCTGGGATCTCGACCGTGAGTTCCTTACCGGCCCCGCCGATGGGATTTACGCCGCGGTGGGCGGCGAGTCCCGCAAGATGCCCCTTGGCGACATTTTGGGGGTGCTTCGTGACGCGTACTCCCGCACCGTTGGTGTGGAGTACATGCATATTGCCAACCCGGCCGAGAAACGTTGGATCCAGGAACAGGTCGAAGGCGGACGGCCACAACATTTGGAGCGGGCTGAACAGCACCATATTCTAAAGCGCCTCAGTGCCGCCGAGGCGTTCGAGAAGTTCCTTGCCGCCCGGTTTGTTGGCCAGAAGCGGTTTGGGTTGGAAGGCAACGAGGCGGTGATTCCCGCCCTCGACGCCATCTTGTCATCGGCGGCGGAGAACGAGATGGAACGAGCCGTTATCGGGATGGCCCATCGAGGGCGACTCAACGTGCTCGTCAACATTTTAGGGAAACGGTACCGCGACCTCTTTGATGAATTCGAGGGCCTGATTGACGAGTCGGCGATTCAAGGGTCCGGCGATGTGAAGTATCATCTCGGCATTCGTGGCCGTCACACCTCACCCCGAGGCGCAACCATCGATGTGGAACTGGCGGCCAACCCCTCGCACCTGGAGGCTGTCGACCCCGTAGTGGTAGGCATGGCGCGGGCGTACATGGATGACAGCGCCAAGGGCAACTACCCGGTCCTCCCCGTGTTGTTGCACGGTGACGCCGCATTTGCTGGACAGGGAGTGGTGTCAGAAACCCTGAACCTCTCGCAAGTCCATGGTTATCGGGTGGGTGGCACCATCCATATCGTGATCAATAACCAACTTGGGTACACGACGGCCCCTCATCAGTCGCGATCGTCGGAATATTCCACCGATATCGCCAAGGCGGTGCAGGCCCCGATCTTGCACGTAAACGCCGACGACCCCGAAGCCTGCGTGTGGGTGTCGAAACTCGCGTTCGATTATCGTCAACGGTTCAACAAAGACGTTGTGATTGATGTCATCGGCTACCGCCGGTTTGGCCACAATGAAGGCGACGACCCGAGCTACACCCAGCCGATCATGTACCGCAAGATCGCTGAGCGCCCTCCGGTGCGGAGCTTGTACACCCAGGCCCTGATCGATGGTGGCGACATCTCGTTGGAAGAAGCCGAAAATGCCCTCGACTACTTCCAAACCATCCTGAAAGGCGCCCTCGAAGAATCCCGCATCCAGGCACCGAAGAAAGGCATTCGAGCGAAACCTCCCGAACCGGCCCTCGGTGTGAGACCCCGGATCGAGACCGGAGTAGCCCGCGAGATGCTCGACGAGATATACGAAGCATTGTCGAGGGTCCCCGAGGAGTTCACCATTCACCCCAAGCTGGCACGACAGTTCGAAACTCGCGACAAGATGTGGCATGCGGGCGAGTTTGATTGGGCGCTCGCCGAAGCGTTTGCTTTTGGGTCGCTCCTGGCCGAAGGCACTTCAGTGCGACTTGCGGGACAAGACTCGCGCCGAGGAACATTCGCCCATCGGCACGCCACCCTCCTCGACTACGAAACCGGTGATGAATACACGCCCCTCGCGGCTCTAGAGACAAACCACTCCACATTCTGGGTGTACGACTCCACCCTGAGCGAATACGCAGCCCTCGGCTTCGAGTATGGGTATTCAGTGGCAAAACCCGACGCATTGGTGTTGTGGGAAGCCCAGTTTGGCGATTTCATCAATGGGGCCCAGATCATTATCGACCAGTTCTTGGTGGCGTCGGAAGACAAGTGGGACCAGAACAGCGGGCTAGTGTTGCTCCTCCCCCACGGCTACGAGGGGCAAGGCCCTGAACATTCCTCGGGGCGCATGGAGCGATTCCTCTTGGCTTGTGCAGAAGACAACATCCAAGTGGCCAACGTGACCACGGCAGCTCAACTCTTCCATCTCCTGCGCCGACAGATCAAGGTGGATGCCAGCGATCGGCGCCCTCTGGTGGTGTTTACCCCGAAATCTGGGCTACGGTCCAAATCCACCCGTTCGCCGGTGTCGGCCATTACCTCCGGCAGTTTCGAGGAGGTACTCGACGATGAGCAGGCCGATGTGTCCGCCGTACGCCGGGTGGTTTTCGCTAGCGGCAAACTCGCTACGGAGATTCTGGCCGAACGAGACCGCCGAAACGACGCCAGCGTGGCTGTGGTGCGGGTGGAGCAGTTGTATCCGTGGCCGAAACGCCAGGTAGCTCGGGCCGTAGACCGGTTCGACCAGGCCCGAGAGGTGGTGTGGGCGCAAGAAGAACCGGCCAACATGGGTGCTTGGAACTCGGTGAAAGGCCACCTCTTTGAGCAGTTCCAAAACAACTATGACGTGGCACGCGTGAGTCGCGCCCCGTCAGGGAGCCCTGCCACTGGATCAGCTACCATCCATCAGCAGGAACAAGAGGAGCTTCACGATCGCGTTTTCGGCACCCTTTGATCTAGGCTGACGTCATGCGTTTCCGCATTCGTATTCTGGTCGCCTTGAGTTTGGCGACACTAACCGCCTGCACCGGATCCGATGGAGAGGAGCAGTTGGTAACCGACGGCCCGACCATCGCGTTGGCCGCGGCCGACGCGCTCAACGAGGTGGAAAGCGTCACGTTTACCCTGACCCCATCAGGGGCACCCGCGTTTATCGACGCCTCCGGAGCGATGGCCGTGGTCTCAGCCAAAGGGCGGGCCATTGTGCCCGACGCCGCTGATGCCCTGATCGTCGTGGCCGTGGGTGGGGGTGCCCTCAAAACCGAGGTGGGGGCCGTGGCGATCGGAGATGAAGCCTGGTGGTCGAACCCACTGACCGGCGAGTTTGAGCCGCTCCCTCCAGAGTTCAATATTGATCCTCGTCAGTTCTTCGACCCACAAAACGGGTGGCGTCCCCTTCTACTCGAGCTCGCTGAGCCAACCTTCGTCGGCGAAGAGGACGGTCTCTATCACCTGTCAGGTACTGCCTCAGCCGAGCGGATCGCCGTGGTTACCGCGGGGCTGGTTCAAGACCAGACCATCCCGATTGATGTGTGGGTCGACCCAGTTACGGCGCTGCCCCATCGGGTTGAGTTCACGGCAACCTTCGATGGCAACGAAACCAACTGGCTGCTTGAACTCAGCGGCTACAACGAGGACTACATCATCGAACCGCCGGTGTGATGAACACCACCTCGCCTCCACCACCGTCGTACTCTTCGAGGCAACAAAAGTCGATCTTGGCCGCCGTGGCCTTCGCCGTCTTTGTCGCGGCCGACGACCTCACCGTCGTCACCACCATGCTTCGCCCTATTATCAACGATCTGGGTGTCACCTTGCCCGACGGCCTCGACGACGCGGCATGGGTGGTGAACGCCTACCTGATTGCGTTTGTGGCCGTGATGCCCCTGGCCGGACGTCTCAGCGATGTGTACGGCCGGCGCCGGGTGCTGCTGGGTTCATACGGTGTGTTCCTGATAGGCAGCATGGTGATACCGCTTTCGGGTTCACTCGACATGTTTCTGGCCGGGCGGGTACTCACCGCTCTTGGTGGTGGCGCCATGGTTCCCGTGGCGTTGGCCGTAGTCGGTGACGTCTACCCCGAGCAGACCCGAACCCGGGCTTTGGGCACACTCTCCGCCATTGAAACCTTCGGCTGGGTGTGGGGCCCGCTGTATGGTGCGATTCTCGTTCGGTTCTTCAACTGGCAGACCCAGTTCTGGTTGAACGTGCCCTTGGCCCTTGGCGGCATGGCGTGGATTCACTTCTCGTTGCGGCATCTCCATCCGCCCGAGGACAAACCCAAGCTCGACTGGTTGGGGGCAGGGCTGCTCACAGCTGCGCTGGTCACCCTTGATCTCGCCCTTTTGGGCAACGCCGAGGTGCAAAGCGTGAACGGGCTCGATGAACTCACCGGTGGCTCCGGTTTTGATTACCGTCTCCTATACCCCGTGGCGGCACTGTTTGTGGTGACGTTTATCTGGCAGCAGCGACGAACCTCCGACCCGCTCATCCATCGTGATCTGCTGCAGTCGGGCATGGTGCGAGCGGCGCTGATGATCAACCTTGTTGTCGGCGCGGCACTGGTGATTGCCATGGTGGACGTGCCCATTCTCATCAACTCGCTCGAACCGACTATCACCCAAGCGGCTGTGTTGTCGGGGTGGCTGTTGTCCTCGATGACCGCTTCGATGGCGGTGGCGTCATATATCGGAGGGCGAGTAGGTGAACGTTGGACGTATCGCCTGCCGGTGATCATTGGGCTGGCTGTGGCGGCCGGGTCATACACGATCATGGGCACGGTATGGGGGCCCGAGAGTTCTAAGGGGCTCTTGGCTGGGTTGTTGGCCGGAGTCGGTGCTGGCTTGGGAGCAACATTCGCCCCTACAACATCGGCTGTCGTCGACCGGGCTCCGGCCGAAGATCGAGGCAGCGCAGCCTCGGCGGTGATGGTGGTGCGTCTGATTGGTCTCAGCGTCGGGTTAGCGGCACTGACCGCATGGGCCTTGGGCCGATTCAACGCCCTGAGGGGTGACCTCAAACTGCCCCCAATAACCGACCCAGGGTTTGAAGACGCGCTTTTCGCGGCCCAACGCCAGCTCACCTCAACGGCGATCAAAGAGACCTTTGCCGCCACCGCGGTGACGGTGGCCGTGGGGGTAGTGATGGCAGTTTTCCTTCGCTCACCGAAGTCTGACGTACCCCATTCTCGTTCACACTCTTCCCCCTCCCACCAAGAGGACGCGACTATGACGTTTTCCAACAACCGAGCCCTGCTAGTGGTATTGGCACTGATGGCCGCCACGCTTTTGGCCATGATGGTCTGGGTAACGCGGCTATCGAACCGTCTCGATGACACTGCCGCGGCGGCCTCCGAGACCGAAGCCGAACTCGCTCGCGTGGAATCGGCTGCCGCGGTCTATGCCGCTCAGGTAGAAATCTTCGAGTCCCAACTCTCCGAACTCGAGCCCCAACTCTCAGCTGGACTGGATTCCGCTATTGTCGGGCTGGATGATTTCACCGAATCAGTGATCACGTTCGACGTTTCGGTAGACGAGACGGTGACGATCGAAACCGAGGTGGACATTGTCCGCACCGTGAGCGTGCCAATCAAAACCGATATCCCGATCGACGAGACGCTCGATACCACCATCATCATTGCCGGTCCGTTTGGGGCGGATATTCCCATCGACGTTTCGGTGCCGGTAGAGGTAGTTGTGCCTGTTGATTTGACCGTAGATGTGCCGATAAATGAATCAGTGCCAATCTCAACTGATGTGCCCATTCGCATGGATGTGCCTATCGAGATTGAGGTGAGCGAGACCGAACTCGCTGACCTGAGCACATCATTGGCCCAGGGTCTTCGATCACTTCAAGCTATGCTTGGGGGCATCGAGGGGTGACGGGTCCCCCCAATCCCCATATTTCAGCTAGTCCGCGAGGAGGTCTATCCCCACAACATCTGAGAGTTCGCTCAGCGCCTGATTGGGTGCGATGACTTTTATTGTCACCATTCCCAGCGCTTTTGCTGTCTTGAGATTGATACCGAGATCGTCAAGAAACACCGCATCTTCGGCTGCAACACCAACGGTCTCCAAGGCAATGTGATAGAACTCCGGCTCAGGTTTACGAACACCAACAACCGACGATTCAATAACATGATCGAAATACGACATGGCCTCAGCAACTTCGGGTTTCGCCGAGTTGTCGTCGGAATGTGGACGAATATTGTTCGTAAGGCAGGCAACTTTTAAGCCCTCGCCTTTTAGTCGTTTGACGGCGGCGACCATCTCTGGCCGGACATCACCAGAAAGCAACCCCAGGATCGCCTCGCCAGTGACCTGGTATCCGAGTTCTGCGGCTTCGGCCGCAAACAGTTGAGCAAACCCAGCTGGATCCACCTCACGCCTTTCAAGCCGCGCCCACGCGTTGCTGTCAGGGTTGGTGGAGTTAATCTGACGAATCAGCCCGACCGGAAGGCCATTGGCCTCCTCGTACCGGGCAAACGCATCGAATGGGCTTGTGGTGATCACACCACCGAAGTCGAAGAGAACAGCTTTTTTCACACCTTGATCCTATTGCGTGTGTGACTTCGACCAACAGTCGAGTCGCCAGGATCAGCACCCTCGTTGCGTTCTTTTACACAAGGACAAACCAACTACCCATGACATCCACAGATAGACATCTTGTGGTCGACGGCTCGAACATCGCTACGGAAGGGCGAACGTTTCCGAGCCTGGCACAACTTGAAGACGCGGTCGTCGCCATTCTGGACGACCAAAATTTCTCATCGGTAACCGTAATCGTCGATGCCACGTTCGCCCATCGTGTCGACCAGGCCGAACGAGACCGTTTCGAAAAGGCGGTATTGGCAGGCGAAGTGGTCGTCCCACCGGCTGGAGCAGTTGGCCGAGGAGATGCCTTCATCCTCCAAGTAGCGGAGAAGGCCAATGCCGTTGTCTTCTCCAACGACTCATTTCAAGAGTTTCATGGTCAACATGATTGGTTGTTCGATGACAACCGTCTTGTCGGGGGGAAACCGATCGATGGGATCGGTTGGGTGTTCGTCGACCGCACACCAGTGAAGGGCGCCGTGAGCCGGGCCGCTCGGCAAAAAGCTACCCAAGACCGAAAGGTGGCGAAACAACAAACCACTCCTGCCCCTCGTAAACCACCGACACCGCCGCCGACCAACCGAACCAGGGTGAGCAAGAAGGCGACCGCGGTTTCAGGATCTCCGCAAACGAGGTCGACGACTAAGGTGTCGGCGTCCAAATCTTCTGGGTCTGATGGAGCCGCCGACAACGCCACGACCTCCGATTCCGCATCAAACGAGATCAATGACACCACCTCGTTCCTGCAGTTTGTATCGAAGTACTCGATTGGGGATGAGGTAGAAGGCGAAGTCGCCCGCTACTCATCTCACGGATGTTACCTCACAGTGTTGGAAGCACTGTGTTACCTACCCTGCCAGGCGATGGGCGACCCACCCCCGACGAAGGCTCGGGACCTCGTGGCCAGAGGCGACGTGGTGCGAGTATTGGTCGACTCGCTGGACTCTGAACGACGAGGGATCAACACCACACTGGTAAAGGTCATCGGGCCAAGATCACAAAACGAAACACCAAACGCTCAACAAACCGAAGGCGACGCCGACGGTGGGGATCGAAAGGGAAACCCCACAAGGAGCGAACCCATAGTGGCTACAACAAAATCGACTGCCAAATCGGGCCGAAACCGGTCAAACGAATCCGCGCGAACCAGCAAGAAATCTGCTGCTTCTCCGCCCTCGGCCCGGGCTTCCCGAGCCACGACCAAACGGGCGTCTGCGAGTTCACGGGCTAAAAAGGCCCCGGCCAAAGCGAGCGTGAAATCGGCGCCAGCTAAGCGGTCAACGACCACCACCAAGGCTGCGGCGAGCAAAACTACGGCCGCCGCCACAACGAGCACAGCGAAGAAAGCCCCCGCGGCCAGAAAAGCCGCTACCGCCAAAAAGGCCGTAGCAAAAAAGGCCCCAGCCAAAAAAGCCCCAGCCAAAAAGGCACCGGCGAAGAAGGCTGCTACCGCCAAAAAAGCCGTAGCCAAAAAGGCCCCAGCCAAAAAAGCCCCAGCCAAGAAGGCACCGGTGAAGAAAGCCACCGCCGCCAAAAAGGCA
>Ga0316189_10002020_pt1 | contig 20032 bp, 20 predicted proteins | sample LowCovwburrow_MG_FD_204930 | JGI IMG/M metagenome (GOLD analysis project Ga0316189, IMG submission 204930) | Coastal sediment microbial communities from Maine, United States - Lowes Cove worm burrow | ecosystem: Environmental > Aquatic > Marine > Coastal > Sediment | place: USA: Maine... | reverse complement strand
AATAACTCGAACATCTTGTCGATCATCAGGTTCGGGTTTGCTTCTATTTCACGGCCTTTCTGCGGGGACTCCTCGATCTCATTGTTTACCCATTCGTTGATCCAGTCCGGCATCATCGGAATGATCAACGGGTTGCTTTCGCGATCCCAGTCCTCTCCATTGAAGTTAAAGCCGTCTTCATCCTCCTGATCATTCTCTTCACCCTGGGCTTCTGCCAGGGCCTGGTTAACTTCCTCGGCGGCCTGCGGGTCAATCTGTTCCAGTTTATCCAGCAGTTCTTCCTGTTCTTCATCATCGAGGTGAATACCTACAACGGCATTGCCATCAACATCTGAACCCATCTGGATTGAATCACTGGCAAGCGTCGCCATCAGAAAGAAAAAGGCAATGCTGGAGAATATATACAGGCGCAGGGGTGGCACATAACGAAAGCGTCTGCCATCCAGGTAGTCCCGGGTCAGGCGGCCTGGCCGGAATAGCAGAGGTTTGATGGTGCGCACGAAGCGCGAATCGAAATCCAGAACGTCCTCCAGCAGTTCACGCATCAGCACAGGGAAAAACCGCATCAGGTTTTTATCCGGCTGCCCGCAGTAATAGCAAAAGGGGCCTTTCAGATCCGTTCCGCAGTTCATGCAGCGTGGGGAGCCCGCCAGCCTGCTTTCGGCAATCGTAAGGGCCTTGTTTGCCGGGGCTGGAAGTGTTTCTTTTGTAGATTCGTTGCTCATTCCAAAAGCCCTTTCTGTTCCATCCAGTTTGCGGTGTCTTCCAACAATGTGCGAATCGGGGTGAACTGATAGTTCAACGCCTTTTGCGCTTTACTGGAGTCGCATTCTACGCGGTACAACACCATCGCTGCCGATTCCGGTGAAATATCCGGTGCACGACCGCTTACGGCGGCCAGCATGACGTTAAGGCGGGCCCAGGATTTCATCAGCCACGCCGGCGCGGGCCTGGCGGGTACTTTACGGTCCAGCAGTTCACCCGTTATCCCTACAACCCGGGTAAACGAAGCGTACTCGCCGCCCAGCAGGTATTTTTCACCGCCAAGGCCATGATGAAAAGCCTCGATGTGGGCGCGGGCTACTTCGCGGACATCACTGAAGTTGCCGCCACCCGGCGGCGACGCCAGCATTTTTCCCTGGTAGACCATGCGGATCATGCGCGACCAGTTATTTTTGTCGCCGGGCCCCAGTATATGGCCCGGGTTGAGGATAACAGCATCAATCCTGCCATCCTTAGCGGCAGCCTCCACCCTCATTTCGCCCTGGTGTTTGCTGCGAACGTAGTTGATCCAGTCTGTCTTGTCGGTTCGCTCACTCCGCTCCGTCAATCGGGTATCACTGAAGCCCCAGGTGGAAAAACTGGACGTATGTACAAAGCGCCTGGCCTGCGCTGAAACCGCGGCATCCAGCATGTTTTGCGTACCGTCTATGTTTACCCGGTCCTGGGCGTGGTTATTGCGCGACCAGAAATTGGTGCTGGCTGCTACGTGGAAAACCGCATCCACGGCCTGAGGCATCGCATCGATTATGGAGTCCGCATCTGTAACGTCGCCATGGTGAACTTCGACAGGGATACCTGCGAGTTCTTCCAGCGAGGAGCTTGTACGGACCAGTACATGGACGATCCAGCCCTGTTGATGGAGCTCACGAACCAGGTTCGAGCCGACAAAACCACTTGCCCCGCTCACAAATGCTGTCAGACTCATGTTTTAGACCCTCTCCTGTAGAATACCGGGCTCGGATGGACAGTATAACCAAAGCAAAAAATCACCCGGCTGAAATAGCGAAAACGTTGCGCCTGGCTACCCCGGTAATCATCGGTCAAGTGGCCGTTTTCAGCATGAATTTTATCGACACGGTGATGGCCGGGCGCTTGCCGGACAAGGAGATTTCGCTGGCAGCACTGGGTATTGGCGGTGCGGTCTGGTCTTCCATGCTGATGTTCGTACTGGGCACGCTGATGGTCGTTCAACCCAGTGTGGCTCAACTCGACGGTGCAGAGATGAAATCTGAAGCGGCGGCCCAGACGCGCCAGGCGTTCTGGATAGCAATCGCGCTTGGAGTCCCATTCTGGATTGTGTGCTATTTCAGCGAGCCCTTGCTGACGGCGTTCAGGATAGATCCGGTAATCGTACCGGAGGCTGCCGGCTACCTGCGCGCTGTTTCCTGGGGTGCGCCCGCGCTGTGCCTGGTTTTCCTGCTGCGATTTTTCAGTGAAGGTACAGGAAACACGACGCCCACCATGTTCTACGGCGTGGCGGGCGCCCTGCTGAATATCCCACTCAACTACGTGATGATGTTTGGAAAACTGGGCTTTCCGGCATTGGGCACCGTGGGCTGTGGTTATGCCACATCGATCGTCATCTGGCTGCAACTGGTGCTGCTGGTGCTTTTCATCGGCAAGCATCGCCACTACCAACCGTATTCTCTGATGTCACGCCTGGACTTGCCGGACTGGCGCATGATCGGATCGTTGCTAAAAGTCGGCCTCCCCATCGCTGTGTCCATTTTTGTCGAAGGCAGCCTGTTCGTGGGCGCCGCCCTGTTGATCGGTCGCCTTGGACCCGTTCCTGCAGCGGCCCATTTGATTGCAATCAATATTTCTGCATTGATGTTCATGATCCCGGTGGGCTTGTCCAGCGCAGTTTCCATCCGGGTCGGCAATGCCATTGGAAGAAACGAGCCGGATGCCGCCCGTTACGCAGGGCAAATTGGTATCCTGATTGTGCTTGGCTTTCAGACCGTGAGTGCGACGACCATGTTTCTGTTTCCGGGGCTGATCGTGGGCATTTACACGAACGACCTGGTGGTTGCTCCACTAGCCGTCAGCCTGCTTCTGTATGCCGCCATTTTCCAGTATCCAGACGGCCTGCAAATGGTCGCCGCGGGCATCCTGCGTGGCTATAAAGACACGCGTGTGCCGATGATCTACATGATCATTTCGTTCTGGATTGTAGGAATGACGATTGGTTACAACCTGACATTCAGCCGGGAGATGGGCCCGGCCGGCATGTGGGTCGGGATGATCGCCGGCCTGACAGTAGCGGCCGGCCTGATGTTGCGACGCGTTAGCCACACAAGTAAACGCCTGGTGCGGGAATCTCTTAGCGGTCCTGTTCCTCAAGATCCCTGAACCTGCGTTCCAGGTCGTTGATCCGTTCATTTCGCCCGGACAGCTCGGGCGATGCGAGCTCATCTGCCGCTCCCCGGCGTCCGGTCCACTGGCCGCCCAGCAAGCTGAACCCCAGGGCAAGCACGGCGTAAGCGACGATGGCCCAGAATGTCTTGAACAGCAGGAAAGTTACGAAGAGGGCACGAAGCACCCAGACGTTCCACTGGAACGCCTGGGCAATACCGGCGCATACACCGGCGAGGAGTGATCCTTCAGGTCGGGCTGCTTTCACGTTCAGGCTTCCCCGGTGGTCTCTTCAACGGGCTTTTCGTTTACGCCGGCGACACGCTTTTTCAGCTGGTCCAGCTCTTCCTCGATCAACGGGTCTGCGTTCTGGGCAGCTGAATCGTTCCATGCCGACACGGCAGTCCCACCGACCTCATAGGATCTGACCCGTGCTTCAAGGTTGTCGACCTGGGACTGCAGACGGTCAAAACGGCCCATGGCACGACGCATCTTGCGCTCTCCGGGAGTCAGCTTTTCGTCGCTTTTTGTAGACACAGATCGCGTTTTTTTGCCGGACTGCAGGCCTTTCAGCTTGGACTTGGCATCAGCCAGTTTGGCCTTGAGCGTGACCATGTCGGTTTCCATCTGAGATACACGTTCGCGAACACTTCCCTGTTCATCGACAACGGCGTTGTGGCGTGCTGCCAACTCTGCTTTGGCTTTCAGTGCGGCGCGGGCCAGGTCGTCACGATTTTCCGCAACGGCTTTCTCAGCACGGACCTGCCACTGACCTGTTTCCTCCGCGAGTTGGGATTCAAGGCGCTCCAGGCGTTGCTGTTCCGCAAGCAGGTCGGCGCAGGCCAGGCGGGCTTCTTCGCTGGCATCTTCCATTTCACGGATCAAGGCCCGCAGCAGTTTTTCGGGGTCTTCGGCTTTCTCAATCAGTGAATTGACATTGGCAGCGATGACATAACGAAGGCGAGAAAAGGCTCCCATCTAAATCTCCTGTAGTTGTTTGCAAATTGCTACCCATGGAGATGCAGAATTCATGCCATCCCGATATGCATAGTAATAACAACATGTTATGAGAAGATATGTGATCCATGGCGATCATGGTCTGGCGGATTTGACCCATACTTGGCGAGGCAGGACCCGTTGACGGCGCCTGCCGGTACTTTCGGCATTGTGAATAGCAGTGGATGACCCATAAAATAGCCGGGTTAATCATTGGAATTGTTTATGTCCTCTAACCGTTCGATTTTTTCAAGATTTTTCCTGGGTATCTGGCGGGTCATCGATGGCGCCAGAAAACTCGTCATCAACCTGGTTTTCCTGTTTATCATTTATATTGTGGTGCTGGCCATGATCAGCACTGATGAAACGCTAAGCATCCAGCCAGATACGGCACTCGTCCTGCAGCCTTATGGAAACGTGGTCGAACAATACAGCGGCACGCCGCTGGACCGTATCCTCGAGCAGGCCACCGAGTCGGCCCGAAGCGAAACGCGTTTGCGTGACCTGGTGGATTCCGTGCGCCGGGCCTCCAATGACAGCAGGATCGTCCGGTTGGTGATCGACCCGACCTATATGAGACGGATTGGTCTCGCATCACAGCTGGAGCTGGAAGCCGCCATCGCCGAGTTCAAGGCAACCGGCAAGCCGGTAGTTGCGCTGGCTGACAACCTGGGCCAGCAGCAGTACCTGCTGGCTTCCATGGCAGATGAGATCTGGCTGAACCCCCAGGGGATGGTCTGGATTGACGGCTTCTCTTCTTACCGCCAGTTCTATCGTGAGGGTGTGGATAAGCTTGAGGTAGAAGTAAACCTGTTCCGTGTGGGCAAATACAAATCAGCCATGGAGCCCTGGATCCGCAATGATATGTCGCCGGAATCCAAAGAGGCCAACCTGTTCTGGATCAGTAGCCTTTGGCAGCAATACCTTGAATCGGTTTCCCGGCAAAGGGGCATACCGCTGGAAAACCTCTCTGATGCCATCAACCATTTTGCGGACCGGGTTGCGGCCACCGATGGAGACTTCGCACAATTTGCGCTGGAACTGGGGTTGGTGGACCAGTTGGTCAACCGGCCGGAAGCAAACCTGGCGCTGGCCAGCGCTGGAGCGGCCGGGGAGGGCAGCGAGGGTTTTCGGCAGGTTAATTTTGAGAACTACCTGTCACTCACTGACAGGCCGGACCGTTCCAATTCGAGTGGAAAAATCGTGGTCGTTGTAGCTGAGGGGGAGATCGTTCGCGGCAATCAGCCACAGGGAGTGATCGGTGCGGTCACGCTGTCGAAAAAGCTGCGTGCTCTGGCAGATGACAAGGATGTGCAGGCCGTTGTGATGCGGATCAACAGCCCTGGCGGCGATGCTTTCGCCTCCGAAAAAATCCGCCGTGAAATACAGGCACTGCGGGAGATGGGAAAAACCGTCGTCGTATCGATGGGTAATGTGGCGGCTTCCGGCGGCTACTGGATGGCCATGGCGGCCGATGAGGTCTGGGCCAGTCCTTCCACGATAACGGGTTCCATCGGCGTTTACGGCATCCTGCCTACGTTCTCGCGGCCGCTGGAGAAACTGGGTATCCACACGGATGGTGTCGGTACTACAGCCATGGCCGGCAAGCTAAGGTTGGACCGTCCGCTGGACCCGGACCTGAAGCGAGTCTTCCAGTATGCAACCGAAAATACCTATGACGACTTCATTACACTGGTGTCCGAGTCCCGGCAGATGTCCCGCGCTGACGTGGAGGAAGTCGCGCAGGGCCGGGTATGGAGCGGAAGCCAGGCCAAGGAAAGGGGCCTCGTCGATCAAACCGGGACCTTGCGGCAATCGATTGATGCTGCCGCGCGTATTGCCGGCCTCGGAACTGATTATGACATGGTGTATGACGAGTGGGAGTTAAGCCCGTTTGAGACCTTCCTTTTCAATATGGCGGGTAGCGCAATGGCTCGTTTTGACCTGGGGCTGTCCGGCATGAAGGGTCTGCAGAACACACTGCTGGAAAACATCATCAGCGACCTCAGCGTGCTGGCCCGCAGTAACGAGGGTCTCACCATTGCTGCCCACTGTTTGTGTGATGTCGAATAGACCGGTATGGCGCCTGGATGGCGCCCGTGCGCTGGTGACCGGTGGCAGTAGTGGAATCGGCCTGGCCGTGGCCCGTGAGTTCGCGTCTCTTGGAGCGCACCTGGTTATTGTTGCCCGCGGTGAACAGCGCCTTGATCAGGCTCAACAGGCCATCGTAGAGGAATTTCCGGCTTGCCGGGTGGAAGCCATCTCTGCCGACCTGTCGACTGAGCAGGGCCGGCAACAGTTAGTCGATTCTCAAAAGCAGCCACTGCAGATCCTGGTCAACAACGTTGGCACGAATATCAGAAAGCGTATGTCCGAGCTCAGCCTGGATGAGTACCGGCAGGTTCACGCGGCCAATCTCGAATCCTGTTTTGAGCTGTGCCGCCTGTTTTACCCCATGCTCTTGAAAGGCGCGCCAGCCTGCGTGGTTAACAACGCGTCGGTTGCCGGCCTGACGCACCTGCGTACCGGGGCTCCTTATGGCATGAGCAAGGCAGCGATGATCCAGTTGACGCGTAACCTGGCCGTTGAATGGGCGCAGGAAGGTATCCGGGTGAACGCGGTTGCGCCCTGGTACATCCGGACACCGCTGGCGGACCAGGTGTTGTCTGATCCCGCATATCAGAAAGAAGTACTGGAGCGGACCCCTATGGGCCGGGTCGGCGAAGTGGAGGAATGCGCCCGGGCGATTGCATTCCTGTGCATGCCGGCCGCCAGCTATATAACGGGCCAGGTACTGGCCGTGGACGGCGGGTTCAGCGTTTTCGGGTTCTGATCCCGATCAGTAACGCTGGGTGGGGTCCGGCAGGCCGCTGTGCAGAAGCCAGCGTTCGCGGTCCTCATCCCAACGCCATTCCTGCACGTCGATGATGGTTCGTTCCACACCCCGTTTGTTGTTAAACATCTTGATTTCGACCGTTTGCGAGGCCGATTTCCCCTCGTCAAAAACGTTGGCTGAGCGAAGGTTGTACTGGGTCACGCGATACAGTCGCAGCCGGTCCATCTCCAGCCGGGTGATCGGGTGCTCTGCCTGGTAATCAAGGGAGATAAAATCTGCCGCGGCATCCCACTGGCTCCACCGGATGATGGTTTCATATTGCTTGAAAGCCTCACCCCGGCTTTTCTTTACCGGGTTTGTTTCACATGCGGCCAGCGTGAAAAGAGCAATTGTAAGTAGCAGAAAAGCCTTTTTGAGTCCTTGCATTCCTTGCCTCGTCTATGGTTCTTCGAAGGCTATTGTAGCCTATGTCAGGTTAACCCAGGCGATCGAAATCCAGCTGGTTCCGATCACACCATGGCAAAAAAGGACGGCGGCGGACCCCATGTCCTTGGCACGTCCGGAAAGATCATGAAGCTCGCTACCAATGCGGTCTACGACATTCTCAATGGCGCTATTCAACAGTTCGGTGATTAGCAGGAGCCACAGCGGTAAAACCAGTAGCAGCCACTGTTCCACCGAGTTGGCCAGGAAAAATGCGGCAATAAACAGTACCAGGGCAAGACCGACGTTCTGCCGGAATGCGGCTTCATGCTTCCAGCAGGCACTTATTCCATTGATCGAATTTTCGGTCGCGTCAACCAGGCGCATCAGTCCCGTTTTACTTCGCTTCATGGCTCTGTAGATACCCGGGTGTAGAGTCCATCAAACAGCACGTTCCAGCTTTCTCCCTGGTCGGTGCTGGCTTCCCATAATTGACGGACGCTGCCATCCGGGTTGGGCGTCCAGGCGATTCGGTGCATCACCATGCCGTTGCCATCACGCGCCGGGCGCTCACCACTCAATACCATCACGCCGTCTATAAGACCGCCATCAAGTTGCAGCAGGGTTCCGCTGCTGTCCACCCAGGTCTGGTGCCAGAACCCGGTTGCCTGGTCAAAAATATTGAAACTGGTTCCTACGATGCCGCCTTCGCCTGCGCCCCTCCAGTTTTCCTGCAGGGCACAACCGCTGTTGACAGGGTGAATGGAGTTGGTGCCCGCGGGTTGCTGGCTGGCAGTGACCTCCCAATCGCCGATCCAGAAATCAAATTGTCTGTATTCCTTTGCGCTACAAGCCTGCGCTGGAGGCGGATTGCCGGAATCGGGGGCCTCTTGTGCGATTGCAGCACCCGGTACAAGGAGGGCAACGATCAACAACCATTTCATGGGACAGTCCTCATTGAATTTCGGCATCCATGCTACCATTCGTCGCCTGATTGTTGTTGAAATTATGAAAGTCGAATTGCAAATGCAAAACCCATTGAAGAACACTGGACCATCCTCCGGGCTACCCGATTTTCCGGCCATCCGGCCCGAGCATGTCATGCCTGCCCTGAAGACCATCTTGCAGGACTACCATGAAGGAATTGAGCGTTGGCTGGAGGCCGGCGGCGAAGCGGGCTGGCCAATGGTGGAAGCAGAAGTTGCTTCGGCCGATCAGCTCAGCCGGGCCTGGTCACCGGTATCCCACCTGAACTCGGTTGCAGATAACAAGGCATTGCGCAAAGCGTACAACTCGGGTTTGGAGCAACTGACGGAACATGAGAACTGGCGACAGCAGCATCCGGGTATTTTCAATGCTTACCGGCAACTGAAAGAAAGCGCAGAATTTGCAGATTTGAGCCCGGTTCAGCAGCGCATCGTCGAACTTGAATTACGTGACTTCCACCTCGCCGGCGTCGATCTCCCCGAACAGGACCAGGCGACGTACCGCGACCTGGTCATGCAACTGAGTAAGCTGGGGTCGAAATTTTCTGAGAACCTGATAGATGCTACACAGGCCTGGACGCGTCATTTCGCTGAACCCGACGGTCTGGCCGGGCTGCCACAGGCAGAGCTTAACCTGCTGCAGGGTCTGGCCACGGCACACGGACAGGATGGCTGGCTGGTAGACCTGGGCGCACCTTCATTTCAGGCTGTGATGACCTACGCTGAGGACCGTGACTTGAGGCGGGAGGTTTATACCGCTTACGTGACCCGCGCGTCAGACCAGGGACCGTGGGCAGGCAAGTGGGACAACCTGCCGTTGATCGAAGAGATACTGGCGCTCAGGCATCAATTGGCACAGATACTGGGGTTTGATAACTACGTTGAATATGCGCTGGCTCGTAGAATGGCGGATTCTCCAGCGGATGTGCTTGATTTCCTGCAGGGGCTGGCGCAACAAGCACGTCCGGCGGCGCAACAACAGTTCCAGGCCCTGTTGGATTTTGCCAAGGGCCAGGGTGCAAAGCTTCCATTCGAAGCCTGGGATGTGCCGTATTGGGCAGAGCGTTACAGGCAATCTGAGTTGCATTTGTCCGACGAAGAACTCAAACCCTATTTCCCGCTGGAACAGATGCTCGAGGCGCTGTTTTTCACGGTTGGTGAGCTGTTCGGGACGGAGCTTGTAGCTGACGACTCAGTCGTGACCTGGCACCCGGATGTTCGATTCTACTGGTTGCAAGACCCTAAAGGCTGCCGCTTTGCCGGCGTATACATGGACTTTTTTGCACGCAAGAACAAACGTGGTGGCGCCTGGATGGATGTATGCCAGTCACGCCGCCAGGAGGAATCCGGAACCCAGTTGCCGGTCGCCTACCTGGTGTGCAATTTTTCGCCACCGGTGGCCGGGCAGCCCTGTCTGATGACGCATGACGACGTGCAAACGCTGTTCCATGAATTTGGCCATTGCCTGCATCACCTGTTGACCGAGATCGACTGGCCCCAGGTCAACGGTATCCACGGTGTTGAGTGGGATGCCGTGGAGTTGCCCAGCCAATTGCTGGAAAACTGGTGTTGGGAAGAGGAGTTGCTGTCCCGTTTTGCACGGCATTACCAGGACGGCACACCGCTGCCAACGGAATTAAAAGAGCGTCTCTTGCGCTCACGTACGTTTCAGAAAGCTTTGTTCCTGGTGCGGCAATTGGAATATGCAGTTTGTGATATGCGTCTGCACCTCGAATACAACCCGGAAAACCCGGTCAATCCGCTGGAAGTGATTGATCAGGTAAGAGCACAGCTTGCTGTTGTTCCTGTTCCGCAGTGGAATCGTTTCCTGAATGGTTTCGGCCATATTTTTGGCGGGGGCTATTCTGCCGGGTACTATAGCTATCTGTGGGCTGAGCGACTGGCGGCAGATGCATGGGGCCGGTTTGTCGAAGAGGGTCCTTTCGAAGCTGCCGCGGGCCAGGCTTTGCGCAGGGAAATCCTGTCAGTCGGATCTTCCAGGCCGGCAATGGATTCTTTCACTGCGTTTCGCGGTCGCCCGCCGGAATCGGCACCGCTGCTTCAAAGCTATGGATTAGAAGAATGAAAATTGCCTCGTGGAATGTCAATTCTCTTAACGTAAGGTTGCCACATGTGCTGGCGTGGACCGATGTCGCCCGGCCGGACATACTGGCCCTGCAGGAAACCAAGCTAACCGATGACCGGTTCCCGGCCGATGCGTTGCTGGAAGCTGGTTACCACAGTGTTTTTTCCGGGCAGAAAACCTATAACGGCGTAGCAGTTTTGAGCCGTGAGACGGCCTGTGATCCGGTGACAGACATCCCCGGCCTTGACGATCACCAGCGACGCATCCTGGCGGTTACCGTTGGTGATGTTCGGGTCATAAACCTTTACGTCGTGAACGGTAGCGAGGTGGGCTCGGAAAAGTTCGATTACAAGCTGCACTGGCTGGAGAAGGTGACCGACTGGCTGGGTGAAGAGATGAAGCAACATCAGAACGTAGTGGTACTGGGTGATTTCAACATCGCGCCGGATGACCGCGATGTATACGACCCCGAGGACTGGAAAGGTAAAATATTATGCAGTGCGCCCGAACGGGAAGCGCTGGACAGGATTCTTGGCCTTGGTCTGACCGACACCTTCAGGCTATTCGAACAGGAAGAGCGTACATGGAGCTGGTGGGACTACCGGATGAACATGTTCCGGCGCAAGCTGGGTTTGCGCATTGACCTGGTGCTCTCATCACCGGCCATGACCGGTCGCTGCACAGCAAGCTATGTTGACATCGAACCGCGCAGGCAGGAGCGGCCCTCGGACCATGCTCCTGCCATTGCAGAATTTACTCAGTAAGCGGGCACGCCGGAATCGATCTCCATTGACCAGGCGTGGATGCCCCCTGCCACGTTGCTGACATCGGTGAACCCCTGTTTACGGAAGTAGTCAGCCGCACCCATACTTGAGTTGCCGTGGTGACAGATGAAAGCGAGGCTCGTGTCTTTCGGCATTATTTCGAGCTTTGCCATCGTTTCCTTGTCCAGTACCAGCGATCCATCGATGAAAGCCCTGCCGCGCTCATCCGCACCGCGGACATCGACCACTGTGATTTCGCCGGCCTTAATTTTCTCAGCCAGTTCCTGCACGGTCATTTGCCTCACAGGCGCAGGCGCCTGCGGAAGGTCGATAGCCAGGCCTTCGCCCTGCATGGTTGAAACCCAGTCGATAACCGCGCCCTTCGCCCGTTGTGCTGTGCCGATGTCCATCAGCACCTTGATGCCGTTGGACTCGCTGGTAATTTCGTTGCCCTGGGGCGGCGCCAGGTTGAACTGGGAATCCCAGTTGGCATCGATCTGGAAATGCAGGCCAATGCCTTCGTGGCCCTGCATGGCTTCGAGGATTTTCCCAGCGGCTGCTTCTGTGATCGTGATTTCAGGTGCGGTCCGGTCCGGTGCGTCGAGCCCCAATTGCTGGTGCAGCTCTCCTGAATTGAACATGCTTAGTATGATGTCGCAACCGCCAACCAGTTCACCGTCAATATAGAGCTGCGGGATCGTCGGCCAGTTGCCATAGACCTTGATGCCTTCCCGGATTTCGCCATCATCCAGTACATTGACGGCGGTGTACACAGGCAGCACGCTGTCGAGTGCTGCGACGGTTTTGGCTGAGAATCCGCACTGGGGTTGCTGTGGCGTGCCTTTCATGAACAGGACCACCTTGTTGTTCTTGACGTAGTCTTCAATTTTGCTTTTAACTGCTTCGTTAATTTCCATACTATTTTCCATTTGCCGGGACTCCGGTCATCTCAAGTACAGCATAAATGCGGCTGAATTCGACGATATCAAGAATCATCCCAGCCATAATCGATTGTTATCTCCGTATCCGGGTCGATATCAGACAGCGCGTAACAATCCAACCCGTCCATTTCCGCCGTGGGAGAATCGGAATGGTTCATGAAACGCATCTCGTTTTGTCCATCGTAACCGGTCCAGTCCTCTCCGTTCTCATTCTCGATCCACAGGACGTAAATCCCGTCCTCGGTAACCTCCGGTCCCTCATATCTCCCGATGAAGTCCCCCGACAGCAAAGGACGTGCGGCGAACAGGCCGTGACCGTGTATCGGGGAGCGGGCAACATATACCCGTTCGTTTTCAGCCTGGTTCTGGGGAAGCACTCGCATCCGGGATGATTTTACGTGATTTCTCGTCATACAGAATGCTGCCTGGAAAAGCCACGGTGTGGACTCCCGGTATTCGTTCCCTCAGGCAGGCATGAATGTCGTTGAGGCCTTGCGGACATAGCGGGTAGTAGTTTTCAATCCGCTCGCCATTGCGGACGGTCACGGCAATGGTGCCCAGCTCACTGTAGCTGTGTTCGGTGATAGTGGAATTTCCGGCGGAAGGGCTCACGCTGCTGTGCTCTGTGTAAAACGTTCCGGTGAGGTCTTCCAGGCTGTCTGCCAGGCGAAAACGGACCTCTACGCCGTGGGCCGCCAGCGTTGTCAGGTATTGCCTGACCTCACGTGTCCAGTCGCCGTAGGCGGCCGCCAGCGCGAGTCGGGCCGCGGCAATTTCGGCTCCGCTACCCGCAGCCCAGCTGTCGAATGTTTCAAACGTGGTGTAAACGATGCCGTCGCGTAATTCGAACTGCTGACCGCTTTGGGTTTTTACCGTCAAGGGATCTCCTTGCCCGGACAGCGCCGCATCAAGCAACTCCCACATGGGAAGAAAACCGAAATGGTCGAGCTGCATGCGCAGCATGGCATTCAGGTCGGTCAGCGTCATGAACCGCGCATGGTTGATCGAAATGCCGAACGCGGTTTCCATCCACGCTGCGGAATGCGCGGAAACCTGGCCTTCTTCCAGGAAGCGGTACTCCATTTCCTGGCCAAGTTCGCTGACCAGGCCGGCCCGGCCATGGATTACAAGCGGTAGCAGCTGGAGAAGGCCCAGCGGGATATCGGGCAGCGGCTGGAGCTCGGCCGACGGCATTTTCCCCTCGCTGGCGCCGACACTGATCAGGCCGGCCTTAAAGGTCTGTGCTTCGCTGTTGGTCGATACGGCTTCCAACGCACTGAATGCCGGGTAGGACGGCCGCAACACCTGGGTCTGATCGAACAGCGCGCCGGCTGCGATCAGGCTGCAGTTGGATATTTCCGGGAGCAGGGCTTTCAGGTCGGCTGCAACATGCGACAAAAGTTGTTCAGAATCAGAAGTGCCGAGCAGCCCGGGACGGGATGCGTTGGCCCCGTAAAAGCGGGTCGCGTCGGTCTCGATAGCAATCAGAACCCGGTAGAACCCGGTGTCTTCCCCTTGAGTCTCCATCAGAACAGCGAGAAAGGCGACTTGCCTCCGCTCCCGCCTCTCCCCCGGCTACGCCGAGCTCGCATACGGGCATGTAGCTGTTTCCGACGCTCTTCAAGCCAGTCGGAGCGTTCGAATTCCTCGGGTTCCTGTCCCAGGCGGTTGGATTCTGCCGCACGGAAAACACAGAACTCCCGGTATGCCTGAATTTCATGCTGAAGTTCCTGGCTGACCATTTCGATCATGATGGCATCATCAAGGTACCCCAGGCCCGGGATGTCATCCGGAATGAGGTCTTCAGGTTCTGAAAAATAGGCAAGCGCATCAAGAACCCGTACGCGGTCTTCTTCCTCAAGCGCCCAACCCTTGTCGACGACCATGCCGATCAAGGGTTCCAGCCGGTTCATCCGCTCGCGAATGAAATCCGAAGTGCCCGACTTGGCGATTTCGGTCAACAGACGCCTTGTATTGCCGATGATCGCGGCCGGGTCCAGGTTTGCGGAATTTCGCCTGGCAGCCACCATGACCTTTTTGAAGTACTCAAGGTCATCGTCACTGAGTTCGAACGTGATTTCCATAGCCATCTGGTTCTCCGGCGCGGCTTAACTGTGGTCGATAAGCCTAAATCGCTGTCCGTCCGCCGTCAACAAGGCTTCCGTGGTGTTAAAAGTCTGATTCCCGTTGCAGACCCTTTGAGCGGGTTGCTGCAGAACGGAAGTAACCGGGTTTGCCTGGCACCGGGTACAAGTGTCCTTTATGTGCGAAAGACATGTATCCATCTTCCACGGTATGGACCCTACCATCCAGCTCAAAGGGCAGGCTCTTGACTTCCCTGGTACCCAGGGACTCCAGAAGTGATTTTGTGAAGTCGTCCGGCAGCTCTTCGACACTGATTTCCTCGGCGGAATTTGCATCGATCAGGAGGTCAAAGGAGCGGTTTTCCCGGGCAAGTTCCACATCGTTCACCGTCACAGTTATGTCGATCATATCGATGGTCATCGGCACACCGTTCTGGTTTCGGATGTCGAATTCAGCGGACAGGCGTTCATCCACCAGGCTCATTCCCGAGATGCTGATGAACGGGGACCTGCCTTTGATCACCTGGGGGCCGCAGGATACGCATGCCACGATTAGCAACACCAGCAATGCGAGTCTTGCCGGGCCTGTCGATGAAATCAGTTTTTTGTTGAATCCCATAAATGACACCTTACGCGGTGGTCTGTAATTTGGCTATCCCGCGTTTCCACTGTTGAAAAATTCCGGCCGCCCAGGCTTGTTTCAGTCGGAACGACGGTCGAGCAGGGCGTAATAGGTTCCGGACATCGCTTATGAAACACGCAGCCGGAGGGGGGAGTCAAGGGGGAAGGTGGCTCACCCTTGAGTACTTCCGGCCGTGGATGGTCCGGGTCGGGTACCGGTACGGCTGCAAGCAATGCACGTGTGTAGGGGTGAGCCGGTCGGGCGAAAACATCTTCGGCAGCACCTTGTTCAACAATTTTCCCGAGGTACATTACGCCCACGGTATCTGCCAACTGCCCGACGACCGCGAGATCATGGGAAACGAACAGAAAAGCGATACCCAGTTTTTCACGTAACTCAAGGATCAGCTCAATGATACGGGCCTGTACTGATACATCGAGTGAGGAAACTGGCTCGTCGGCAATAATCAGCTCCGGCTCCGTAATCAGTGCGCGTGCCAGTGCGACCCTCTGGCGTTGCCCGCCGGACAGTTCGCTCGGGTAGCGGTGCCGGAGGTCCGGGCTGAGTCCGACGGTCTCAAGGGCGGCTGATGCCTGCTCTTCGCGCCTTCCGGCCTTCCCGGTTCCCGCTTGCCCAATTCCGAAGTGGTCGAGAGGCTCGACCAGGGTTTGGAGAATGCTGCGTCTTGGACTCAGGGAGGCCAGCGGGTCCTGAAAAACCAGTTGGATCTTTTTCCGGGCGCTACGCAGTTGAGAACCTTTCATCGACACAAGGTCTTGCCCATGCCACAGGGCCTGTCCGGCTGCCACTGGGTTAAGTTGCAGGATGGCGTGGGCGAGGGATGATTTTCCCGAGCCTGACTCACCGACCAGGCCATAGATTCCCTCCTGTGGAATATCCAGGTCAACGCCCCTCACAGCAGTCAATGGAGCGTTGGACTGGACTCCGGCCGGATAGCGAACGACCAGGCCGCGGACACTCAGCAGGTTGCGGTCAGCGCCCCTCACGCGGTCCGCACTTTCGGAACGGCCGCCAGAAGACGCCGGGTATACGGTTGCTGAGGATCAGTGAACAGCTCATGGACGGTGGCTTTCTCAACAATCCTGCCATCGTGCATGACCAGCACGCGGTCGCAATACTGCGCCACGATTCCCAGGTCATGGGTGATCAAGAGGATAGAAGTTCCAAATTCACGCCCCAGCAGGGTCATTCGGGAGAGAACCTGTGCCTGGGTTGTGACATCCAGTGCGGTTGTGGGTTCGTCAGCGATCAGCACGCGCGGCCGGCAGGCCATTGCCATGGTGATCATCACCCGTTGCCTCATTCCGCCTGAGAGTTGGTGTGCGTAGCTATGCAGAATTCGTCGCGGATCAGCGAAGCCGACTTGCTGCAACTTGTCCAGGGCTGCCAGGGTGGCCTCCTTCCGGTTCTTGTTGCGGTGACGGCGGTAGATGGAACAGAGTTGATTTCCAATGGTGAATACCGGGTCCAGCGCGGTCTGCGGTTCCTGGAAAATCATCGAGATTTCCCGCCCCCTGATTTTGCGCATTTTCCGCTCGCTCTGCATGGGCAGGCTTACTCCATCCAGTTCGATGGCCTCTGCCTGAACATCCCAGGTATCCGTGGGCAAAAGGCCCAGTATCGATTCAGCTGTCTTGGTCTTGCCACAACCGGATTCACCCACAACGGCAAGAACTTCACCCTGGCGCAAGGCAAAGCTGACGCCGTCCACCGCCATTGCCCCTTTGTCCTGGCTGCGGATCGAGACCCTGAGGTTACGAACGGTCAGTACAGGTTTACTCATAGCGCCGCCTGCTTTGGATCGAAAGCGTCCTGCAGAGCATCTGTCAGCAGATTGAAGCCGATCACCAGCGTAAATAGCATGAGTGAGGCCGCCAGGAAGTTGGCGAAGTGCCCGGCGAGGACTTCCTGTGTGCTCTCGGCCAGCATCAGGCCCCAACTGACGCCATCGTGCACTCCGAGCCCAAGGAAGCTGAGGATCACCTCGGTCTTAATAGCGGCGACAAAGGCGATGCTGGTCTGGACCAGGAGTATGTGCGTTGTATTGGGTAAAACGTGGCGGGTCAGGATGATTGGGTCAGGCAAGCCAATTGCGCGGGCCGACAATATAAACTCGCGGGATTTGATCTTCATCACCTCAGCACGGACCAGGCGACCGGTCGTGGTCCAGAAAGTTGCGATCATGGCCAGTTGCATGGCCCAGCCTTTACCCTGTAAAGCGTATGCGACTGCGGCCACGAAAAGGTAGAACGGGATTGAATCCAGCACTCCCATCAACCACAGCACGATACCGTCGACCCAGGTATTGCTGTACCACCCTGCCAGTGCACCAAGGATAGCGCCTACAACGGTCGAGAGCACGGCGACCACGATGCCGATTTCGAATGCGGTACGCACACTGAAGATTGACCGCTGGAACACATCCTGTCCCAGCAGATTGGTACCAAACCAGAATTCTGCACCGGGTGATTCCCATCGCCCCCCGTTGGCCACGGACCAGTCCTGCCCCAGCACGCCTGCCCAGACGCCCACCGCAAGCAGCAGGAAAAACAACACGATGATGAGGCCGGTCATGCCGGCCTTGTCGCCCCGTAATTGGGTCCATAATTGTCGACTGGAGCTCATCAGCCAATCCTCGGGTCGACGAGTTTGTAAAAGAAATCCGTGAGGATCTGTATGGCCACAAAAGCCACGGCAGTCAGTCCCACCAAGGCCTTCAGAACGGGCTGATCGCCACTGGTAATCGCGTCGAACGTGAGTTTCCCGACACCGGGTATTCCAAAATAACTTTCTATCAACAGACTGCCGGAGATCACGACCAGCGGGATAGAGAACATGAATCGGGTTATCACCGGCACCATGCTGTTTTTCAACACGTGCTTCCACAGCAAAACAGTGCGGGAAGCCCCGTAGGCCCTTGCGGTACGAATATGGTCCTTGCTGGACTCCTCGATGAACACGGCGCGGTAAAAACGGGTGTTATATCCCAGGGTCACAAAGATCAGTGAAAGTGTGGGGACCGTTACATACTTCAGGTAGGAAGCCGGATCCGTTACTTGCCAGCCGCGAACCGGGAACAGATTGAGCCCGTAGGGCGTGCTCAGGAAGACCTGTAAAAAAATGATGATGACCAGGAAGCTGATGCTCATGCCGGTGACCGATAACCCGCTAATGAGCTGGTCAATCCTGCGTCCTTTATGCCGGGCTGCTGTGAGTCCGAGCGAGATTCCCAGCAGGTTTCCAAGCAGGAACCCGGGGATCATCAGCGCGAGTGTCACCGGCAGGGTTCTCTTCAGGATGGCAGTCACCTGTTCCCCCGAGGATTGCGATGCGCCCAGGTTCAGCGTGAATAGCTCGGTCAGATAATTGGCGTAACGCTGCCAGAACGGCTGGTCATAACCTAATTGCCGGCGCACTTCCTCTATCTGTTCTGCGGTCGCGTTTTTTCCGATCAGCGTATAGGTCTGGTCCGGTCCGAACCAGACCATCAGGATGAAACTGATCAGCGTCACGCCCAGGATGAGCAACAGGCCATGAAAGACTTTACGCAATGCGTAAGGCATCAGGGAACAGTGGCTCCGGTTTCCGGATCAGATCTGTCGGTAACAAAGCGCACGAAGAAGCCGCCCAGGAATGAACGGTCAGGCATCATCGCCAGGTCGCGATCCCATAGCAGAATGAGTCGCCTTGAGACACCGCTGATCGTAACGCAGTCATCGGTAACGATACTGTTCAGGTTGCGGTAGATGGTTGTCCGCATTGGTGATGGTTGCATGCTACTGCTGGCGCGATAAAGACGGTTAAATTCTATATTGTTATAGTTAGCACTGTTTGAACCCGGAGATGAGTTTGGCCCGTAAAACAGCTGAACCGTGTTCTCCGCATCCGGGTAGTCCATGGTCCAGCCGATGGTGGTCAGCATGACTTCGCGATTCAGATAGGCGCGGGCATAATCACCGTAAGTTGCGAAGGTCAATGGCCGGATCTTGTCCCGGGGATAGCCTATGTCTCCAAGAAAACTCCGGAATTGTTCAAACATTTGCCGTTCGGTCACGCTGGATGGAAATCCATACTCAAGCTCAGGCAGGTTTTCCGCGTTCCAGCCATGGCTACTGAGCAGGGTGCGGGCTTCTTCCAGGTCACGTGTGACCGGTGACAAGTCCTGCCCGCTGTCGAACTCGGGCGCTGCAGGCGGAATAATGCCCGCAAACACCTGGCCAATGCCGTAGTAGAAGACCTCGTTTCTTTTGTCCCAGTCAAAGGCTTTGATGATCGCGCAGCGCAGGGCCTTGTTGCGGGCGTTCCTATCCGGGTTTGGATGATAACCAATGCGCTGGTCATCCATGTTGAAATCGGTGTGGACAAATCCGGATTCGAGGTTTGCTTTCAGGTGATAATTTTTCGCCAACTCCGAATTCAGCGCGGGCGGATCCCTTTCCTGCAGAACCTGGTCAAACTGGCTGACGGGGACTTTTACAAAATCCAGCTCGCCGGCCATAAACGCATTCCAGCGGGCCGCGTCTTCGGCGATGAACTCTATTTCGATCCGGTCCATGAACGGAGGTGAGCGGCCTTCGAATTGCTCCAGCCCAAGGTGGCCATGCAATTCCTGATCGAAGCCCTCGGATTCCAGACTGAGGGGCTCTTCCCGGAAGTCAATATTGCGGATCATCACTGCGCTGGCGTTGTTGAAAGACATCAGGCGGTAAGGACCCGACCCAACCGGGTGGATCGCGAACTCCTGTCCATATCGTTCTACGGCCTCGCGCGGAACAATAGCCGAATAGCCCTGGGCGAGTGTATGGGTTAATTGTGGAAACGGTGATATCAGCTGGATTTGCAGGGTCCGGTCATCCAGCGCCTTCAGGCCTGAAACTTCGCGATCGTAGTCCGCGCCTTCCTCTTTCCAGTCGTCCAGCCCCACGATCCTGTCCTGCCATAACCATGCACCTTGTGCGCGTGTTGCATTATCAAAATGGCGTTTGATCGAGTAGACAAAATCCTCAGCCTGGACGGCTCGTCCTTTACCTTCTGGAAATGCGGGGTCATTAATGAAGTGGACCCCGGGTTTCAGACGAATGGTGTAGATGAGGCCATCAGCTGAGACCTGGGGCAGGCCATTCGCCAGGTTGGGT
>Ga0316189_10002019_pt1 | contig 20035 bp, 16 predicted proteins | sample LowCovwburrow_MG_FD_204930 | JGI IMG/M metagenome (GOLD analysis project Ga0316189, IMG submission 204930) | Coastal sediment microbial communities from Maine, United States - Lowes Cove worm burrow | ecosystem: Environmental > Aquatic > Marine > Coastal > Sediment | place: USA: Maine... | reverse complement strand
TCCATGTCGAATAGAACGGGTGGCCCAGGTTGTTAAACGACGCGTTGCTGACGAAAATCACCCCATTAAAAAAGAAGGCCAGCGCCAAAGGGCCGCAAAACAAGTAAACCAAGTCCAGCGTTAGACCGTCAGCATTGAACAAACCCGCGATAAACGGGCGCAGCAAATACAACAAACCGGCCATGCTAATCACAAAGATCGCAGTAAAAAGGATACCATCCCGAAAGGCCGTTCGCACCCTGTCGTGCTGTCCCGCTCCGAAGTTTTGCCCGATGATCGGCCCAATCGCACCCGATAGCGCAAAAAGCACACCAAAGGCGACAGGTGTGAGCCTTGCAGTGATCGCCATTCCAGCAACTGCCGCTTCACCAAATTGTGCCATAGACCGGGTGACATAGGCCTGACCGACCGGTGTCGCGAGCTGAGTCAGGATTGCAGGAAAGGCAATCGCAAGAATCGTGGGAAAATCCTGCCGGAACTCCGCTGCGGTGGGTTTTTCCAATCCACCATAATAGCGAAAGATTGGCACAAGTGACGTCGCGGCGATTGTCGCGCGCGCAAAAACGCTTGCAATCGCAGCCCCAGTCAAATCGAGATTCAACCCGAAAATCAGGATCGGATCCAATATCGCATTCACAAGCCCGCCAAAGATTGTTGCCATCATTGCGCGTCGGGCGTCACCATGTGCGCGCAGGATCGCGCCGCCGACCATACCAACCAGCAGAACCGGTAAACTGGGAACAATAATACTCAGATAGCTGGTTGCCAAATCCAGTGTCTCACCACTTGCACCTAATAGCTGTGCAAGAGGCCGAATATTGAACCAGACCAGTGCTGAAAAAACCGCCCCAAAAGCAACACCATAGATCATTGATGTTGCCGCCCGACGCCGCGCAACATGTGCGTCGCCTTCACCCAAAGCGCGGGCAACCAAGGCACCCGCAGCAATCGCCATTCCAATGCCAAAGGACGACGTAAAAAACAGAATTGCACCAGCGTAGCCAACTGCTGCGGCAAGCTCTGTTTTTCCGAGCATCGAAATGAAAACCATATCGACAAAATCGACCAGGAAAATCGCCATCAGGCCGATAGATGCCGTCAAAGACATCACAGACACATGACGAAACAGATTTCCTTCCAGAAACCTAGCTTGCTGTTTAGCCACTTGCGCCCCTCAATTCATACGCATCATGCGAAGAAAACCGCAGAAACACTAGGGGTCGGAACGCACACACGCCCGGTATCTACGCACAGGCGTTTAGGTTTTTGCGCGGATCACCTGCATCAAAGGCAGCATGGCAGACATGTCGGGCCCATGGCTTTGTCCCGTCAGCGCCTTTCGCAGCGGCATAAACAAGCCCCTGCCTTTGCGGCCTGTCTCGGCTTTCACAACAGCAGTCCATTCTGACCATGTTGTTGTGTTGTAGGGCGCAGCCGGCAACAATGTCATCGCAGTCGCAACAAATTCGGTGTCTTCATCATCAATGACCGGTTCTGCACCTTCAGAAAACAGGGTCCACCATGCATCAAGATCGGAAAGAACCGTGATATTTTCGCGCGTCACATCCCAGAATTGCTCAGCAAGTTCATCCGGCACGCCAAGTGCTTTGATCTGTTCAGAAACTATTTTAAAATCAAGCCCATGGTTGTAGCGTGCCGTGAGCGGAAACAGATCATCAACATCAAATTTGGTCGGCGCCGCACCGAATTTTGAAAGATCGAAACCTTCTACAAGCTCATCAACTGAACTGCACAATTCAACAGGGTCAGAAGACCCCAAGCGCGCCATAAGTGACAAAAGCGCCATTGGCTGCACGCCGCGCGCACGTAAATCACGCAGGGCAAGTGTGCCAAGCCGTTTGGAAAGCGCCTCGCCTTGTGGTCCGGTCAGCAGGGAATGGTGCGCGAAACTTGGCACCTTTCCACCAAGTGCTTCGATAATCTGAATTTGCGTCGCCGTGTTTGTGACGTGATCTGAACCGCGCACAACATGTGTGATGCCAAAATCAACGTCATCGCAAACAGAGGCCAAAGTATAAAGAAACTGACCATCTGCCTTGATCAACACAGGGTCAGAGACGCTCGCGGCATCAATGGAAATCTCTCCCAGAATGCAATCGGTCCACTCAATCCGTTTCTGATCGAGCAGAAAACGCCAATACCCGTCCCGTTCTTTGCGAAACTCTGCCTTCTCTTCTTCAGTCAGCTTATAGGACGAGCGGTCGTAGACCGGCGGTTTGCTCATATTAAGCTGTTTTTTGCGCTTCAAATCCAGCTCAGTCGGTGATTCAAAGCACTCATAAAACCGCCCCATCGTCCGCAATTCGTCAGCAGCGGCTTCGTATCGGTCGAGCCGACCTGACTGCTTTTCTAAGCGATCCCACGTCAGGCCCAGCCATTCCAGATCTTCCATGATGCCATCAGCATATTCCTGCTTGGATCTTTCAGGATCGGTATCATCCAGGCGCAGAATAAACTGCCCACCGGATTTGCGCGCGATCAGGTAGTTAAACAGCGCTGTGCGCAGGTTTCCAACATGGATATAGCCGGTGGGAGATGGGGCAAAACGGGTGACGGTCATGGGTAACTCCTTGATCAGGTCCGTTTTCCACAGCCGCGCGCGTTTGTCCAGATTGGCCTTGCATCAAAGGTGACTATGTTAGCCACTACCCGTCTGTCCGCGCGGACAGAACTGACTGGCCATTACGTGTTGAAGTCACAAAACCACATCCAAGCGATGGCAACGATCCAAAACGGCTCGTCCTCAGGTGTTGTAAGACACCACTTCAATCTCGATTCCGTCATGATCGTCAAAATAAAACCGCCGCCCCGGGTCATAGTCAGCGTGACTGTTCGGAACAAAACCCATCTCTCGTACGCGGTCTTCAATCAGGTCAAGATCATCTACAACGACACCGATATGGTTCAATCCTCCAATCGTCGTGTAGGTGTCGCCGGGATTGCCTTTGCCCCCTTTCGTGTAAAGCGCAAGGTAGCTTTCGTCAGACCCCACATGGAAAGACGTCCCTCCATCCATTGATTCACCGGGTTCACTCGCCCAACGAATTTTCCAGTCGAACAGTTTACACAGCATATCTGCGGTTTTCTGCACATCGGTTACGGTTATGTTGGCGTGTTCCAAGACGGCCTGTGCCATAGAATTTTTCCTTTGAGTTTGTTTTGCGATTCGTCTTTGATTTGCCTAGCGTAATTGCTCAAGTTAACTTGAGGTCAAGATTTTTATTCAGGAGACCAGAATGCACCCTTCTGACGTACTTTCGATCGGCCAGCTTGCGTCGCGTACCGGGCTCGCGGTGTCCGCTATCCGATACTATGAAACACAAGGCTTGGTGCGGCCAACCCGAAATGACGGCGGCCAGCGCAGGTTCCGACGCTCTGACATAAGGCGTCTTAGTTTCGTTAGGATTGCACAGCAGTTTGGCTTTACCATTGAGCAGATCGCCGAACAGCTACGGCTTCTGCCAGAATCCCGCACACCCACCAAAGGGGATTGGAGCAAGATCAGTCTTGTGTTTCGCGCAGAGTTGGATGCGCGCATCGAGACACTGACAAAACTGCGCGACAATCTGGATGGCTGTATCGGTTGCGGGTGTCTGTCACTTAAAAAATGCCGTTTGTACAACCCTGATGATACGGCGCGGCGAAAAGGCAGTGGCCCACGCTACTTGATGGGGGATACGCCAGAAAGCAGTTCGTCCTAGATAAGCGATATCAGCTATCGTCGCGCCACCGGTTCACAATCGGATAGCGGCGGTCGAGCCAGAAAGCGTGTTTGGTCAACCTCGTTCCAGGTGCTGACTGAAACCTCTTGTATTCACTGATGTAGAGAAGATGCTCTACTTTCTTGACTGTTTCGCGCTCAAATCCAGCTTCAACCAGCTCGGCAATCGCTTTTTCCTCGTCCACCAGCCCGGTCAAAATAGCGTCGAGAATATCGTAGGGCGGTAGCGAATCTTCGTCCTTCTGGTCTTCACGCAGTTCGGCCGAGGGGGGTTTGTCGATAATCGACACCGGAATCACCTCACCGGCTGGACCCGCCATCCAAGATCGGTGATTTGCATTGCGCCAGCGGCATTGCTCAAACACGCGCGTTTTATAGAGGTCCTTGATCGGGTTATAGCCGCCCGCCATATCGCCGTAGATCGTCGCATATCCTACCGCGATCTCAGATTTATTTCCCGTGGTCAGAAGCATTTCGCCAAACTTGTTCGACATCGCCATCAGCAGCAAACCGCGTAGCCGGGACTGGATATTTTCCTCTGTCAGCCCGGGTGCCATATCTTCGAAAAATGGCGCGAGCGTGTTAGTGATCGCCGCGCGTCCTTCGGCTATCGGAACGAAATCATAGCGGCAGCCAAGGTTCTCAGCGACGTCTTTCGCGTCATCCAGCGACGATTGCGCCGTGTACTCGGACGGCAGCATTACACACCGTACGTTTTCAGCGCCCAGCGCATCCACCGCGATCGTGGCGACAATTGCACTGTCGATTCCGCCGGACAGACCCAGTAGAATCTTTTCAAAGCCCGTCTTGCGCAGATAATCGCGCAAGCTTTCGACCATTGCGCGATAGTCCTGTTCCCACTCATCGGGCAAGGTTGCGATTTCACCGGGGACCACGCGCCACCCGTCATCGGTTCGTTTAAAATCAACATGCGTAACCGACTCGTCAAAGACCGGCATCTGCACCACAAGCTCACCGCCGGGATTAAGCACAAATGTTCCCCCGTCAAAGACTTGATCATCCTGCCCCCCGACCATGTTCAGATAAACAAGCGGTAACCCAGTTTCGACGACACGGGCCACCATATGCCCGTAGCGTACGTCCATCTTATTGCGGAAATAGGGCGACCCATTGGGAATCAGTAAGAACTCGGCGCCGGTTTCTTCCAGCGTTTCAGCAACGTCTTCGTGCCATGCATCTTCGCAGATCGGGCTGCCGATGCGGGTTTCCCCGACGCTGTAAGGTCCGCCTAACGACCCGGAATCAAAGAGCCTTACCTCGTCGAAAACTGTTTCATTGGGCAGATGATGTTTCAGAACCCGACTTTTAACCTTGCCGTCTTTCAGGATGAAGTAGGCGTTGTAAAGTTTGCCGTCTTCCAGAAACGGACCACCGATTCCCAGCGCCGGGCCGTCTGCACAGTCTTTTGCCAACGCCATTATGTGGCGCGTTGCATCTTCGATAAACGCAGGTTTCATTATCAGATCCTGCGTGTTGTAACCGGTGATGAACATCTCGGTCAGCGCAACCATATTGGCACCTGCAGCCTTGCCTTCCTCCCAGGCTGCACGTGCTTTCGCGGCGTTATCGCTTAGCGCGCCTACCGTTGGATTGAGCTGCGCCAGTGTAAGGCGAAAAGTGTCGGCCATATCTGCCCCCAAAGGAATTCGTATGCCGTTCTTAGCAGAGTTACGCCGGAGGAAAAGCCAATGGCTGTCAAAACCCGCCGGTGTTGCTCGGCCAGTTATGTCCGCTGGCTGCAAAACTCGTTGAAAGCCTCGGCTGGCCCGAGTAGGCTCTGTCCCCGATACAGAGCGTTTTTCTTATGAAGTAATAGGGAGCATACCGTGCAGTTCTTACTAAGAGCACAGACACACACACGTGCAATTCTGGTTGCGGCTATAATTGCAGCTCTCGGTTCCGGTGCCGCCCTTGCCCAGACAGACGAAGATGTTCAACGCGTTGAAGACAACAAAGGCGGCGTTTATGAGGGAACGTTTCAGGATGGTCTGCAGCATGGCCGCGGTACATATCGGTTGCCTTCCGGTTATGAGTACAGCGGCGAATGGTTTGAAGGCGAAATTCTCGGCCAGGGAATAGCACGCTTTACCAATGGTTCTGTCTATGAAGGCGGCTTTGTTGCCGGTAAACCGGATGGTTTTGGGAAAATCATCTTCGCTGACGGTGGGACATATGAAGGTGACTGGGTTGCTGGCGAAATAAACGGTAACGGAATCGCGATTTATGTAAATGGTGTTCAGTACGAAGGAGGCTTCAGAAACGCGATGCACCACGGTGTTGGCACGATGCGCAGCCCAAACGGATACGTCTACCAAGGTGAATGGATCAACGGCGTCAAAGAAGGTGTCGGTACAATCACCTACCCTGACGGCTCGGTTTACACCGGAACGCTGGTACGTGGTGTCAGCGAGGGCACGGGGACACTAACCTCTCCTGATGGTCTGAAATATGAAGGCACCTGGCGCGAAGGCCAGATGAATGGCGAAGGCAAACTGATACAGCCCAATGGCGATGTCTATGTTGGTGATCTGACCAATGGTGCCCGCGATGGCAAGGGCGTCATGACATACGCCAACAGGGATATTTACGAAGGCAGTTTCCAAAACGACCAGCGCCACGGTCAGGGTCGGCTGACCAGCACTGATGGCTACAGCTACGTTGGAAGCTGGGTTGAAGGGCGCATCGAAGGCGAAGGTGAAGTCACTTACCCTGACGGGTCTGTTTACGCCGGCACGTTCAAGGACGATCTGGTCGATGGAACCGGTTCAATCACCTATCCGGATGGCAGCACCTACGAGGGTGAATGGCGCGCTGGCATAATCGAGGGGCGTGGTGTTGCACGCTACGCAAATGGCCTTGTCTACGACGGCGAATTCCACGACGCGCGAAACCACGGTCAGGGCACAATGACCTACCCGGACGGATTCACCTACACGGGCGAATGGGTTGAAGGCCAACGCAGTGGCATGGGTACAACAACTTATTCAGATGGCACGGTTTACACCGGAAACCATCTGAATGGAAAACCACATGGACAGGGCGAAATCGCAATGCCGGATGGTTTTCTCTATGTCGGAAACTGGGTCAACGGCGAAATAGATGGCCAAGGTCGTGTGACCTACAGCAACGGTGATGTCTATGAAGGCAGTTTCCGGACAGGCAAACGCCAGGGCGTGGGGACCATGAGCTATGCCAGCGGCGAAGTCAGAGAGGGCAATTGGGAAAACGGTGCGCTTGTGTCGGATGTTGAGACAGATGCGACCAACGATGGAACGTCTACGGAAACAAACGACTAACATCTTTAGAATATTTAAAAGAAGTTTTTATCTTGAAGATTGAATAAAAATAGCCGCAAGCTTCGCGGCTACCATTCAATTTTATGCCCGGCCCAATCAAAGAATGCACCGCTATCTTTCTCTCTCAACCCGCCTATCACGCGCAGTAAATTATCTGCAGCTTCTTCTGCTGGAACAGACGGGTTTCCACCAGCGTATTTCTTCGTCAGAGCCGTTTGGACAGTGCCAGGGTGCAGAACTGCACAAATCAGTTTCGGGTGTGTTCTGGCGGTTTCAATTGATGCCGTGTGAATAAGCTGGTTAAGCGCAGCCTTGGCTGCGCGGTAAGAATACCACCCGCCCAAACGGTTATCGCTAATAGAACCAACCCTGGCTGAGAGCACCGCGAATACCGCGCGTTGATCACGCGGTAAAAGCCGAAGTGCATGTTTCAGCAAAATAACGGGGCCAATTGCATTTACGTTGAACTGCCGCCGTAAAGAATCCGGGGTAACAGACATAAGTGTTTTCTCAGGCCCCTGCCCCTCGATTTCCAATGCGCCTGTTGCAACGAAAATCATATCGAAATGACCGTCTAAATCGGAAAATTGCTGCGCGACGTTGATCTCGTCGCAAATATCCAAACCGTCGGTGCTGCGCGAGAGTTCGGCAACTACAATACCTTGGACCCGCAAGGCTGTAACAACAGCCCTGCCAATTCCTCCGGAGGCACCAATAACCAAAACCCGCCTCATGACCGCTCCCTCGCGCAACACAGGTATTACGTCGCGCTTGCAGACCCGGATCACAAATGGCCAGATTTATTCCATTTTGGGGCTTTTCATCTGCAAAAGAGCTTCTATTATCCGCACTCATGACGACCAACGCACATATCATGTCTTCCACGCTTCGCCGTTCAAGCGGCGCTTTGCGACTGTGCGCTATCCTACTCCTAAGCCGCCTCTGAGCGTGCCCTTGGGCGCGACCGCTCAGAGGATGTGCAGCGCGCCAAATTTTTAGGTTTAGGACAAAGACGAAAGATCATCAAAATGACCGACCAAGGCAAACAGACCGCTGACGTGGCATCCGAACAGGACCGCGTCATGATTTTCGACACAACGTTGCGAGACGGCGAACAAAGCCCCGGTGCAACAATGACGCATGATGAAAAAGTTGAAATCGCCGAAATGCTGGACGAAATGGGCGTCGATATTATCGAAGCCGGTTTTCCAATTGCATCCGAAGGCGATTTCAAAGCCGTCAGTGCCATCTCTGCGCAGGCCAAGAACGCGGTTATATGCGGGCTTGCGCGTGCAAGCTTTGGAGACATCGACCGGTGCTGGGAGGCGGTCAAACACGCGGCACGCCCTCGGATTCACACGTTTATCGGAACGTCCCCACTGCACCGTGACATCCCAAATCTCACGAAGGATGAGATGGCCCAGCGTATCCACGAAACGGTAACCCACGCCCGCAACTTGTGTGACAATGTGCAGTGGTCCCCAATGGACGCAACACGGACAGAAGATGATTACCTCTGCCGCGTCGTTGAAATTGCGATCAAGGCTGGCGCCACAACTATCAACATACCGGATACCGTTGGCTACACTGCACCACGTGAAAGCGCCGCACTGATCCGGATGTTGATCGAAAATGTGCCGGGTGCTGACAATATCATTTTTGCCACGCATTGCCACAATGACCTTGGCATGGCGACAGCAAATGCGCTTGCGGCTGTTGATGCAGGCGCTCGGCAAATCGAATGCACGATCAACGGGCTTGGCGAACGTGCGGGTAATACTGCGCTGGAAGAAGTCGTGATGGCAATGAAAGTGCGCAATGACATCATGCCTTATCAAACCCGCATAGATACCACCCGTATCATGAACATCAGTCACCGTGTCGCAACCGTGTCTGGCTTTCCGGTGCAATACAACAAGGCCATCGTCGGGAAAAACGCCTTTGCGCATGAAAGCGGCATTCATCAGGATGGAATGCTCAAGAACGCCGAGACTTTTGAAATCATGCGCCCCGAAGACATCGGTTTATCTGAAACCAATATCGTTATGGGCAAACATTCCGGCCGCGCGGCTCTGCGCTCTAAACTTAGCGATCTTGGCTATGACCTGGCAGACAATCAGTTGAAAGATGTCTTTGTGCGTTTCAAGGCGCTTGCTGATCGCAAAAAGGAAGTTTTCGACGACGATCTTTTGGCGCTGATGCGTGACAGTACTTCTGACGCGGAAAACGACTATATTCAGGTAAAACACCTTCGCGTGGTTTGCGGAACGGAAGGCCCTCAAACAGCGGATCTTACCCTGTCAATTGACGGCAGCGAAACCAGCACAACTGCCCACGGAGACGGTCCGGTTGATGCAACATTCAACGCCGTAAAGGCGCTGTTTCCGCATAACGTGAACTTGCAGCTTTATCAGGTGCACGCTGTCACCGAAGGCACGGACGCCCAGGCAACCGTTAGCGTGCGGATGGAAGAAGACGGAAAAATCGCTACGGGCCAGGCCGCTGACACCGATACAGTTGTCGCATCGGCCAAAGCCTATGTGAACGCGTTGAACCGCTTGCTTGTGCGCCGTCAAAAAACAGCGCCAGCAGCTTTGAATTAATCCTCTGGCAAGAGCGGCTAGCCCCGCTCTTGCAACACCATCCAATTTAGTGCGATTCTGGCGAAATGTTCGATTTGTGCTATCAAATACCCTAAAAAAGCCAGAAATCGGCAGGATTTTGCGCAGTATTCTGTGTATAGTCCCCTTTACTGTAGACGACGCAAAGCCCATAAGTCTTAGCAATCAAGAGGCTATGAGTCTTGTACCGTATTTTTTGTACTTAGAAGGTTTGCGAAACAAAATGGTAGATTTTCTCAGAGGCCTTTTTTCCTCCGATATGGCAATTGACCTCGGCACGGCCAATACGTTGGTTTACGTCAAAGGCAAGGGTGTCGTCCTTTCAGAACCTTCTGTAGTCGCCTACCACATCAAGGATGGTGTTAAGAAAGTTCTAGCGGTCGGCGAAGACGCTAAACTTATGTTGGGCCGTACTCCGGGCAGCATTCAGGCAATCCGGCCGATGCGCGAAGGCGTGATTGCCGATTTCGACACAGCCGAGGAAATGATCAAGCATTTCATTCGGAAAGTTCACAAGCGAACAACGTTTTCAAAACCAAAAATTATCGTCTGCGTCCCACATGGCGCGACCCCCGTTGAAAAGCGCGCCATCCGACAGTCAGTTATGTCTGCGGGCGCACGCCGCGCGGGGTTGATTGCTGAGCCGATTGCGGCTGCAATTGGCGCTGGTATGCCCATCACTGACCCGACCGGGAATATGGTTGTTGATATCGGTGGCGGCACAACCGAAGTTGCGGTGCTTTCGCTTGGCGATATCGTCTATGCCCGCTCCGTGCGTGTCGGTGGTGACCGGATGGACGAGGCAATCGTGAATTACCTACGCCGTCAGCAAAACCTTCTGATTGGTGAATCCACTGCCGAACGCATCAAGACCTCTATCGGGACCGCGCGGATGCCGGATGACGGGCGGGGTGCCTCCATGCAAATTCGCGGACGCGATTTGCTGAATGGTGTGCCAAAAGAAATCGAGATCAATCAGGCGCAGGTCGCCGAAGCACTGGCCGAACCCGTCCAGCAGATTTGTGAGGCTGTGATGATCGCGCTCGAGGCCACGCCTCCTGATCTTGCTGCGGATATTGTTGACCGGGGCGTAATGCTTACCGGCGGTGGCGCATTGCTTGGAGAACTTGATCTGGCTTTGCGCGAACAGACCGGGCTTGCAATCTCGGTTGCAGATGAATCTCTGAACTGTGTGGCGCTTGGAACAGGCAAGGCACTCGAGTATGAAAAACAGCTGCGCCATGTGATTGATTACGATAGCTGAATGAGGCGACACGGGGAATTGCCGTGGCAAAGGACAGAAACTCAGGCGACGAATATGTCCGCCCGGTCAGGCGTATCCTGGTCGGTCTGCTGATTTTCGTTCTTATCGGTCTGTTTTTGCTCTGGCGCATTGATAGCCCGCGGGTCGAACGATTTCGTGCCAATCTGGTCGACAGGGTTATGCCAAGTTTTGATTGGGCGTTGCGCCCTGTAACAGCCGCGACATCGATGTTTTCAGACTTTCAGAGTTACCAGCGGATTTATGAACAAAATCAGGAACTGCGCCGCGAACTCCAGCAGATGAAAGCATGGAAAGAGGCCGCGCTCCAGTTAGAACAAAAGAATGCAAGATTGCTCGACCTGAACAATGTCCGGCTGGACCCACTTTTGACTTATGTTACCGGAGTTGTGATTGCAGACAGCGGGTCACCGTTTCGCCAATCCGTGTTGGTGAATGTTGGGAAACGCGACGGCATCAAAGACGGCTGGGCAACAATGGACGGAATTGGAATTGTCGGGCGTATCTCGGGTGTCGGACGTAACACCGCCCGGGTGATCTTGCTTACAGATTCAAACAGCCGAATCCCGGTTGCGATCCAACCAACGGGTCAGCGCGCACTTTTAACAGGAGATAACACCGCAGCACCGCCCCTTGAACTACTGGAAAACCCGGAACTCATACGCCCCGGCGACAGGGTCGTGTCTTCCGGCGACGGAGGTGTCTTTCCCGCCGGATTGCTTGTGGGGCAAGTCGCGCTTGGAACAGATGGCCGATTGCGGGTTCGACTGGCAGCTGATTATGAGCGCCTTGAGTTTTTACGTGTTCTGCGCAGTCGTGAACATGAACAGATACATGACCCGGGTGGTTTGCTGGCACCACCTGCCACCACCGAAAACACAACAGAAACAACCGAGATCGAAGCCAATGATTAACCCGGTGACATCTCGTATTTGGGTCTATCGGGTCGCTTTCCTGGGTCTTTGTGCCATCATTGTTTTTTTCCACCTTCTGCCGATGCAGACTATTCCGACCCAATGGTCTGCGCCTGATCTGCTGATCTGTTTATCATTCTGCTGGGTGGTGCGGCGGCCTGACTACCTTCCGGCGCTTTCGGTTGGGATCGTCTTTCTGATTTCGGATATGTTTTTCTTGCGACCACCAGGGTTAATGGCCGCGCTCGCTGTATTGGGAACCGAATTTTTGCGTGCGCGCAGCCATTTCATTCGTGAATTTCCATTTCTTTTGGAATGGGCAGTTGTAACCGTCGTCATCGCTGGTGTTTTGCTTGGCAACCGATTGATCCTGTTGATCCTGATGGTTGATCCACCCGTTCTTGGCCTTTCACTCCTGCAATTTCTTGCAACCAGTTTGGCCTATCCCTTGACTGTGCTATTCTCAAAATATGCCCTTGGCATTTCGAAAATCACTCCGGCAGAACTGAACAGGTAGAGACTTACCCAATGAAACGCACCACCAAAGATTCAGAGTTCAGTTCGCGAAAGATTTCGCGGCGAGGTCTGATTATGGGTGGGGCGCAATTGGCCTTTGTCGGTGCACTCGGCCTCAGAATGCGGTATTTGCAGGTTGATCAGGCCGACCAGTTTCGCATGTTGGCTGAAGAAAACCGGATCAACGTTCGTCTCCTGCCTCCGGCCAGAGGCCTGATGTTCGACCGCAACGGTGCATTGCTGGCCGCTAATGAACAAAACTACAAAATCGTTCTGGTGCGTGAGGATGCTGGCGATGTTGAAGAAGTTCTTGCACGCCTTGCGCAACTTGTGCCTCTTACCGAAGAGGATCTTGAGCGTGCCACGCGCGAGATTTATCGCCGAAGCCCTTTTGTACCGGTAACTGTTGCAGATCGTCTGCGATGGGAAGATATCTCTGCCGTTGCAGTGAATGCGCCCGCCCTGCCCGGCGTAACGCCCGAGGTTGGTTTGTCGCGGGGCTATCCGCGTGGTCAGGATTTTGCCCATGTTGTGGGCTATGTCGGACCTGTAAGCGATTATGATCTAGAACGGCTGAACGACCCCGACCCGCTGTTACAGATTCCCAAATTTCAAATTGGCAAATCGGGTGTTGAGGCGAAACTCGAACACGAACTGCGCGGCAAAGCTGGTCATCGCCGTATTGAAGTCAATGCAACTGGCCGCGTTATGCGTGAACTTGACCGGATAGATGGTGAACCCGGAGCGAACATCCAGCTTTCGGTGGACGCTGATTTGCAGAATTTCATACAGGCACGTCTCGCGGGCGAAAGTGCTGCCGCTTCTGTCATTGACACGGAAACGGGCGACCTGCTTGCAATCGCATCTTCACCGTCGTTCGATCCGAATAAATTCGTTCGTGGGATTTCCGTCGCCGACTATTCAGAATTGACTGAAAACAAATACCGCCCACTGGCTGGAAAAGCAGTTCAGGGCACCTACCCGCCGGGTTCAACGTTTAAAATGGTCACTGCGCTCGCCGCACTTCACGACGGCGTAGTATCGCCCGAGGATACGGTTTACTGCCCTGGCTACACGTACCTCGGTGGCCGCCGTTTCCATTGCTGGAAGCGGGGTGGACATGGCAATGTAAACCTTCACGACAGCTTGATGCGATCGTGCGACGTTTACTATTACGAGCTTGCTCAGCGTGTTGGAATTGAAAAAATCTCGGCAATGGCAAGGCTTCTTGGTCTTGGCGAACGGCACGACCTGCCTATGTCAGCAGTTGCACAGGGGCTTGCCCCGACAAAGGACTGGAAAAGAGAGCGGCACGGCGAAGGATGGCAGGTTGGCGATACGCTGAACGCTGCAATTGGACAGGGGTTTGTGTTGGCTTCGCCCCTACAGCTTTCAATAATGGCCGCACGTTTGGCGACTGGCAGGTCAGTGACACCCAGGCTTGTGAAATCAATCAATGGTGTCGAGCAACCCAGCCATGCCGGAGACTCTTTAGGTCTGAATGAAAACCTGCTGCGTCAGGTACGACGCGCGATGTTTGACGTTTCTAACAGCCGCCGCGGAACCGCCTTCAGGTCACGTATCGTTGAAGATGCGTTTCGGATGGCTGGCAAAACCGGCACCAGCCAGGTCCGCAGTGCTGTTGTTCGAAATCAGGATGTTCCCTGGGAGCAGCGCGACCACGCATTATTCGTATGTTTCGCGCCATTTGATGCGCCAAAAATCGCTGTATCTGTTGTGGTGGAACATGGCGGCGGCGGTTCCAAAGCGGCGGCCCCTGTCGCGCGCGATATTGTTCTGCAGGCGCTCTACGGAGGGTTACCACCTCTGGCAGCTTATCCCGCCGCAGACCACGAGCGGATACGCGAGATGCAGCGCGAACTTCCGCTTCGCAACCCCAGTTCTGCCGAGGATGGAAAAGATCAGGCATGAGTTACCTGGAGTACAACCTAAAGACAGCGCCAACCGGGCTAAGCAAGATTTTTCACTTGAACTGGCCTGTGATCCTGCTGCTGACGGCCGTGAGCTGCGTTGGTTTCCTGATGCTGTTCTCTGTTGCAGGTGGCTCTTTGACACCTTGGGTCGAACCGCAGATGAAACGGTTTGGTCTTGGAATGGTCTTGATGTTCCTCGTTGCAATGGTGCCGATCTGGTTTTGGCGCAACATGGCTGGCGTCGCATATCTTGGCTCGCTCGCGCTCTTGCTGCTGGTAGAGCTGTTTGGTGCCGTTGGCATGGGGGCTCAGCGCTGGATCGACCTCGGTTTCATGCGCCTTCAACCTTCGGAATTAACAAAATTTACACTGGTGATGATCCTCGCTGCCTACTACGACTGGCTTGACGTCAAGAAAACATCCCGACCCTTTTGGGTAATCATCCCAATATTGCTGATCCTTGTCCCGACCTACCTTGTGTTACGACAACCTGATCTCGGAACAGCCATCCTTTTGGTAGCAGGTGGGGGGATTATTATGTTTCTTGCCGGTGTCAGCTGGTACTATTTTGCAGGTGTCGTTGCGAGCGGCGTTGGCGCGATAACAGCTGTTTTCAAACTGCGTGGCACCGAATGGCAATTCCTGAAAGACTATCAGTATCGCCGGATTGATACCTTTCTTGATCCTTCAAGCGACCCGCTCGGGGCGGGTTACCATATTACGCAATCCAAGATCGCGCTTGGGTCTGGCGGGTGGACCGGGCGCGGCTTCATGCAGGGTACGCAAAGTCGGCTGAACTTTTTGCCCGAAAAACATACAGACTTTATTTTCACGACACTCGCCGAAGAGTTCGGCTTTGTGGGTGGGATTTCACTACTCACGCTCTATACACTGATAATCTTCTTTTGTGTTATCTCCGCGCTTCGCAATAAGGATCGGTTTTCCTCTCTGCTTACGCTGGGAATAGCGGCGACTTTCTTTTTGTTCTTCGCGGTGAACATGTCCATGGTTATGGGGCTCGCACCTGTTGTTGGTGTGCCTTTGCCTCTCGTGTCTTATGGCGGTTCTGCCATGCTTGTTATTCTTGTGGCTTTTGGTCTCGTCCAAAGCGCACATGTCCACAGGCCTCGCTAACGTTTGACGCGACTTCGCGCTGGTCCCTGCTTCTTTCTCACGTTAGATCGTTGGCAGGAAAAGTAACGGATAACTTAAGACGCGGGGTTTCATGCGATGATCCACATCTATTTTGCGGCTAAAGACGTGCGGTGGGATGAATATGAGGCTCCCCTCCGCAAGGCGCTGGATGAAACAGGGCTACGCTACTCTCTGTCAGACAAATGCGACGACCCCTCGACCATTGACTATATTGTCTACGCTCCAAACGGGCCGCTCAAAGATTTTTCACCATTCGTCCGGGCAAAGGCAGTCTTGAGCCTCTGGGCTGGGGTTGAGGATGTTGTTGGCAATCCGACCCTTAAAATTCCGCTGGCCCGGATGGTTGACAGTGGGCTTAGCGAAGGCATGGTCGAATGGGTGACAGGCCATGTTCTGCGGCACCATTTAGGGATGGACTTGCATGTTCATGGCCAGGACGGAGTTTGGCGCGACTATGTTCCACCGCTCGCGCGAAACAGAACTGTTGGCATTCTTGGGCTTGGTGCATTGGGGCAAGCCTGTGGAGAGGCCCTTTCAGCACTCCGCTTCAATATCCTTGGCTGGAGCAAAAGTAAAAAACAGCTTGATAATATCACGTGCCACAGTGGCGAAGAGGGTCTGAAAACTGTTCTGCGATCCTCTGAAATTCTTGTTCTCTTGCTTCCCAAAACCCCGGAAACCGAGAATATCTTAAATACAGAAACGCTGGCACTCATGCCAAAAGGCGCTAAAATTATCAACCCTGGCCGCGGCCCGCTGATTGATGATGACGCGTTGCTTGCCGCACTTGATAGCGGGCAAATCGGCCATGCAACGTTAGATGTATTCCGTATCGAACCCTTGCCTGCTGACCATCCATATTGGGCACATCCGAACGTTACTGTTACCCCGCACATCGCCTCAGAAACGCGCAGCGATACCGCCAGTCAGGTCATCGCAGAAAACATACGCCGTGGCGAAGCAGGTTTGCCATATCTGCATCTGGTTGACAGGACCGCTGGGTACTAGCCTGTGCAAAAAGCACGTTCACCAAAGGATCGGTGGCTTTTTGGGGTCCGTCCCCGGGGCTTTGGGCGTCTCGGTCTTGACCGGCTCTGGCAGGTCGAACCGCAACCCGACAAGCGCCAACTTTGCGCATAGCGGGTCTGACGCTCGAAAGAAGGCTACGTCAATAACTCCAGCCTCTACCCCACTAAACGTCAGAGCCTCACCTGTCGCCTGAGCAAGCGCAGTTTCCGCCCCCGGCACCGGATCAACATATCCAAGCATATGTCCGCGCCGACCGCCCTCATAGACAACGGCAACCAGATAGGCAGAAGTAGCAAGCCCAACTGCTGTCGCAAGTTTCGTATCAAGCGCAACAATCAGGTTTTCCGGAAGCCCCTTGGGTGGTTCAAACGACTCCGGTCTTTCAGAGACTTCCTCTGGCTTTTGGCTCAGCGTTTCGCTCAGCCAGCTAACGGCACCCGGTGGGATCAGAATTGACGACGGGGCGACACCAAGGTTTACCCCCAAACCGACCCCCTGCCCCTCAAGCATCTCCACAACCGCACGCCCGGACAGAACCGCATAAGGTGCTATACCCTCTGCAAATTCCGAAAGCCGCGCTTCGCGGTCAAAGACCAGCACAAAATGGACATCTTCGACTTCAAAGATTTCTGGAAGAATCTGATCACCGCTTGGCTCTTCTTTCAACAACAGGAAAAGTTCACTGTCTGCCAGACGTTCAAAGAACTTCAGGCGCGCCACATCGTTGGTCTTGTCTGCTTCCATTGCGATATGGGCAGCGTCCAAAGGGGTCTTCTCAGTCATCATCTAACACTTTGCGTACTCGGGTTCTGAGAGCCGGTATCAGCTCTGCCTCAAACCATGGGTTTTTCTTGAGCCAACCAGTATTGCGCCAGGACGGATGGGGCAAGGGAAAGACGGCAGGCGCATAGTTCTTCCACGTCGAAACTGTTGCTGTTACCCCGTTGTTCGCAGCCGTACCCAAATGCCATTTTTGTGCATATCCCCCGATCGCAAGGATCAGGGGCACTTCTCCGAACAGGTTCATCACCCTGCTGCGCCAGGTTTCTGCGCAAAGCTTTGGCGGCGGCAAATCTGAACCTTTCGCGTTGTACCCCGGAAAACAGAAAGCCATTGGCAAAATCGATACACGCGAACGGTCGTAAAACTCTTCATCAGTGACTCCCAGCCAATCTCGCAGGCGGTCGCCGGATGGGTCCGAAAACGGTATATTCGAAAGATGGACGCGCGCACCCGGCGCCTGACCCACGATCAGAATGCGGGGTGCCGCGTCAAACCAGACAACAGGGTTAGGTCGATGCTGCGTTTCTGTCTGAGAGAACCGCTGAGCACAGAGCTTGCAGGAAGATATTTCGGATTGCAAACGGGCAAGATCATCAGTCATCTAGAGAATGTAACGAGCACAAAGCATTGCCGCAATGGCATAGCAATGCCGGAAAATCAATTTCCAGCGAACGACGCTGTGATCAAGCTTTCGCAGTTGTATCGCGTTGGGTTAACTCAGAAAGTTCACAATCAGCGTAAACCCAAGCAAGACCGCAATCCATATAACCATCGACCCTGTCGGCCACGACTGAGCCATTCGTCCTTCTGGCCCGTGAGAATGGTAAAGTCGCGAAATCACACCCCTGATCCTGGTTTGGGCAAAGCTTGACTGTGCGGCCCATGCCTTCGAAAGAAACCTCGAAACGCCACCGATCACAATCGGCATAAAGCGCCGATAGGTCCAATCGGTATCAAGATTGATACAACGAATTTCCGGGGGATGGATTCCCGTGCGCATCAGAACTCCGAACGCCAGCAGCGCAAAGCAAAGAAGTTGTAGTTGCCCTACAACATGCGCCATTGTGTAAGGATGAAACTCTACTTCGTAGGGCAGAAGCGCGTACAGCGGATCTGGGTAAACCCCAATGAAAATACATAGGAAAGCCGTGATCCCCATGGCCAGCAACATATGGGTCGGCGCCTCTTTCGGGCGCAACCCGCTGTCATGCGCAAAGAACGTGAAGAACGGAATCTTGATGCCCGAATGGGAAAGAACACCAGCCGAGGCAAAGACCAATACAGCCCAAACAATCGGATAGTGCTGACCACCCGCCTCATCAAGGATCAGGGATTTAGTGACAAACCCCGAGAACAGTGGAAAAGCCGAAATTGATGCCGCGCCTACAAGGCAGAACACGGCTGTCAGGGGCATGGTTCGGTAAAGCCCACCAAGTTCTGATGCTTTCGATGTACCGGTTCGGAAAAGAACCGCGCCAACGCTCATAAACAGCAATGCTTTATACAGAATATGCGCAAAGGCATGCGATGCGGTTCCGTTCAGCGCCATTTCGGTTCCAATACCAATCCCAACCACCATGAATCCAAGCTGGTTATTGAGGCTGTAAGCCAGAACCCGGCGCAAATCATTTTCAATCTCTGCAAAGAAGATCGGGAACAGCGTCATGATCGCGCCGATATAGATCAGAATTTCGGTACCCGCAAAGCCACGCGCCAAGGCGTATACCGCCAGTTTCGTGGTGAATGCGGAAAGGATCACTGTGCCGGTAACTGTTGCCGCGGGATAGCTGTCCTGTAACCAGTTGTGCAGCAAAGGAAAGGCGCATTTGATCCCGAACGAGATAAATATAAGCCATGTGGCAAGCGAGCCGAGCGTCATCTGCTCAAACGCAATAGACCCGGTTTCGCGATAGTAAAGTGCGGCCCCCGCCAACAGAATAACGCCAGAGCCGATCTGGATGATCAGATAGCGCATGCCTGTCGCATAGGCCCCTTCGGTCCTACGCGCCCAGATCAGAAAGACAGAAGCAATTGCCGTGCCTTCCCAGTAGAAGAACAACGTGATCAAATCACCTGCAAAAACGGCCCCAATAGCCGACCCCGCGTAAAGCAAAGCCGCAACTTGCTGCACGGTATCCCGAACGTGCCATGCGTAAAGATTTCCAAGAAACGCCGCGAGGCAGAAGATCAGGCCAAACACGCGGGACAGTTTGTCAACACGCATGAGGTCCAGCGTGAAGCCGAAAAACTCGACCTGATTGAAGGTGCCGAGTTCAAGGCCCCAAACCTGCAGACCCGCTAAGATCGGAACGGCCAACAGCAAAGCGGCGCGCACTGGCCCTTTGGGAAGTACCAGCAACGCAAACGCCCCAGCGAAAAACAGAAATGCAGTTGGGAATTGGTCAATCGACATCATGGTCAACCTTTTCCAACTGATCTTCCGGATAAGTTTCGCGGTCTATCGCTTTATCCCCGTAAAAATCTTCCGGACGCTTGATGAAAATCCGCAAAGTCTTCGCGACCAGGATCAACGCCGTGAACATGACAAAGCCATATATGCCGTAAAACCCGGGAAGATGTTCCACATCAAAATGGCTGTGTTTTTCATATGAAAAATCGGCCAGAAACAGCAGGCCACAAAACACCGCAAGCCCCCAGAAAACCTTGTTCGCGCTGCCCGGTTTGTCGACCCACAGAAACAAACGACCCAGGGCGGGATAGTTTTCAGGGTTATCGTTTGGA
>Ga0316189_10002016_pt1 | contig 20060 bp, 20 predicted proteins | sample LowCovwburrow_MG_FD_204930 | JGI IMG/M metagenome (GOLD analysis project Ga0316189, IMG submission 204930) | Coastal sediment microbial communities from Maine, United States - Lowes Cove worm burrow | ecosystem: Environmental > Aquatic > Marine > Coastal > Sediment | place: USA: Maine... | reverse complement strand
TAAAGACACCGATATGCTGACTATTAGCTATTCTGTAACTGACAAAGCCGGACATATTTTTGGACCAAATTCAGTAGAAGTTGAAGATATTTATATACGATTAGATCAAGAAATAAGTAAGCTTCTAAAATATTTGGATGAGAATATTGGTAAGGGAGAGTACACGCTATTTCTTACTTCCGATCACGGAGCGATTCCTATTGCATCTTATCTAAATGACATCAACATCCCAACTGGAGTAGTAAGAATGACTAGATATAAAGAACAATTAGAAAAATATTTAAATACTAAATACGGAGAAGGTTCATGGATTCAAAATTTTGATGGTGACCAACTTTATTTAAATAGGGATATCATTTTAGAAAAGGGAATTCAACTAAAAAACATCCAGCAAGATGCAGCTGACTTTTTGGTAAATCTTGAAGGAATTAGTAGCGCTTTAACAGCATATCACATGCAAACCAATCATTATGATTCTGGCTTGAAAAAGCGTGCTCAAAATGGTTACAATCAAAAAAGATCTGGAGATATCATTTTAACTTTTAATGCTGGTTTCGTTCAAGATGATGATTCTGAAATTGAGGTGTCTTCAGTAAAAGGAACCATTCATGGTTCAGGATATGGTTATGATACTCATGTGCCTTTACTTTGGTTTGGAAATGGAATATCTCCTGGAGAATCAGTAAGACAAGTTTCACCTATAGACATTGCACCAACCCTTACAATGATGCTCAATCTTCAATTACCAAGTGGAAATACTGGAATTCCATTAAGAGAATTATTTAAATAATTTATGTATTCATTCAACAAATCAGTTTATTAAAATGAAAACTACACACAACAAAGACGTGTATAATTAATTGCTGGTTTTTGCCTATTTACGAAAGTGAAAATGAGTATCAACCTAAACAATAAAAGATTCAAATCTGAATTCAACTCGAAAAATGGAGAGGTCTCTGACCAGACCATATTTTCTTATAATCAAAAAGATAATATCATTTGGGCAGAATATAGTGGTGGGCAAATTGTAAAAGGTAATATTGTCGGAAAAGTTATTGAGAACCATATAGAATTTATGTACCAACATATAAACAAAGAAAATGAACTAATGACTGGAAACTGCAAATCATATCCTGAAAAAACTGAAAATGGAAAAATCAGATTAAAAGAAATATGGCAATGGACTTGTAAAGATAATAGTTCTGGTAAATCAACATTAATTGAAATTTAAGATGAATGTTTTAATTATATATTGTCATCCAAGCAAAGAATCTTATACATATCAAATTCTAAAACAGTTAAAAGAAACTCTAAAAAACGAAAGTATAAAATTTGAAGTTTCAGATTTATACGAAATGGACTTTCAAGCAGAAATGACTGAACAGGAATATATGCGAGAAGGACTTTTAAATTTGGACATACCAATCTCACCAGATGTACAAAAAGAACAAGAAAAAATTGAAAATGCAGATTGCATAATTTTCTTATATCCCGTATGGTGGAGTGATTGCCCTGCCAAATTAAAAGGTTGGTTTGATAGGGTATATTCTGTTGGATATGCTTATGGATATGACAAAAGTGGAAAAGAAAACAAAAAAATGAAATCTATTAAATATGGTCTTTCTTTATGCACAGCTGGACATCCAAATAAGTTTTTAGACGAAATCGGAATTGCCGAAAGTATGAGAAATGTAATGATTGACGACAGATTAGGCCAACGATTCAGTAAAAAAGAGTTGATGATATTGGGAGGAACTTTGGATAGAGAAAAAGTAGAGAAAGAACATTCTGAAATCGTTAAAAGTATTTCTAAACAGATAAAAAAGTACTGTGCCTAACAATGTATATAAAAAATAGGCGAAGTATGTGTAAAATCAAGGCTTTTGGCTCGTATCAAACTTCTCTCTTAACCGAATATTTTATGCTTCGAAATTGCCTACTTTTCATATACTTAACGTTATTTCTAATCCCATCTATACCCAATAGTAAAATAACCCCTAGATTTAGTTTCAACTTTCCAATTAAATAGTTGTTGGTCATTGCGTATGTCAATAGAACAGTCAATTTCAAAATAAATTAAGGGTTTACATCTTTTATGTTTGAAGATAAAAGCAGTTTAAGCCCTTTTTTGGTTTCGATAAATACGTATGGTTAAGTATTGTTTGGTGTGTGTTAATTGTATAAGTTTGACAAGATGGAATAAGAGTTTGTAATTTTATTCTTAATTTTTAACTAAGTAATAATAATACAGATAAACGCAATTGTGATTATTTACTAGTTGGTAATAATTAAAACAAACAGACATTGAAAATACACATAATTAAATTCTTAGCACTGGTATTTATACTCTTTTTAAGTGCTTGTAAAACAGAGAAATCAAACACGAAAGATGATGATTCTTCTACCAAAGAAACTTTTTATTTTGGTCAAAAACCACCTGGTTTAATACCAAAGGTTTTCGCTCCTGATGTAGTATCAATCAACGGAAGGTTTGAAAGCACTATTTCGTTTTCTCCAGATTTAAAAGAGCTATACTTTGAAGCTAAGCATGAAGACAAGGCATCTCAAATCTATTTCTCTAAACTTGTCAACGGTACTTGGACGCCTATTAAAAAAGCAAATCTTACTAAAGGAAATAAAAAGGAAGAAATGCACCCTTTCGTGAGCCCTGATGGTAAACGGATTTATTTTACTGCATTTGACTCTATTTTTTCAGATGAACGGATATGGTACGTCAACCGCTTAGAGAATTCATGGAGTGATGCTATTAAACTGGATTCTCCGGTAAATGATGATAAAGTGTTTTTTGCAAATCATACAAAGAATGGCGGGCTCTATTATTTCAACTTATCAAAATTTAAAACCTATCATGCCTCTAATAAAAACGGTAAATTTATAGAACCGCTGGAAGTTGAGATTGATATGGGCCATCATGCTTTTATCTCACCAAATGATGATTATTTATTAGTGACTGCTAGGAACAATGAAGAAGAAAACAGAAAGGACAATGACATTTATGTCTATTTTAAGAATCAAAATGGAACGTGGTCAAACCCCATTAGTCTTGGAACTACAATAAATACCAATTTCTCTGAAAAAACGCCAAGTATCAGTCCTGATGGCAAGTATCTGTTTTTTGGTAGGGATGAAAGAGATATAGAGCCTGGATTGGCAAATATCTATTGGGTGAGCGCTGAGATTATAGAAAAACTTAGACCAAAACAATAAAACTACAACTACTGCCAACACGGTGTATAAGTAATAGCGATTCAAGTGATAAAACAAAAGTATAATTATAAAACAAAGGTCTGTGCAAAACCGAAAGGTTAGTGAGTAGAACCCCGATACTACTCATATACAAACACGTTAGTCTTAATCTTAGCATCTGTCTGGATGTCCAACATTTAACAATAAGGATTTCAATTCTTTTCATTATATTATAGTAAATAAATCTGTAACAAAATGTAAAAACTAAACCATATGAAAACAGTACTCATTACAGGAACAAGCAAAGGCATTGGTCTTGAAACAGCATTAAAATTTGGTCGTGAAGGTTACAAGGTATTTGCTACAATGCGCAATCCTGAAGCAGCTTCAGATATGAAACAAAAAATTAAAAACGAATCTCTGGACATCGCGATTTCTAAAATGGATGTTGATTCTGATACTTCTGTAAAGCAATGTTTGGATACCATCATAGAAAAACATGGTTCATTAGATGTTCTTGTCAACAATGCTGGAATTGAACGCCATGGCTCTATTGAAGAAATGTCAATGGATGATTTCCAAGCCATTATAAATACCAATTATTTGGGAGCACTGCGTTGTACTAAAGCTGTACTACCTCAAATGCGCAAAAACAAAAAAGGCTGTATCATAAATGTTGCATCTGTTGCAGGTCATATTGCCAATAGTCCATTAGGTGGATATGCAGCAAGTAAACATGCCCTTGAAGCTATTAGCGAGGCATTGGCACAAGAAGTAAAACCTTTTAATGTTAAAGTTGCCATAATCGAACCAGGTATTATTAACACCCAAATGGCAAATGATATAAGTGTAAATGAAGAATCAATCTATCCACATTCAAAACGTTTTGCTGGTCTTTTTTCAGCATCACTCAAAACACCAACACAACCATCATTCGTGGCAGACAAGATATTTGAAGTTGCCGAAAATAACAATTGGATATTAAGACATCCTGTTGGACCAGATGCGGAACCATTTATTGCATGGCGAGCATCTATGAGTGATGAACAATGGGTAGATTGGAATGCCGCCAATGACGAAGATTGGTACAAGTCGGTTGAGCAAGATTTTGGACTGGATGCGAGGTAGATAAAATGAAAGTTACAAAAATGACAAATCTTAATCATTTAAAATGACGAAAGGCTAATATCGTGTATAATTAATTACTCGTTTTGTTTTACTAATTTAGTTCCACCCAAGACAAAGAGTCGTATACAAGTAAATTGTAGAAAATTGAAATCATAATTATGAAAAAATTATATCGTAGATCTTTTGTAAAGCAGCTATTTACAGGAGTTGCAGGAACCGTTTTGCTATCCTCTTATAAATCAAGTGATACAGAATATCCAATAGAATATTTAGACTCAAATGACAATAGCGAAGCTTTTTGGGAAAACGTAAAAGCTCAATTTAAGTTTGCTCCAAATTTACGATATTTTAATAATGGTTCTTTAGGATCATGTCCAATAATTGTTCAAAAAGCAACAAATGAGTTTAGAGCTACCTTAGATGCATTTCCGTCAAAGTATATGTGGGGAGAATGGAGTGATGAAAAGGAAGTGGTTAGAAAAAAGGTTGCCGATTTGTTTTCAGTTTCTGAAGAAGAAATCGCATTAACACACAATACCACTGAAGGTATGAACCTCATTGCTAGAAGCTTTAATTTAAAAGCTGGAGATGAAGTTGTTTTAATAGACCACGAACATAAAAGCAGTGTGATACCATGGACGGTTTGGCAAGAAGAGAAAGGCGTAAAATTAGTAAGACCAGTTATTCCAATACTTCCAAAAACTGTTGAAGACATTGTAAAAGTTTATGAAGATGCTATTACACCAAGAACCAAAGTGATTTCAATGTGTCATAGCGTTAACACCAATGGTATGGTTCTTCCTGTAAAAGAAGTTTCAGAAATGGCACATAAAAAAGGAATTCTAGTAGCAGTTGATGGTGCTCAGGCTGCTGGAATGTTTGACATTAACCTAAAAGATTTAGGCTGCGACTTTTATGCCGTTAGCGCTCACAAATGGCTATTTGCACCAAAAGGAATAGCTGTTTTTTATGCTAAAGAAGAAAGCCAACACTACCTAAAACCATTAATAGTTGCCAATGGCCATACAGATAAAAGTATACGACGTCTTGAAAATTATAATACCAGAAATCTTCCTGAATTATTAGGCCTTGGAAGTGCTGTAGATTTTATAAATAACATTGGAAAAGAAAAAGTATCTAATCGTTCTTACGAGTTGAAACATTATTTTAGAAATAAGGTAAAGGACAACCCTAAATTTCGTTTAAAAACACCTGAACATGATGACTTATCTTGCGCTATACAAACATTAGAAGTTGTTGGTGAAAATGTGCGAGATGTAAAAAACAAACTTAGTAACGATTATGGTATTGACACACGTCCAATGAGCACTTACAACTTAAATGGTGTACGTATTTCATTTGCTATATTCATTACCAAAAAAGATATTGATTATTTAGTGAGTGCTCTGGAAACGATTTCTGGATAAGTACAAGCAACTAAACAATGATGAACTTCTTTAGAAAAATTAGACAGAGACTATTGACTGAAAACAAATTTCACTACAGAACAGTACAACCGACAACTTGAATTTGGAATCGACAATTAAAAACTGTCTCCAACAAAGTATATATTAATAAATTGCTGCAAATCACAAACAAAACTGTTGGTGGTCATTACAATAACGATAAAATGAAAATAACAGGAAATACAATGGAGTTTTTAGAGCTAACTACGCTAGAAACACCTACTTGCTCTATTTTTAGAGAGCCTGAAGATAGCAGTTTAACCATTTTATGGTTTCGAGCTGATCATAATGAATTCATTATAGACGGTAAAGCTTATTCTTTTTCTAAAAATCAAATTATTTTTTTAACTGAATTTCATAAGGTTACCGTTAAGAAAAAAGAGAAAACAAATTATTTAAGGTTTAACAGAGCCTTTTATTGTGTTATCGAACACGATGCAGAAGTTAGCTGTAAGGGTGTCTTATTCTTTGGATCATCTCAATTACCAATTATTCAAATTCCTGATGAGGAAATAGAACATTTTGAAACCCTTTGGAAAATGTTTACTATAGAAATGAAATCAAAAGACAATCTCCAAATTGGTATGTTGCAAATGATGTTAAAAAGATATTTGATTCTTTGTACACGATTGTATAAACTACAAAACCAATTTCCTAATGATAAAAACGACTCAGACGTAATAAGGGAATTTAATTTTTTAGTGGAACAACATTTCAAAACAAAACATACAGTAGCTGAATATGCTGATTTACTTAATAAATCACCTAAAACTATATCTAACATTTTTTCAAAAATAAGTTCCAAGTCACCATTAAAATATGTTCAGGAACGAATTATGCTGGAAGCGAAGCGTTTACTTTATTATACGAATAAGCCTATAAAAGAAATTGCTTATGAAATTGGCTATGAAGACATCCAAACATTCAGTAGGTTTTTTAAAAATCAAGAAGGTATGTCACCTTCAGAATACAAAGAAAAAAGTACTTTGGGAAGTATTGCTAACTCTTCGGGAATAAGTACCTAACAAAAACATTCTTCTTCATCTCATCTTTGCATTGTCAATAAGACGTAACCTTAAAACAAAGACAATGAGAAATTTAGTATTAACATTAGTATTAACAATAACAAGTGTAACAGGCCTGTTTGCACAATTACCAGATCCAGGATTTATAGTAGATGAAAACACAGCCATAGTAATTACTGATCCACAAAATGATTTTTTAAGCCCAGATGGTGTAGCATGGGGAGTTGTTGGGGAAAGTGTCACAGCAAACAATACCGTAGATAATATTGAAGCGTTATTCAAAATAGCCAAAGAGAAAAACATTACCGTATTTGTTTCTCCACATTACTATTACAAACATGATCACACTTGGGAATTCGAAGGTGCCTTAGAAGCTTTAATGCACAAGATTACTATGTTTGATAGAAAAGGTGCGCTTTCAACAGAAGGATTTGAAAATTCAGGTGCTGATTGGTTAGATAAGTATAAAGAATATATAAATGGTGATAATGTAATCGTAACTAGTCCACACAAACTTTATGGTCCTGAATCAAATGATTTAGCCTTACAATTACGTAAGCATGGTTTCAGTAAAGTTATTTTAGCAGGAATGTCAGCTAACTTATGTACAGAATCCCATATGAGAGAATTGGTTGAGAATGGATTTGAAGTATCCGTAGTGAAAGATGCAACTGCAGCAGCTATTTTACCTGGATTAAATGGTTATGAAGCTGCATTAGTTAATTTTAGAATGATAGCAAGTCATGTTTTTACTACCGAAGAAGTTGTAGCAGAAATAAAGAAAAATTAAATACTGTTTAGATATAATAATTAACTGAAAGTGCGAGTAATTAACTCGCACTTTTTATATTCTGTGATTAGATCTCTGTCTTCAAAGTAGAAAAAAACAAACAGTCAACAATGTATAAGTAATAGCAGCTTGAGTGTTAACCTGAACTGCTATTTGTATTTAATTGATTATCATGCTCAAAAGATAAGAGCATTTAAATCTGTTACTGTTCATACACAAACCGTTACATACAATAAAAAATTAAATATATTATTTTAAACAAATTGTAACTTTTATAAAATTTACAAGTCTTCATTCATAACTATAAATTATAACTAAAAAATGAAGAATGTTAATTTATTGATTATACTACTTTTTAGTATAATCACAAACCCATTAATAGGTCAAGAAATAGTCGTAGAGAAAAAAATACACTCTAATATTCTAAATGAAGAGAGAATATATTACATCTCAACTCCCGACAGTTACAATCCTGAAAACGACCAAGCATATCCAATATTGTATGTTTTGGATGGCAATGAACTTTTTAAGTTAGCTTCATCTACCGTTAATTTTTTAGCAAACAGAGGGTTTATGCCAGAAACAATTGTTATTGGTATTAACAACATTAAACATAGAGATCGAGATTTAACACCAACTAAAACTGATTGGGCTCCAACTGGTGGTGGTGCTGAAAAATTTCTTTCTTTCTTAACAGGTGAATTGATGCCTGAAATTGAAAATACATATAAAACTCAACCACATAAAACAATTTATGGCTCATCTGATGGAGGATTGTTTGCGTTGTATTTACTTTATAATCATCCAGGAATATTTAATAATTATATTGCTATCAGCCCTGCTCTTTTTCATGATAATGGACTTCTATTTGATCATGCAGTATCTTATTTTGATAAACCAAAAATAGGCGATAAAAAGTTCGTTTTTCTTTCTTTAGCAGATGAAGCTTATTCTGAAATGAGAATCAAATTTAGAAACACAGTTGAATTATTTAAAGTTAAAGCCAGTTCAAAAAATATTAGATGGAAACATAAAGTGTATGATTCTGAAACTCATGCAACATCAAAATTAGTAGGGCTTCATGAAGGCTTAAGGTCTTTACATGAGTCTTGGTTTGTGCCTTTTTATCAAAGAGATAGAGGAATTGAAGGTTTAGTAGAGCATTATAATTTACTTAATGATCTATACAAATTCAAAAGCAAAATTGAAGTACCAAGAGGGTTGGTCAATAGAACTGGTTATAATTCCTTAAGAGAAGGTAAGTTGGAGAAAGCCCTTTCTTTATTTAAATATAATGTAAAACATTTTCCAAATTCACCAAATTCATACGATAGTTTGGCAGAGTTGTATGAACGTCAGAAAAAATATGCAGAAGCCAAAAAAAATTATGAATTAGCATTAAATATGGCTAAAAAGCAAAAAAAGAATATAACATCTTATGAGAAAAATGTAAAAAGGATGGTAGAACATTTAAAAGATTAATTAATATTAGTCATAAAAACAATATAAACTAAACAAGACTGCAGGTAACAATATATAAAAAATAGCAGCCAAAATGAAAGTAACTTTATGAGTAATAGCTCGCCTTAACTTTCTTGAAATTTGACAGAGTGCTATATCAAATCGCTTTAGAAGTAGAATTCTTGATGAACATTGTGAAAGTTTTACAAAACAAGAAAAATTAATAGAGTTCATTGAGTCGAAAACCCTTTCGTAATTTCTTTGTGACTGAACATTGGATTCCTTCTTTTGTCTATCTTAGTAACTACGCAACTAACGATATCCAAATACTAAAAATTTAACAAGAAGCTGCAAATGATAAGAAAACACACAGAAAAAGATATTGACCAAATAATAAATATTTGGTACAGTGCATCAACTTTAGCTCATCCCTTTTTGAAAACAACTTTTGTTGAAAAAGTAAAAAAAGATATGAGGGAAATTTATATTCCAAACTCAGAGACTTGGATATTCGAAGAGAACAATTCTGCAATTGGTTTTATAAGCATGTTAGATAATGAAATTGGAGGTTTGTTTGTAATGCCAAATCATCACTCAAAAGGAATTGGAACACAATTAGTAAACTTTGCTAATAAATTACACAACGAATTAGAAGTAGAAGTTTTTGAGAAAAATTTAATTGGAAGATCTTTTTATGGTAAATATGGCTTCAAAAAAATTAAACAATATACTCATACAGAAAGCAATAATGAAGTGTTACGATTGAGTTATAAATCCTAAAAATCAATCCAGTACAAAGTTTATAGTTACCTTTTTTTCTAAATTAGCTCTATCATAACAAAACAATGATCTAACCGTTTTTATAAGCTAAATAAATTATGAGCAATAAAAAATATATTATAAAAGGCAAAGGGCTACCCAACTGGTCTAACCCAATTAGTCACGCAGTAGTTGTGAATAATATGTGTTTTGTAAGTGGTCAATTATCTGTAAATAATGACGGAGAATATGTTCATGGAACAATTATCGAAGAAGGAAACCTAGCGTTCTCTAACTTTTTTTCTGCTCTAAAAAGTGCTGAATTTAATAGGGATGATATCGTTTTTATTGACATTGCTTTTGATAACCTAAAAGATTTACCAGAAATCAACACATTATTTATGGAGTTATTTCCTGAGAATAAGCGACCTGCGAGAACAATATATCAAGCAGAAGCTTTACCATTTGGAGGAAAAATTAAGATTACTGGAACAGCAGTAAAAGATTTACCTTGAATAGTTAGGTGATTCTTTAGTTATCATAACATCATGAGGGTGACTTTCGTTAATCCCAGAAGCAGTTATTTTTACAAAGCGCCCAGTTGCTTTTAAGGTATCAATATCTTTAGCACCACAATAACCCATTCCTGCACGTAAGCCTCCAATAAACTGATGGATACTTTCATATAATTCCCCTTTATAAGGCACACGTCCAACAATACCTTCAGGTACTAATTTTTTAATATCATCTTCAACATCTTGAAAATATCTATCCTTACTACCTTCTTTCATAGCTTCAACAGAACCCATTCCTCTATACGATTTAAACTTTCTACCTTCATAGATTATGGTTTCTCCTGGTGACTCTTTAGTTCCTGCTAACAACGATCCTAACATAACACAATCTGCTCCTGCAGCAATAGCTTTAGGAATATCTCCTGTATAACGAATACCACCATCAGCAATTACTGGAACACCACTTCCCTTTATAGCTTCAGCAACTTCTAATACCGCAGAAAATTGAGGAAATCCAACACCTGCAACAACTCTAGTCGTACAAATAGAGCCTGGACCAATTCCAACTTTAACAGCATCAGCACCAGCTTCAACCAAGTACTTAGCTGCTTCGCCTGTAGCAATGTTACCAACTATAACTTCTAATTTAGGAAAACTAGACTTTATATTTTTCAAGACCTCCACTACTCCTTTGGTATGACCATGAGCAGTATCAATAATAATGGCATCAACTCCAGCTTTCACTAGTGCAGACGCTCTGTCTACTGCATCTCCTGTCACTCCAATTGCAGCAGCAACACACAATCTACCATATACATCTTTATTTGCCATTGGCTTTTGAGTAACCTTAGTAATGTCTCTAAAAGTAATTAATCCTGCTAGTTTATAATTATCATCAACAATAAGAAGCTTTTCAATTTTATGCTTTTGAAGAATAATTTCTGCATCTTTCAATGAAGTTCCAACAGCAGCTGTTACCAAATTTTCGCTTGTCATGACTTCAACAATAGGTCTGTTTTTATCATGTTCAAAACGCAAATCTCTATTAGTAACAATACCTTTTAGAGCACCATTATCATCAACAATAGGAATGCCTCCAATACTATACTCGCTCATATATCTATTAGCATCCAATACGGTTGCAGTAAGCGGCAAGGTCACTGGATCGATAATCATTCCGCTTTCAGCGCGTTTAACTTTGCGTACTTTTTGCGCTTGCTCATCTATAGTCATGTTTTTATGCAACACACCTATTCCTCCTTCACGAGCCATAGCAATTGCCATTCTACTTTCTGTAACTGTGTCCATAGCAGCAGAAATAATAGGAACATTTATAGAAATATTTCTAGTAAATTTTGTTTGAATACTAACCTCTCGTGGTAAAATTTCGGAATATGCTGGAACTAATAAAACGTCGTCATAAGTAAGACCTTCTCCAACTATTTTGTTTTGATGTGCAATCATTGCCTTTAGCTTTTAATTGCATGCAAATCTACGCATTTTATTTCACTTATTATATACGTGAATGTTGAAAGTGGAGATTCATAAAGTCATTAAAAGAAAATAGAACTGACCTGAATAAATCTATACTTTTTTAAGTGATAAATAATTTTTATTTTTAGACTTTACAACTCATTATGGAAGCCTACGCAACTGCTTTATTATATGCCATTCCTTTCTTTATCATTTTAGTGCTATTAGAAATTGGTTATGGTCATTTTATTAATAAGCAAATGCATAAACCAATGGACACTATTTCTAGTTTAAGTTCTGGGCTTACCAATATAATAAAGGATTCATTAGGATTGGTTTTAATCATTGTTTCTTATCCTTTTTTATTAGAAACACTATCTGTTTTTAAAATTGAGTCGTCATGGATTGTTTACGCAGTAGCATTTATTTGTATTGATTTTGCAAGTTATTGGAATCATAGGTTGAGTCATAAAATCAATTTTTTCTGGAATCAACATGTTATTCACCATAGCAGTGAAGAATTCAATTTGGCTTGTGCTTTAAGACAATCCATTTCAAACCTATTAGGTTACTTTTCAATTTTATTGATTCCTGCAGCGATACTAGGTGTTCCACACAAGGTTATTGTTGTATTAGCTCCTCTACATTTGTTTGCCCAATTTTGGTACCATACGAAGCATATAGGTAAATTAGGTTTTTTAGAATACATCATTGTAACTCCTTCACAACATCGTGTGCATCATGCCATAAACAAAGAATATATTGATAAAAATTTAGCTGCCATATTTTGTGTTTGGGACAGATTATTTGGAACCTTCCAGGAAGAATTAAATGAAATACCTCCTGTTTATGGAGTTTTAAAACCTGCCAACACATGGAATCCTATTCTAATAAATTTTCAACATATTTGGAGGCTGATAAAAGATGCTTGGAGAACCAGTAATTATCTTGATAAATTAAGAATTTGGTTTATGCCAACTGGATGGAGACCAAAAGATGTTGCTGAAAAATTCCCAATCTCTATTATTGAAAATCCATACGATCAAATAAAGTATGATACAAAACCTTCCAAGGCGTTAGTTTATTGGTCAGTATTTCAGCTTTTAGCAACAACAAGTTTAATGCTTTTTATGTTTTACAACTTTGGGAATATTGACACTTCTGATTTACTCCTTTACGGTATAATTATATTTTTTGGTATATATGGTTATACTTCATTAATGGATAACAGTAGAAGTGCCATTGTTGCTGAAACACTATTCTGCGGTTTAAGTCTTTATGTGATTATTAACACCAATGATTGGTTTGGGCTAACATCATATTTTGAGCTAAGTAACTATGTGTTAATTTCATTCTTTATTTTGACTTATTTGGGTACTTGGTATTTTTCATTACGTCAAAATCAAATGAAAAGAAACTAATATTATTCCACTTAGTCTAGCGTAAACTTGAATCCTGCCGAAATGATAGATGACTGCAAGCCATCACTTCTATCATAATAACTATATCTTAAATCAAATGTTTTAAGTCCAAAATTAAATATTTTGAATTTTGTAAAAATATCTGTGTACTTAAATCCTAAGCCATATTGATGGCTATCAAACTTAGACAAATCATAATCTGAAGTATAAAACTCAGACGTTGATAAATGCTCATCAAATGGTGCAAAATAATCTGATTGAGTTTGGTTGTAAAATCTATAATTAGGATAGAATGTAAATTTACCAAGCCCAAATTTAATAGGTATTTCTAGGCTAGCAGTATGTGAAGTCAGTCCCCAATCATCAGTATAAAATCGATAATAGGTTCTTACAGCAACAGATTCGTTTATGTAATAATTAAAACGAGTTCCTATTGGAATTTTAAATCGCGAATCTGGTAATCTTTCAATATCATCTGCTAATTGAAAAACACCTGTATTCTGTTTGGTTGTATAAATTGGTATATTCGAAGCATTTCCTACATAATAGTTGTCTCTATCTTCAAAATAAACACGTTGCATAGGGTTTGCTAACCAACCTGATTGTTGCACTAAATCAAGAAAAATTGAAAATTGTGCATTCTTGCTTAATATTTGAGAAAAACTAAATGATACTGAGTATGAATTTCTGCCTTTGTCATCAATTAAAGTTGTATTAAGAGGTGACCAAATATCACTTCCATTTTTATCAATAATATTTCCTGATTGATTTAAAATATCGATATCACTAAAAAAGCCATTATTCAAATTTTGATTTGCTTCTATATATGAATCTAATTCTGTAGGATATCTTGGACTCCAAGTATCTAAATACACTTGCGCTTTTATTCCAAATTCTGTATTTTTTTCATTAAATAATTTTGTGAACCCTCCACCAAATCCAATGGATGTATAATCATATTCAGTTGCAAATCCAACATTAGCTGACCAAATTGAATTCCTATCATTAGAACTATGACTATAACTTGCATTAATTCCTCCCCAAACATCTTGGGCAGATGCTCCAGATGACTCAACCCATGGACTTCCCTTAGTACTAGAAACACCACTATCATCATCATCGTCGTCGTCATCGTCATCTCCACCACCTGATGCTCCACTTGAATCAAAAGGATCTAAATTACTTGATGAGGCCGAAGAATATGCCGAAATTCCAGCATCAACAGTTAATACATTATCATCACTCAAGGGTATTGCCACAATAAACGTTGGTGTAATATCTGTTAATTTTTCATTTCCAATTCCACCTGTTACAGAAGCATGATTACCTTCTTGTTGATAGTAACTCATTAGAAAATCAACTTCAGTTGTTTCCAAAACTCGTTTTTTATAAGTACTTGTTGAATCGTTAGTTTTTATCTGTTGAGAAAAACTAAAAGAGCAAATAAACACAAGTATAATACTTATCTTAAATTTCATATTAATTACAGCCGCAGCCTCCTCCTGTTTTTCCTCCATTTGCTCCCGACGCACCTTCTCTATACACTTGAAAATTAACTTCAAACTTTTTTATTGACAATCCAACGAGTTTCATATCTGGATCATTAATATTGACTTTTTCATATTCTTTGACTGCCACACACGAACTCAACATGGTTAGTATCAATACACAAATTGATAGCCTTCTTATAATCATAAGTTATAATTTTGATTTGCTTTTAATGTCTATATTTTTTGAATAATGTACTTTTCCTTGATCATCAACAATAATGCATTCTACACCATCTAATTGATTTATAAAATCTAACCCTACGTCTTTACCAAATACAAATATTGATGTTGCAATAGCATCAGCTAATTCTGCACTTGTTGCAAAAACAGACGCACTTACAATTCCTTTACTTGGATAACCAGTTCGTGGATCAATTATGTGTGAATAACGTTGAGCATTAAACTTAACAAATTTTTCATAATTCCCAGAAGTCACAACAGCTTTTCCTGAAATAGGCAACATTGTGAAAATTTTATCTTTATTCAATGGATTCTTAATACCAACTGTCCAATCTTTTCCATTGGGTTGTTTTCCCCAAGTATTCATATCACCAGATGCATTGATAATTCCTGCTATCACACCTTTTGATTTTAACAAAGCCTTGGCTTTATCTGCTGCATAGCCTTTACCAATTCCTCCAAATCCAATCTTCATTCCTTTTTTTCTTAAAAAAACAGAAGATTCCATTGCGTTTAGAATTATATTTTTATAACCTACTTTAGAAACTGATTCTTTAATATCGCTTTCTCGAGGAAACGTTTTCATACTGCCATCAAACTTCCAAATTTTGTCCATTGAAGCATAACTAATATCAAATGCTCCTTTTGTAAGCTTTGAAATTTGTATAGCTCGCTCAATTAAACTGAATAATTCTTCATCTACTATAACTGGTTTAATTCCAGCATTTTTATTAATTAAAGAAGTTTGTGAATTAGAATCCCAAGATGATATCAACTTTTCAATTCTTGATATCTCATTAATAGCTTCATCTATACTAATATTTGCTTCTGCTTGATTATTAGCAACCACAGTAATATCAAAACGGCTTCCCATGAGTTTCAACGTTCGCTTAAACGTTTCCTGTGAATAGCTATTAAGTGCTAAAAACACAAAAACTAATGCAAGCAAACCATTTCTTTTAATCATAATGATTCAATGATTTTAATATATTCTTTTGGTGATTTCTTTTTGTAGCCTGTTTCACCAATGTGTTTTCCTGTACTATCAAAAACTACTACCAAAGGAAAAAAACCATTTTTATTATAAGCTTCGGCAAGTTTATTATTATGTTCTTGTTGCTCACTGTTAAGTGCATTTTTCTTTCTTCGTGGAAAATCTGCTCTTATCATAACAAAGTTATTTTTTGCATAAGATTGAAATTCATCTGTTTTCCAAATTTCATTATCCAGTTTTATACAAGGTCCACACCAATCTGAACCTGAGAAGACCAAAACAATTTTACGATTTTCTTTACTTGCGATACTTTTAGCTTCCTCAAAAGAAGTCAACCAATTTTGAGAAAAACAATTGAATGAAAACACAAATAACAGGATAGCAAAAAGAATTTTAGTAGGTCTCATATATTTATTAATTTTAATGCAAACGCCCTATTTATTTCTAAATTATGATAAAAGCTGCTTTTAACATAATATTAAATAAACTTTGTCAACAAAATAGCTAGAAGTTTACACTCAATATAACAAGTAACTATATAAAAATCCTACTTTTAATATTGCTTTTTTAATAATTGATATAAAATAATTGCAGTTGACACTGTAAAAGTTAATGTCATTAAACTTCCTGAAAGCATTACAATATATTTCATCCAAATCAGGCCTTTCCATAAAAAATAGATTCCGCCAAAGGTTAACATCACAGAGAGAAATGGTTCTACCATTAAAAATAGCTTTAGTCTTGAACTCAGTTTTGTCAAACTCAAAATAGCTCCAAGTAAAAAGAAAATTATGGACATTGAAAGGATATGACCATGCACTAAGGTTAGCATTTCCTTTTCGCTTTTTTTAAATTTCATAACCTCAGCATCTTCATCTAACTCATTTCCTAAATATTGCTCTTCAATGCCAATTGGTTTGGCTGATGAAGTTTCACCAACAAATAATAATCCTGAATAAAACCCTACAGATAATACAATAATAAAAATACCAATTAGCCATTTCAACTCTTTTGGTAGACTGAATATCAAACCGTTTAATTGCATTATAGTTCTTGTTTTTGTTGAAGCATTTTAATAGATTTCAACACGTTGTTAACTGCATTTGTCATTGATTTCACTGAAATAGTTGCTCCAGAAATTGCCATAATATTATCTCCATAAACGAGTTGATCAGACGACGATTTTCCAATAAACTGTTTTAGCCATCTCTTGCTTCCTATTTCGCCTCCATAATCTTCTCTATACACCAAAACTTTAGAGGTCATTATTATTAAATCAGCATCAAACAGAATCAAATAATCAAATTCATCAGTTTTACTTGGTGCTTTTGAAACATAAGCATAGCCTAACAATTGGTCGTTATTTATGATTTCAAAAAAATGATCGTTAGAAAATTTTGTAGGCAATTCACTCATAATTGACAACGAGAAAGTTTTTGATTGCATTGAAAATGATTCAACTTCAAAAGTAGATTTTACAACTTTATCAATTTTTTTTTGAAGTTTATCAGACTGTCCAAATGTTATGAATAGTGAAAACACAACACTAACGATACTTTTATAAATCATATGCGAAATTAGTTATTAGAACCAAACACCAAATCCAAAGTTTAGCTGTCCTTTAGTTTTATTAGCATTAACTGCATTATCTAACAATTGATAATCCACTTTTACAACAGCTCCTGGAGCAATATGATAACTTAATCCTGTAGTCCATTCATTTCTATTGTACGACTGGTTTCTAGCAATATTAGCATCTAAAGTTGCTGCATGTGTGTCATACATTTCATATCGTACAAAGGCATCTAATTTTTGCTCTTTACCAATTGGGAACAAATTGTAAGCAACTTCAGCATACCAACCTTTTAATTCTGAACCTAAATTTGCGTCATAAAGTGTATTGTAATCATCTGCATCAGTAATTAATGCGTGTATGTATTGACCTCTTGCAGAAAAACGTCTATTAATGTAACGTGCATCAAAACCAATCATTGAAACACCTACATCTGCGCCATCTATATCTTGAATATCATCTGCAGCTTGTGTTCTCCCAAAATATCCAGATAATCCTAAACGTAACCCAGGAAGTCCATAATAATCAATCTTCGCCGAAAGATTTGGTGTGTTAATTGTTGATTCTGCGCCTTTTTGACGACCATTACGCAAACCATTACTTCCTCCTAAAAATTTAGTATCATTCACGGAAGTAAAACCGTTAAATATATAGGCTTGATACCCTAAACTAGCTTCATTAAATCTTCCTGTAACTCCAACACCAACCTCTCTCCATGTTGAAGGAACTATGCTCTTATCTACATTTGGTCGCTCAACACCATTAAATGTTGTAGGTTCGTGATATTCATTTACAATTCCCATTGGAACAAGCATTAAACCTCCTCTAATGTTTACATTATCATTTAAACTATAATTTAAAAACGCTTGTTCTACATAAACTTCGTTTACATGTTCATATTCAATTTCAGTAACAAACTGTACTTTATCACTAAACTTATAACCTAATAACATGACCAATCTGTGCACATCCATTTTTCCATTAGCCCCTTCTGGTTGATTATAATCTACTTGTGCATAACCACCAATGGTAATCCCTTTTGAGGAGGTTCCGTTTAGAATGTTTTGAGCAGCGTTACGTTGCTGATTTTTAGTTACAGTCGTATCTTGACTAATAGTTTGGGCACTTACTAACCCTGAAATAATAATTGAAATTGATAAAATTAGCTTCTTCACTTGATTGAGTTAATATTGTTATTCTTATTTAGACTTATTATAAACAATGAGTTATTTGAAGTTGCAAAAATAGTAATGAGAATTAAAAAAACAAATCTTATTTAGAATTATTTTAAATAATTTTAAATGTAATTATTTAATGATAATTAAGGAAGATTTTAGATGCTTCATTATAAGCACTTTCAAAGCTTAAAGCATTTAAATAATTTACTGATTTCTTTGAAGTAAAATAAGATAATAACTTTTCGGTTGGCATATTACCAGTAAGTTCATCTTTGGCCATTGGACAACCACCAAAGCCTTGTATTGCTCCATCAAAACGCTTACATCCTGCCAGATGGGCAGCATTAACTTTTTCAAACCATGAACTTGGAGTTGTATGCAAATGAGCTCCAAACTCTATGTTTGGGTATAATGGGATTAAGTTAGAAAATAGGTAATTAATATTCTCAGGATTTGAACTTCCAATTGTATCGCTAAGTGATAAGATTTTAACTCCCATTTTACTTAAACGTTCTGTCCAATTTGCTACCACATCAACACTCCAAGGGTCACCATATGGATTACCAAAACCCATTGATAAATACGCCACTACTTCTTTGTTAGTTTTATTTGCAATATTCAATATCTCTTGTAATGTTACTACAGATTGTGCAATGGTTTTATGCGTGTTACGCATTTGAAAATTTTCAGAAATAGAAAAGGGATAACCTAAGTAGCTTATTTCAGAATGTAGAGAAGCATCAGCAGCTCCTCTTGTATTGGCTACAATTGCAAGTAATTTACTTGTGGTCGTTGATAAATCTAATTTTGAAAGTACTTCTGCAGTATCTACCATTTGAGGAATCGCTTTCGGAGATACAAAACTCCCAAAATCAATGGTATCAAATCCAACTCGAAGTAACGACTGAATATAATGTACTTTATCTTCAGTAGGAATAAAACTTTTTATGCCTTGCATCGCATCTCTTGGACACTCAATAATTTTAACTTGATCTGGCATTATATTATTTAAGTCTGGTAAAAATACTACTATTTTTTATCCTCTATGATACTTAAGATTATAAAATGTCCTAAACCATTGTAAGGATTAATGTTTTTATCTACTAATTATTAAACGCTATTAACTATGAAAAAAACTACTAAACAATTATTAAACAACCTATTGCCTTTATTTTTAATAGTATCACACTTATCTTTTGGTCAATCAATGGCAACATACACAATTACTTTTACAGGTACTTGGAATTCATCAGACCATTCTCAAGGTGGAACTACGTTTCCTGCAAATGACCATTGGTCAGATTTAGTAGGAGCTACTCATAATTCAAGTATTACCTTTT
>Ga0316189_10002015_pt1 | contig 20064 bp, 26 predicted proteins | sample LowCovwburrow_MG_FD_204930 | JGI IMG/M metagenome (GOLD analysis project Ga0316189, IMG submission 204930) | Coastal sediment microbial communities from Maine, United States - Lowes Cove worm burrow | ecosystem: Environmental > Aquatic > Marine > Coastal > Sediment | place: USA: Maine... | reverse complement strand
CGACAAAGACGATTAACGCAACATCTCGGTCTGACAATCGACAATGACGCTACCCAGTCGACTCTTATGCATGGAATCTCCTCCGTTTCAACAATTCGATTTATCGCGTCAGGCTATTCAAGCCCGTATTTCCTCAACCCGTCGAGGTAGGGATCCAGTCCGCCAGAGTGTTTTGTCGGCAGATTTGTTTCAAGAAAACCGATCGACAGATCGGATTTAGCTTCCCTGGCAAGGGCAAGGGACTGCTTCGCCTCGTCAACCCGCCTAAGATTAGCCAACGTGGCAGCCTTGACGGCATGCGGCCAGTAACCGGTCGCATTCGGAATCTGCAAGGTTTTATTGGCCCATTCCAGCGCCGCTTCGTATTCTTCACTGAGGATATAGTTGAGAGCATGCACAACCGTAAACGCCCACATCATCGGGTCGCACGGACCGCACTGGAAAACTCCGCCAGGATCGCATCGCCCGCATAGCGCAGGACCTTGCCGCCTGTATTTGCGATCTGCTGACTGGCGTAATCCAGCACCTCCATGACCTGGTGGTGCGTGCCTTCCTCGTCGCCACCGGTCAGGCGCGAATATCCAGCGACATCAGTATAAAGAATCGTGGTCAGCTTTCGATTGAGTGGCTCTGATGGCATCAATTTCCCTGAAATTGCAGCAGCGTTGCTCGGATCAAAAATCAGTATAAAGAGGGCTAATTCGATGTCCAGCCAAAATGGTTAAAGTCTGGGTGATGTTTCGAGTACTATTGGCAACAATTCAAGCATCGATCCTGGAACTGAAATCAACACAACGGACGACCCCATACGTCGGAAAACAGCCGGGATTCTGATTCTTCTGATGATTATCATCACCACCCTCGCGGGGCTGAATTTTTTCGATTCCGGCTCGACTCCCTTATGGTTTGCCGGAATCGCCTCCTGGCTGGCGGCATTGCTGCTGTTTGTCGACACTTCTCGCGTACTCAAAATCCAGGTATCACTCATTTTGCTGATTGGCCTCGCCATGATCGTCTATGCTCGTCGACAGTCAGTCGTGATCGATACTAATGCATTGGTCAGCGCGAACACCGGCTTGATGACGATGATCGCGGCGGTCGGTTTCCTGCGCCTGGTGGTGATCCCTGAAACCGAGCAGGCAGAAACTCTGCCGATCGGCAGGAAGGCATTTCTGCAAACGATCCTGGGGCTCAGTATCTCGAGTTCGATCATTAATATTTCTGCACCGATCCTGATTTCTGATCGTATCCATCACCAGCGCCCACTGGACCGCTTCACCGCGCAGACCTTTACCCGGATATTCTGCGGGGTGTCCACCTGGTCGCCCTTTTTCGCCGCGATGGCGGTGGTGTTGACCTATGTCAACGATGCGAGCCTGTTGTGGATCATCGTTGCCGGATTTCCCTTCATGTTAATCGGGTTTATCGGCGTTTACCTCGAAGCTCGCATCCGTTATCCCACAGCCGTGGAATCTTTTGTCGGCTACCCCACCCACCTCAGCGCGCTGATGGTTCCCGCCATTTTGATCGTCACCGTGGTGGGGATGTCGCAGCTGCTGCCGACTACCCCGATCCTGGTGCTGATCGCAATCAGTGCGTTACTGGTAACCGGTTCGGTGCTCATCCTGCGGCATGGAGTAAAGGGATCGCTGCAACGCTTCAAAACCCACGTGACCGAGGGTTTGCCCGGAATCGTCAACGAACTCTGTCTGTTCCTCGCGGCGGGAGTACTCGCCGGCGGCATCTCGGCGCTGATCATGCACGGCGTCTTCGAGAATCCCTTCAACCAGTTTGATGCCATCACGGCCGCAGAAGTACTGGCCATCATGTTATTGTGCGCATTCTGCGGGATTCACCCGATAATCCTGATATCGAGTTTCGCGCCGATGATCATGACATTGAACCCGAATCCCAACCTGCTCGCGGCAACTTTCCTGTTCGCCTGGCATCTCGGCACCTGCTCGAATCCCCTGTCCGGCACGACCCTGGTGTTTCAGGGCCGTTACGGCATCCCGAGCTGGAAACTGGCTTTCTGGAACTGGCCCTATGCAATCGTGATGCTAATCGTCGGTTCCGTATGGTTGCAGCTCGTAGCTGATATTTTCCCCTGATATCACTCGACTATCAGTGCAACAGGATCTGGACAGTTGCGCTTGAAAAACTCGAGTTCTGCCGGCCGCACGACACCCGGGTAATCACCCCGATAACCCTGCATATCCTCGATTAACTGAAAATGCAGATGAGGTGACCAATTGCCGTTCACCGGCCGCGGGCCGAATTCTCCAATTTGGTCTCCCGCTGAAACCGCCTTGCCATCGTGTAACCCTGCCAGCGAAGACTCACTCAAATGGCCATAAAGGGTATGGAACTCAACATCGTCAAGCCGGTGGCGCAGAATAATGACCGGACCATAATCGCCCGACACCTGCCGATTGGCAAAACTTTGCACTTCCCCATCAAGCGGAGCATATATCGCCGTGCCCGCGGGCATGAACACATCGACGCCGATATGGATCGAACGTTCCGCGTCTCCCTGAAATAGATCGGTGTTTTTGTACATGCCCCGGTTTTCGAGGTAACCGCCGACCCCAGCGATTGCTCCGGCAGCGGCAAGCTTGCACAGAATTGCCGCATCGAGTTCGACTTCGCTGAGGCCGTCGAACTCGTGGTTCGCGGTCGACAGATCCATCTGCAGCGTATTACTCGCGGTTAACGCCGGGTCAAACATGGGCGCGAACGCGCTGCGATTGTTTTTTATGAAAGTATCAAGCTTCATTTGAAATTCTCATCGTTCACGCCAGCGTCAGAATACCAAAATTCACGGCCCGCCAACCACACTATCATTCCCGCACCTATGCACGTCATTCCCGCACAAGCGGGAATCTTATAACAAGCCACCCTTGCAAGATCCCCGCTTGCGCGGGGATGACTATAAAACTGCGCGGGGATGACTGGAAAAGGAGCGAGGATGACGGTAGAACCGGGCGGGAACGAGGCCCTGTGGCGCTATTTCCACGCAAAATGCGGTTGTTCATAGTGTGCGACACGGGTACTTCTGCCAAGCAGCGCAACCTCGCGGAACTGGTAAGCGATGGCGGCACTGGGTGCGGCAAACCATTCATCGCCGAGCGGCATTTTCAGCACCGGGTGTTCACTCTCGTCGATTGTTTCGAGTATTGGTACGTCATCGCGCATGAGTTCCTTTACCGGTATACGGTGGATTTGATCTACTTCGCCGGGATTTGGCTTCAACTCGACATTGCTACCACCCCAGACCACGATCGGTGTAATGACGTAGCCCGAGCGTGTCGCGTAATCATCGAGCCGACCGAGCACACTGCTCGAATCCAGTTTCAAGCCAACCTCCTCTTCGAGCTCGCGCAACGCTGCCTGTTCGACGCTTTCACCGGGATCGACCCGTCCGCCCGGATAGGCGCGTTGCCCGGCATGACTGGAAAGCCGGGTCGCACGGGTCGTCAGGATGTAAGCCGCCTCTTCCCGCGCATCCGTCGGGAATGGAATATTGGCCATGTTTGCCGGCTCACTGCAGTCGACCAGGGTAAACGCGACCGCCGCATGTATACGCTCACAGCGATCCAGTTCGGTGAACTCATGCCGCCCCAGGTTGTAGATGATCAAATCGAATAGTGACTGGTCGAATTTACAGGTTGCTTGCATCGTTAGATAAGCTTAAAGGTTAGATGAAACATTGATCCACAAAAAGCCATGGCAAGTCCAATTTAACCCATTTGGGTGATGTTTTGTGCATGACTTGAGAGGATACTTGAAGAGTTAATATAACAATAACTCGTTTTATTGGTGAAATAAGACAGATTTTGAGCGGTAAAATGAGAACTTTTGGTTAAGTAACCAGGTTATGTGGATGTCAGTTTATTGCGAGCAGACTCCGATCCAATTGTTAAATGCAAAAGGAAAAGCACGGCTTAGGTTAATTTACGATTTAATCGCGCAATATTTGCGGGCCTCCTCGGGGGCCTTTTTTTTGCCTGGCTGTTAAACCTCCGGCATCGTTATCGGCGCTTGTTGCAATCCAGTCAGAATTTCCTTCAGTTCGAGGATATATTCCGACCAGTAGCGCGGACTGTTAAACCACGGAAACGCAAGCGGAAACGCGGGGTCATCCCAACGTCGCGCCAGCCAGGCGTTGAAATGCAATATCCGCATCGCGCGCAACGGTTCAATCAATTTGAGCTCGCCCAGATCGAACTCGAAAAACATTTCATAACCTTCGATTATCTCCAGTAACTGGCGCTGCTGGTTGTTTTTATCACCCGATAGCAGCATCCACAAATCCTGAATGGCGGGACCGGAAATGGCATCGTCAAAGTCGACGAAATGCGGACAATCATCGCGCCACAACACGTTGCCGCTGTGGCAATCACCATGCAGGCTGATTTTCCGGTATATGTCCGCATCAGGGCGCCGGGAATTTACGGCATCCATGATTTCTCCACTGATAGCAAGGTAGGCTGCTTCGAGATCCTGCGGGATAAACCCGGCCTCGAGCAGGTAATCAACATTCTTGCCCGCCTGATCGACCGACAATTTAACCCGGTGCTCGAAACGAAACCCCTGCCCGGCGGCGTGGATACGGCCGATGAAGCGACCCAGCAGGTGCAAATGATCGAGATTATCGAGCTCGGGTGCACGACCACCCTGGCGTGGATAAATCGAAAACATGAAATCATCGTGCATTGCCAGGGTCGGATACTCGTCCCCAGCGTTGATAATCAATGGCGGCACCACCGGGATGTCGGCAGCGAAGAGGAACTGGGTGAAGCGATGCTCCTCGTCTATTTGCTGCTTGCTCCAGCGATTGGGCCGATAGAATTTGACGATTACCGGATCTTCATCTTCGATACCCACCTGGTAGACTCGATTTTCATAGCTATTCAATGCCAGTATGCGCGCGTCGCTTAACCGACCGGTCGATTCGACCGCTGCTATCACATGATCGGGAGTAAGTCGCGTATAAGGGTGCGTCAAGGCCGGTTTAACAGGCGCTGAATTATCTTTATAGTTTCCGTTGAATCCCATTCGAGTGCTCCCAGGTAAGCGTAGCGAATTTTCCCCTGGTGATCGACCAGATAGCTGGAAGGATACACGTAGATCTTCCAGTCTGTTGAAACTTTACCGTCCAGGTCCATCAACAGCGGTAACTCAAGTGGAACCTTTTTCAGAAATCGGGCAATGCGCTCTCGATCTTCGCCAACATTGACGGTTACGATGGCAAAGTCCGGGTTATCGATTTCGGCCTGCAAGCGATGCAAAGACGGGATTTCCTCCACGCAAGGTCGACACCAGCTAGCCCAGAAGTTGACCAGCACGACCTGGTGCTCATGACCGGCCAGCGTAAACCTCGAGCCGTCGAAAGCGTCCAGTTCGAGCGCCGGAGCCGGCAACGGCCCGGGAACAGGCGCGAGCTTTGTCGCTGGCGCTGATGTTGCGGAGAACCGAACTGTCTGCAGGTTTGAAGCGAACGCAAATTCAGGAGTTTGCACACGCCCCAGGACTTTAGCCGCCCGGTCTAATGTAGCCACATAGGCATTTTTCGCAGCCAGATCAACCTCACTGATTTCATTATCGTCACGCACGAAGAAACCACCCTGAACACCTGTCAAAAGCTGCGTGTAGACCTGGCTTCCACCCCTGCCCAGTTGTGTTGCAAGTGCCGGTATTTGCGCCGATTTGGTCGAGTATTGTGCATCTATCAGGTAAACCGGCAGGTTGGTCGCATGGGTGATCGGCAGGTAAACCGCGGCATCGCCAACCTCCGGACGGCCCTGGTAAAGATGGGCATGGGTGAGAATAATGCCATTGATGCGCGCTTTTCCGGGGTTTCGCAATTGCCATTCACGCGCGGCAATCAGTGCCAGCTGGGCGCCACGTGAACTGCTCACCAGGGTCAGATTGGTATCAGTCGAAGCCAGCGCCGCGTCGATGAGCGCGACAATGTCAGCTAACGGAAACCGCCCGATACTGGCACGGTTACGTTCGACAAAGTAGATATCGTGCAAATCGGCCAGCCAGACTTCGTGCCCCAGATCAGCCAGCGCCGCGGCGTGCATTTTGTGCGCAGACCTGAGGCCTCGTTCCGATGGCAACCAGAGCAGCAAGGAATTACCGGCTCCGGAAAATCTTGTTACTTCGAACTCCTGCCCATCGGGTAGTTCGAGCTGCAGCGAGTTTTCACTGCTATTCGCGGTACCGGGAATGCAGACAAAAGCCAGGATCAGGCAGCAAAGCCTTAACCCGAATAGCAAGCGAACCATGCAGGCTTACTCCAGTTGATCGAGCCAGTCGGCGACCGCGCTTACCAGGGGATCGCCCTGGTCGGTAAAGTAATGGTCTGCGTCCGGCAAAACCACCTGTCGCGAACTGCTGTTCCCTGCCTTGTCGATCATCGCCTTGCGCCGGGGCGCCAGGCGAATAACCGCGGGATACTCCTGCTCACCATACAAATCCAGTACCGGTACGTGCATCCAGTCGAGTGGGAATACCTGGTGCATCGGTTGCTGATAATCGGTGGCGCCCATACCGAGACCGATAAACGCATCGATGCTACTGTCATTTGTCGCCCTGATCCAGTCCATCGCCATATGCACGCCGCAACTGTGGGCCAGCAATACGACCTTCTCGTGGCCCTTATTACGTAAAAAACGGATACCGGCTTCGATACGTGCATGCGCATGGTGAAAAATCGGGACGTAATCGTAATATTTGGCGTCCTTGGCGAGTACCGGCATTTGTAGCGACAAGGTGCTGTAGCCACGTTCAACCAGGCCTACCCGCAGTGGATTAACCGTATCGGCCCAATCGGGGTGAAACCCGCGGCCATGCAGAATCAGCACTGCTACCGCTGGATCCTCTGCCTCGGTATAGATACTCAAAAATTCACGGCCATCGGCCTCGAGCCATTCCGCATCACCGTCCAGAATGACATCGATAATTTCATCGGCTAATCTTGCTTCGCGCTCAAAATCGGGTTCGGACGCGACCGTCTGACCGAGGTAAAACACGAGCATCAGGATGCCGAGACTTCGCATAGCGCTAACGCTCATGCTCCATCAGCACCGGCTTGTCACGTTTTTCAAGCAATTGCTCCTCGGCTGACAACTGGTTATCGGCAAACATGACTTTGAAACTGGGCCCGTCGCCGGTTTGCTGTGCACGTAACTTCTTGGCTTCGGTTTTGGCGGCACGGAAAGCATCGAATACTTCCAGCAGTTCGAGATCCTTGACCAGGTCGAGTTTATCGCTGGAACTGACTTTGAACAGGTAATAAGGCATATCTGAATCCCTGGCTGATTAGTCAACCACTATTAAATCGTAGCCCAACTCTTCGTAGAGTCGAACCTGGCCGGGACCGGTTGGCGCCACGTTGACATAATCAGGGAAGTCTTCGGCAGTGACACCATACCAGCCCGCATGAGTCTCGCAGACATGTACCGGCACATCAGCGGTCACCAGTGCCTGTACCTGTCGATGAATATCGGCATGTTCACCCTGGTACTGTGTCTGCAACGCGAACTCTTCCCTGCCATGCGAAACCACCGCAAACTCGGTGTCGGGAAATCTGGCACGAATCCTGTTGATCGCGTCGCGCACCATGGGCAGCAACTCCTCGAGCGCGGTCTCGTCGGCTTCCACTATTTCAAACACAACGCCATGCGGGGGTTCCGCTCGGGTCAGCAATGCGTCGACGTCCGCATTTGCCAGCCCGATTACCGGAAAGCATAACAATATCGCCAACGCTGCAACGATTATTCGCATATCTACTCCGCATTCAGGCGGCGATGAATCTAGAGTTTATCCCGCGCTTCGTCGATACGATCATCGATGAAGCCACCAAAGTAGTCCTCAGACCAGATACCCACCAGCTTTTCGCTCATCTCCTGTCCGTCAGCATTCAAAAATATCAGGGTCGGGGTCAACGTGACATCATATCGCGCGGCAAACTCGGCAGTTGTGACCGAGCGGCCGTCGAAATCAATCACACTATCAAAGTCGCTCAATGACACCGCACGCAGCAGAATTTTATCACCGTAGGCGGCATTACGTTGCATCGGCAACAGGAACAGGTCTTCAAGTTTACGGCAATAGGTACAATCGTCGGCCGAAAATTCGATGACCAGGATCAATCCCTTTTGTTTCGCGAGCAGGGATTCAGTGCGCAGATCGGCTGCCTGAATCATGCCGACTGAATCGCCGGCAGCCGGTCCGGACAGTGAAAAAGCTATCGCCAGGGGTAACACCAGGTTTATGCGCAAGCCGGCGACCCGCTGCAGGGTTTCGCAGGCAAATCGCAGTACTGTGCGTAATCCCCTGATGATAGCTACCCGTTATTAACTTGACGGTTTGGCAGTGGTCAGGCCGAGATTCGACCAGTTTTGCATGCCGCCGCGATACCACTTCATCTTGTGCGCCGGGTAGCCGAATTTAAGCAGGTTCTTGATATTGTTAGGTGACTGACCACACCACATACCGTTACAGAACATGACCAGGGTTTTTGCATTACTGTAGTCCCATAACCCCTCGAGAGCAGTGGCGCCAAACCGGTCCTCCATGATTTCTCCGATCGAAATCGGATCCGCGCCCTTCGCCGGATTCAAGGCAGTCCAGGGAATGTTGACCGCACCGGGAATGGTACCTTTCTGCACCCAGTCGGGCGTCCGCGAATCGATCACCAGGATAGATTTGTCACCCTTGCTCATCTTTACCAGGTAATCGATGATTTCACGTTCACCGAGGGTTTCTATACCCGGCGCCAAAACGATTGGCTGTATACAAAACGGCGGGCAAGGACGCGAAGTCTTGGCAAATGCAGGGTTGACCATGGCCTTGTTGTTCTGGTCACGCATGATCTTGACCGATTTTCCACCATGCATGACGCTTGCATCCATCATACTGGGCGTAATACCGACCGGCTTGTCGGCCGCGACACTACTGCCAGCCCAGAGCAGGCCGGTAGTAAGCAATATTGTTGTTAATATTCTGGATTTCATCTTGGTTCTCCTAAGGAATTTCTAAGTATTAACTAAAATCAGGACTCCAATCCTAATCACAATCAGGTTCTTCTTCCTCTTCTTCTCCTTTCTTTTTGCTGCTCTGGTCTTCTTCGCTACCGGCAGTAACCATGTAGCATTGCTGCATCGATTCGAGCGCATGCTCGAAGCTATCCAGTGGCGACCAGGCCAGTGCCGCAGAGGAGATAATCGTTTGGAAGGTGACAAAAACTACCAATAGCAGATGCTTCATTTTAAATGTCTCTCCATTCGACAATTCGGGCGATGCTAGGTAATCAAAAAAGAGCATAATAGCCCATACCTAACATTAGGTATTTAACCACGCAAGCCTATCCATATAGTGTCTATTGGTAAATTGAATAAATGGAATTGATGCGATTAATACACTCGTCAGCGCAGATCTTCAACGGTATCCTGCTGCCGTTTTCGGCTTACGCGTGGAACCTGTCGGTCGATGATTTCGAATTTGTGGAAGTTGCCGACAATATGTACCTTGCGCTGGAGACTTTTGAACCAAACCTGTAAACGCATGAATAATCCAAGGCAAACAGCTCAGTGCAGAACCGGTCGCAAATTGCCGGGCCTGGTGCTGTTGTTGCTAATCCCGTTACACGCCAGTCTCGCCAGTGAAGGTCAATATTACGGCGCAATTGCGTCGGAAAAGCCGGACTGGTTTAAGGAAAGTTTCCTCGAGTTTGAAGAGGATGTCGCCGAGGCCACCGCGGCCGGGCGGCGGGTGATGCTTTACTTTCACCAGGACGGGTGCCCTTATTGCGCCCGCCTGGTCGAAGAAAATTTCACCGACCCCGAACTGAAGGCATTTATTATCGAAAATTTCGACGGGATAACGCTCAATATGTGGGGCGACCGCGCAGTAGTCAGCGTCGCAGGACAGGCATTTACCGAGAAGAGTTTTGCCGCGGCGCTGCAAGTGCAGTACACCCCGACGCTGGTTTTTCTCGATGAGAATGGCCAGGTAGCACTGCGCCTGAACGGCTACTATCCCCCGCAGGACTTTCGCGCCGCCCTCGATTACGTCGCCCAGAAACTCGAGCACAAATTGAGTTTTGCGCAGTATCGACTCGATGCAATGGCCTCGCACAACGGCCAATTGATCGACGAAGACTTTTATCTCGATCAACGGGATATGCAGAAAATCATCACCGCTTCGGGCAGGCCGCTGGCGGTTTATTTTGAAGCGCCCGATTGCGCCGAATGCGTGACCATGCACACCCGTATCCTGAGCGACAGCGCCACCAGGAAACTGGTGCGCCAGGCCGATAATATCCAGCTGAACGTCGCTTCATCGCAGCAGATTACGACCCCTGCCGGCAAAAAGACCACTGTGCGACAGTGGGCCCGCGAGCTGGGTATCGCCTATACCCCCTCGGTAGTGTTTTTTGACGACAGCGGCAAGGAGGTGATGCGCATCAGCGCCTTCCTGAAAACCTTTCATTTTCAATCGGTATATGCCTACGTGCTGGACAAGGCGTATCTCGAAGAACCAGAGTTCCAACGTTACATCTCGGCACGTGCCGATCATATTCGTGAAGCCGGATTTGATACAGATATTTGGGGATATGATTCATTCCATGATTAAATACATTAAAACAGTGAGGAGAGACTCTATGAAACATCCAATGAAAACCACGTTACTCGCCGCAACTTTTGCAATCTTCAGTAGCGGTTACCTGGCTACGGCAAACGCCGCCGATGCGGTCGCAGCAATCGCAGCCGCCAAGGATGCGCAAAAACAGGCCAGTTCGGTCGGCGGTGAATGGCGCGATACCGGCAAGATGATCAAGAAGGCGGAGCAATTGTTAAAAGAAGGCAAAACCGAGGAAGCCGCGAAACTGGCGCAGGAGGCCGAGGCCCAGGGCATGCTGGGTTACATGCAGGCTACCTCGCAAACCAGCGACAATCTTCATATCTAGTTCCCTAACTGACCGAGAACTGCCGGATGGCCTGAGTCATCCGGCAGTCTAAAAAGTACTATTTCGGCGCGAGTTGCCAGCCCTTTTCTGTTTTATGCAGTGTGACCTTATCCACCTTGTGAATCCGGTCACCCACTTCAAACTGGCCGAAATTTGACTGGATCGCGGTCAACACCAGCTTCGAGCCAAACATTCCGTATTGTGGTCCCGTTGGATCGGCGCGAATTTCCCGCATCACGTCGCTAAAACTTTTCTGGAATACCAGGTCGTACTCGATATCGACAATATAAACATTATCGCTTTCTCTGAAACCATTGGTTTTGGAGAAATTTTCCAGTACGAATAGATCCCCAAGACCATCGCTCAGAATGCTGTCGCGTACCATGGTTTCGATGGCTTTATCTTCGGGTACCCCGGAACAGGCACCCAGGGCGACCGCGAACAGCATAAGTGCTACCAGCTTTTTCATAGTCTAAGCAGCACTTTACTGGGTTGCCGTCGCATCGGGACTGGTCTGTCCCTGCTTCGACATCATTTCCTGCCATCGCTTATAAAACTGCTCGTATTGCTTTGGATCCATAATTGCCTGTGGATTTGGCATCCCGCCTGGCGGACCCATCGCTCCGGGGTTCATCATCCCGGGCATCTGCGGCATCATGCCCATGGGCGGCATACCCATTCCCGGCGTTCCTATCGGCGGTAGACTCGAGCCTGGCGCTCCCATTCCAGGCGCTCCCATTCCAGGCGCTCCCATTCCAGGCATTCCCATTCCAGGCATTCCTCCCATCCCGGGCATCATTCCCATCCCGGGCATCATTCCCATTCCGGGCATCATTCCCATTCCGGGCATCATTCCCATTCCGGGCATCATTCCCATTCCGGGCATCATTCCCATTCCGGGCATTCCTCCCATTCCGGGCATTCCTCCCATTCCCGGCATCATCCCGGTCATCGGATTCATCATCCCCATCATCGGCGCCATCATCATCCCGGTCATCGGATTCATCATCATGCCCATTGGATTAGTCATGCCACCCATTCCCGGCATCATTCCGGTCATTGGCGCCATCATCATCCCGGTCATCGGATTCATCATCATGCCCATCGGCGCCATCATCATCCCGGTCATCGGATTTATCATGGCGGTCATAGGCGCCATCATGCCGGTGGCTGCATTGCCGTAAGTCTGGGGATTAGCCATTTGCATCATTGGATTCATCGAATGCATCATGCCACCAAAATCCTTCTGGTAGCGTGCAATATCTTCACTGGTATGACAGTCGACACAGCTGGCGATAGCAGGCTGACCCTGCAGTTCCCCGGTCATCATGCTGTTCATCAGTTTCATCCAGACATTTGGATCCATCGACTTTTGCACCGCGTACGACAAGTCTTTATGTCCGGACGCTGCATCTGTGCCCTCGATGGTTGATTCCGCTGCAGTTGCCAGCGCAGTCATTGCGCCGAGCAGCAGAGCCAGCAGAGTATTGGTAATAACGGTTTTCATAGTGAACTCCAAAAGTGTTCGTTTAAATGCCGACGACGGCATAGCAATCAGCCATCGATAGTTTTACCCGGTTAAAAATCGCCGCTGGCGGCGCCTTCCATAATGTAGCGTATGCCGTCACGAATCCTGATCGCTTCGGCGCGCAATTCCTCGTCCAGAACGCTATTCGGGTTTTGCGCGAGGTTGAGCCAGTTGACATTCCAGTCAAGCGTCATCACCCAGAGCTTTTCGGTAGCATCTTCAATCAGTGCGATTCGACAGGGAATAAAGACAACAAATTCCGGCGCATAATCCAGCACTTTGCGCGCCACCATGGCATCACAAAAATTAAAAATCTCGACGCGCGGCGTCTCTTCGCCGGTTATGGCAGCGATATCTTTCCACAGCGGGCTGTGCCCGACGAACTTGAAATTAATTTCGTTGGCGCGTAATTTCATCGATTCGATGGCGTCATCAAAGGAAACATCCTCGGCTACCGGCATCTTGTCCGCCATGATCGAAATCATGTCGCGCAAGGATAACGGGCTAAGCATCATCAGGCTTTGATACAGGTTGCGCTTGGCCTCATCCGAAATTGAATCCGATACGGTATTAGGGAAAACATCACGCCTGTTCTGTGAAGGGATCCACATCCGCGACTGGTTGGCACCGCCAAACATACCCTCGAGCATCTGGGTATTGGCAGCACGCAGCATCGCATCCAGGATACCAAAGCGGGTGGCTTCATCGATCGGCGCATTCATAAAATGATTCGCCATCATCATCATCCACTGCATATTCATCCACTCGGCGGACATTCCCTGGGAATTGATGTTGGCAGAAATCGAAGGCGCGGTATTCGCCATCCACGGGAACAGGTAGAAAGGGTTTTGCAGCGGGCTTTGCGCCTGGGCATTACATTGTGCATTCCCGGGGGCGCAGTTTTCCTGGCTTGCGGCGGGATTCAGGTAAAACGACAGCACCATCACTGTCATAGCGATTAGACGAACCGACATTAGTTCTGCCCCCCTGTTGATTGGTCGTTATTGTGTACAAACGCACCTTATCAATCCAGGGCAGTATTTCAAATATCCACTAGGGCATACATAAAAAACTCGTCGCGCGCTTGACTCACTTTACCCAAATTGGGGTATAGTATTCCTTCGCAGGAATAAGTTACTTTGCCTGTAGTAATTTTTCAGCTGAAGTATTTCGGCAATCAAAACTAAAAATTGCGGCCTGCCGACCAGGGCAGCGCAACAGCAATTACCGAGGAGGAGTATGACGATGAAAAAAGTAACTAGCGGAATAGTATCGACTGCGCTGATTTGCTGTATCTCAATTATAGGTAGTGTTTCGGTCGCTAACGCCGATGCAATCGCCGACGGCAAAAAAGTAGCTTTCGACCGCAAGAAGGGTAATTGCCTGGCATGTCACATGATAGCCGACGGCAGTTTACCCGGTAACATCGGTCCCCCGCTGGTCGCAATGAAAGCACGTTTTCCTGACAAGGCCGACCTGCGCGCACAGATTTGGGATTCAACGGCTGCCAATCCGAATACAATTATGCCTCCCTTCGGGAAAAACAGAATCCTCAGCGAAAAAGAGGTTGATCTGGTTACCGATTTTATCTACAGCCTTTAAGTCCAGTACCTAATACATCGCACGAGGAAATTTCAAGATGAATCTTATACGTCGAAAGTTTTTAAAAACAGCAACATATCTCGGCGCCACGGCATCGGCTATCGGCGCCGGCGTACTGGTCCCGCAACGAGTGCTTGGCGCTTATGACGCCGCGGCCTTTGCGGCCAAGGATGTGAATAGTGCGATCAGTGCCACGATGGGCACCGATCAGCATACTGCTTCCGATACAATCAAGCTGAAAGCCCCTGACATAGCCGAGAATGGCGCGGTAGTTCCAGTGACCGTATCTTCAAGCATGAGTAATGTCGAAGCGATATCAATTATCGTCTCGGCTAACGCATCGCCGCTGACATCGAGTTATCAATTGTCCCCCGCTTGTGAAGCCTTTGTTTCAACCCGCATCAAAATGGGCAAAACCGGCGACGTAATCGCGGTAGTCAAGGCTGATGGCAAACTTTACTCCGCGACAAAAGAAGTAAAAGTCACCATCGGCGGTTGCGGCGGCTAATTTCAGATTTATAAAGAATTGGAGAAATACTCATGGCTTCTATAAAGATTCGTGCAAAAGCAAAGGACGGGGTAACGACCGTCAAAACATTGATGAGCCACCCGATGGAAACCGGCTTACGCAAAGATTCCAAGACCGGTGAGAAAATCCCGGCGAACCACATTACCGAGGTTACCGCCGAACATAACGGCAACGTGGTAATGACTGCTAACTGGGGTGGTGCCATTTCAAAAAACCCTTACCTTTCATTTAAATTCAAAGGCGCCGCCGCGGGTGACAAGATAAAGATCACCTGGGTCGATAACATGGGCAAAGGTGACAGCGCCGAAGCCGCCATCAAGTAAAGCGCGGCTTTAAAAATAATACGAGGAGGAACTGTCATGAAAAAATTACTCACCAGCGTGAGCATCGCGCTACTACTTGCTTTGCCTTTGACCGCAACGGCGACCCCGCAACAGGACCTGGAGGCATTCCGGGATTTCTTCGAGAAACGATTTCCCGGCACGCCATTTGATGATTATATCAACGGGGTCTACTCAATCGATCCTGCCTCACGCGAGCAATGGGAAGAAATCGAAGAATTTCCACCCTACGAGCTCAGCATCAGCAGGGGCCAGGAACTGTTTAACAAGCCGTTTGCCAACGGCAAGACCTATGCCAGTTGTTTTGCCAGCGGCGGTATTGGCATCCGCCAGAACTACCCCTACTTCGATACCACTCGGGGCGAGGTGGTTACCCTCGAACTCTCGATCAACGAATGTCGTGAAGCCAATGGTGAGAAGCCGTTAAAGTGGGGCAAGGGTCCCATCGCGGATATCTCCGCGTACATGGCCTATACCTCGCGCGGTAACGTTTTCGATGTCAAGATTCCGGACGATCCCCGCGCAATTGCCGCCTATGAACGCGGCAAGAAGCATTTTTACCAGAAGCGCGGTCAGCTCAACATGGCCTGCGCCGATTGCCACAAGTTTTACTCAGGCAATATGGTGCGCGCCGATCTGCTGAGTCCCGCACTGGGGCATCTAAGCCATTTTCCGGTATATCGCTCCAAATGGGGTGGCATGGGTACGACCCACCGCCGTTACGGTGGCTGCAACAAGCAGGTGCGCGCCAAGGCCTATCCTGCACAGAGCGAAGAGTACCGCGCACTGGAGTACTTCCATACCTACATGAGCAATGGCCTCGCGGTAAACGGCCCCGGCGCCAGAAAGTAAGGCCCTACATAAAACAACCAGTTAATTTTTTATACTTGCAATGCCGGGTTTCCAACCCGGCATTTTTTTATCCCCAAAGGGGTAGCGCACTATCAAACTGGGCTGTTTTTTCAAACTGTTATTTATTTTAAGGTTAACGCTAGATTTTTGATCGTGTTGTATCGATCGATTGATACAGATCAAGTAGCGTTGGCAGAAATTCTTTACAACACACATATTGCGTGTCGCAAAAAATTAATTAGCATAGGAATAAAATCAATATGTCCGAATACACCGAAAAATTTGACGCTACAGGACTCAACTGTCCGCTTCCAATCCTCAGATCCAAGAAAGTCCTCACTTCCATGAATAGCGGCGACGTGCTTTACGTCATCGCCACCGACTCAGGTTCAGTCAAGGACTTCGATGCCTTTTGCAAACAGACCGGCAACGAGTTGCTAGAAAGCTCGGAAGCCGAGGGCAAGTATCACTACTACATCAAAAAAGTCTGAGGCCTGACCTCTTCTATTCACATTATTTCGGAGCTGTAGTATGGCTGCAAAAAAACTGGCATTAATCGCCACCAAGGGAACCCTGGACTGGGCTTACCCACCTTTTATTCTCGCATCTACCGCAGCCGCCATCGGTTACGAAACCCAGATATTTTTCACCTTCTACGGGCTTCAACTGCTGAAAAAAGACCTGGATCTCAAGGTATCGCCGCTGGGTAATCCCGGTATGCCGATGCCAATGGGCATGGATAAATGGTTCCCGACTATCGGCACCGCCATCCCGGGCATGGAAGCGATGATGACCAGCATGATGAAAGCCAAGATGAAGTCCAAGGGCGTCGCCAGCGTCGCCGACTTGCGCGAAATGTGCCTCGAAGCCGATGTCAAAATGATCGCCTGCCAGATGACCGTCGACCTGTTCGACATGCAGCCGAGCGAGTTTATCGACGGCATCGACTATGCGGGCGCCACTACCTTTTTCGAATTTGCCGGAGAATCAGACGTCAACCTGTTTATCTAGCAATGTTTATCTAGCAATAATTATTTTAATAAAACCATAGCGAACACGAGGAGGCATTAATGATTAGGGTTCGACTTAAATTTCTGACCTGTGCACTGGTTGCACTCACCTTCCCGGCAACAAGCTGGGCCACCAACGGTTACTTCAGCCACGGCACCAGCATCGCCGAAAAAGGCATGGCTGGGGCCGGTGTCGCCTTTTCACAGGATACACTCGCGGCGTCGAACAACCCCGCCGGGATGGTCTGGCAGGGCTCGCGTTACGATATCGGTGTGGCTGTGTTTGCACCGGACCGCTCATACACAGCTAAAGGTGGTCCAGCCCCAGGCTGTGATCCCGTCACCGGGGGATGCCCGTTTAGCATCGGCCCGCAGGATAAGGACAGCGACAACGATTTCTTTCTTATCCCCCAATTCGGTTATAACTGGGTTATCGACGACGACAGCACAGTGGGCATTTCGATTTTCGGCAACGGTGGCCTGAATACCGAGTATGACGGTGGAACCGCAACATTATGGCCAGCGGGTCAAGCCGGAGGTCCTGTGACGTTGCCCGGCACCTTCGGTGACCGCACCGCCGGCGTGGACCTGGCGCAGATGTTCCTGGCTGCCACCTATGCCAGGAAAATCACCGAAAACTCCTCCTTTGGCATCAGCGGTATCGGTGTCTACCAACGCTTCAGGGCCAAGGGACTGGATAATTTTGCCAGCTTTTCCCAGGATGCGGAAAATCTTAGCGACAATGGCTACGACCATTCTACCGGCCTCGGCGTACGCGTCGGCGTGCAGGCCGAAATTGTGCCGGGTTGGCGCATCGGGGCCGCCTACCAACCCAAAATTGATATGGACGAGTTCGACGACTATTCCGGACTGTTCGCCGAAGACGGCGATTTCGATATTCCGTCGAATTTTACGGTTGGTCTGGCTGTCGATATCGGTAAAACCGGCGTACTGGTCGTTGATGTACAACAGATCAACTACGAAGACGTCGATGCCGTGTCGAATTCGATCTCATCATTAACCGACGGTAGCTGTGCTGCAGGACCCGGTGTCGGCACCGGTGATGGCTGCCTCGGCGGCAGCGACGGCGCCGGATTCGGCTGGGAAGACATGACTGTCGTCAAGGTCGGTTTCCAGTGGGATTATTTTGACACAACCTGGCGGGTCGGTTACAGCACCGGTGATCAGCCCATCCCGGACGACGAGACTCTGTTCAACATTCTCGCGCCCGGCGTCATCGAAGAACACTTCACCGCCGGTTTCACCAAGCAACTGGATGACGACAGCTCGTTCAACTTTGCCGCCATGTACGCACCTAACAAATCGGTCAAGGGCGACAGTCCTTTCGATCCGATGCAGGAAATCGAGATCGAAATGGATCAATGGGAACTGGCCTGGTCGTATAGCCGCAACATTCGCTAGTCAGTTAACAGTTAGACATATCTGGAAAAGACGAGCAGCAGCCGGAAGGCCGTTGCTCGTCACCACCTCCTTCCACACCTGATAGCTAAATGAAACTTTTAAATATTTCGCCGCTGATAACCCAGATTCTGGGCCTGATACTATTACTCGCCAGCCCTGTCGTGATTGCCGCAGACGGCCTCAAACCTTTCGTGTTGGCGGCTAGCATCACCGATAAATCACTATCCGAAGTCAGCGTCGAAGTCGAAGCAAAACTGCAAAACGCCGGCTTCGACCTTATCGGCCAGTACTCGCCTTATGCAGATACCGTCATACTGGTCTTTTCCAGTTTGGAGCTGCGTGAACTCGCCACCAGGAGCGAGCGTGGTGGTTACGGTGCCACGCTGCGGGTTTCGCTTACCCGTAACAATGACAAAATTGAACTCGCTTATACCAACCCGCTTTACTGGGCCAGTGCCTATCGCATGCAGGCCGATGCCGCATCGATCGCAACGCAATTGAAATCGGTACTGGAATTCGAACAAAACTTCGGTAGCGGCGACCTGTCACTGACCGCGAGTGATTTACGCAAGTATCACTACACCTTCATGATGGAATATTTTGACGACCCCAGCATGCTTAATTACTTCGATTCGCACGAACAGGCAGTGGCCACCGTACGCGATAACCTGGCCAAACGGGTTTCCGCGTCAAGCCAGGTTTTCGAACTCAGGCTGAGTCCCGATATCAACGAAAAGCCCATGACCCTGTTTGGCGTCGGACTTTCCGGCGTCGATCAGGATGACTGTAGCAGCGATGCTTATATCATGGGTCGTATCGATAGGGATTCGCCCCGGCATAGCGCCCACCTGCCTTACGAAATCCTGGTTTACGGAAACCAGGTTGAAGCACTGTACGGCAGATTCAGGATTGCGTTAAGCTGGCCGCATTTACCGATGATAGCAAGCGATACAGGCGCTACTTTTTTCAGTATCATGTGCGCGCCGGGTGCGATCGAAGACGCCCTCATTGCAATCGCCGGCGGTAGTCAAGAGAAGTCAGGCGCCGAAAAATAGCGCTATAATTTAGCGCTCCAATTCCGCTCAAGGGAAACACTGTAAGATGCAATTCGATCTCTACTCACAATCACTGCTTTGGGCTTTCGGTTTGTCGGTGATCTTTGGCGCGATTGCCAACAAGGCAAATTTTTGCACCATGGGTGCCGTTTCCGACTGGGTCAATATCGGCGATCTGAGTCGCATGCGTGCCTGGTTGCTGGCGATAGCGACCGCGATTATTGGCGTTGGTCTGCTCGAATATGCGGGCAGTATCGATTTATCGCTGACCACCAGTAATGAAACCTCCAACCCGCCTTATCGCAGCGCTAATTTTATCTGGCTTCGCCACCTGGTCGGTGGCCTGATGTTTGGTGTCGGCATGACCCTGGCCAGCGGCTGTGGTAACAAGACCCTGGTGCGCCTGGGCGAGGGAAACATGAAGTCGCTCGTGGTGTTGGCGATCATGGGCGTTGCCGCGTGGTGGATGCTGTTTTCCAACTTCGGCTACCTGGTATTTTTACAGTGGATGCTGCCGCTTAGCATCGATTTCGCCAACCATGGCATCCCCAGTCAGGATATCGCAACGGTGTTGTCTGGTATCTCTGGTGTCGAATGGTCAGCTTCGCTTGGACTGGTTATCGCTCTACTGGCTGGATTGCCACTGCTTTACTGGATACTGCGCAGCGCGGATTTTCGCAGCAATATCGAATTGATATCGGCGGGCCTGATCATTGGCCTGCTGATCATTATCGGCTGGTATGT
>Ga0316189_10002014_pt1 | contig 20069 bp, 18 predicted proteins | sample LowCovwburrow_MG_FD_204930 | JGI IMG/M metagenome (GOLD analysis project Ga0316189, IMG submission 204930) | Coastal sediment microbial communities from Maine, United States - Lowes Cove worm burrow | ecosystem: Environmental > Aquatic > Marine > Coastal > Sediment | place: USA: Maine... | reverse complement strand
GAAGTCATTTCCGGAATGAAGTCGAGCTTCGAGCCGATGACTATTCCATCAGTCGCTTACACCGATCCAGAAGTTGCCTGGATGGGACTGAGTGAAACCGAAGCCAAGGAAAAAGGCATCGAATTTCATAAGGGTGCCTTTCCATGGGCAGCGAGCGGGCGTTCACTGGGTATAGACCGTGATGAAGGTTTAACCAAAATTCTGTTTGATCCGGAAAGCAAACGCATTCTTGGTGCAGGTATCGTCGGCCCGAATGCGGGCGAGTTGATTGCTGAAGCCGTGCTCGCGCTGGAAATGGGTGCTGATGCCGAAGATATCGGTCTGACGATTCATCCGCATCCAACCCTGTCGGAAACCTTCAACTTTGCCGCTGAAATGGCCGAAGGTACTATCACCGATTTGTATATTCCAAAAAAGAAATAGGTAAAACTAAAGCCGTGCAGGAAACCAGGTTGCTCCACTATAACCAGTTCGGTTCGGGTGAACCGCTGGTGATCCTGCATGGCCTGTTCGGTTCGAGCAAAAACTGGCAATCGCTGGCCAAACAATTTGGCGAACATTTCAGCGTAACTACGGTTGATCTGCGAAACCATGGTTCATCTTTCCACGATGCGGAAATGAACTACAGGGTCATGGCTGATGATTTACAGCAGCTTTTACAGCATCTGCAAATCCAGCCCTGCCGAATCATTGGCCATAGCATGGGTGGAAAAGTCGCCATGGTGTCGGCATTAAAATACCCCGAACTGTTTTCGAAACTGGTGGTGGCCGATATCGCGCCGGTGAGTTACGACCATGGTCATACCAGTTTACTCGAACCGATTATGGCTATTTCTCTGGATGAAGTGGCTGGTCGATTTGATGTCGATAATGCACTCAAGCCTGACATTGCCGACCCCATGTTGCGCGGATTTTTATTACAGAATCTGGCCAAAGAAGATGGTAGCTGGCGGTGGAAGGTAAATTGGGCAGCAATTGACCGGCAAATGCAGGAACTGACAGGCTTCCCGGACTATGAATCAGACTGGTCGATTCATGTCCCATCGCTGTTTATCCGTGGTGAAAATTCTGATTATGTTGGTAACGCTGAGCTTGCGGTGATTGAACAGCATTTTGACAATTGCACAATCGAAACCCTGGCAGCAGCAGGTCATTGGTTACATGCCGAACAGCCGAAGCAGTTCTTCGACAAAGTCATTCAATTCCTGGCCTAAATTCAGCAAACTAATTACTCAAGAAACCAGCTTCGCGACCGATACAAGCGGTATCGCAACGACTGGTTTTGAGCATGCTAAGCCGCGCTATTTTTTTCTTGTTACTAATTGCCTATCTGGGTAATGTGTCGGCGATGGAGCGCAAATACATTGCGCCTATGGAAGAATCCCTCTGGCAGATGACCGTAGCGACACCTTTACATTGCGAAATGGAACATCAAATTCCGCGATTTGGTAAGGCAGTATTCTCACGATCGGCAGGGCGTGATTTGCAATTGAAACTGTTGACACATCAGCGTTTTAAAAGTGGTATCGAAGTTGCTTTTCTATCCGAATCACCGCACTGGAAGCCCACCAAGACGCAGTTAAAAATGGCCGATCTGGCGACGCGTGACGATGGTGTTATACTCGAAGTCGGCACGGCGACGGCGAAATACGCCTACCTCGAATTACACGACGGCTTTCACCCCGGCTTTCATTTTTTCGCCAATAAAGATTTAATTGACCCAACGATTGTGATGATGTCGACGGTGCGGTTTCGTAGTGTCGAGCCGGATTTTGAACAATGCCTCAATAATCTGTATTTCCAGAACTTCGAGGATGTGCGCATCAGCAGCATTCACTTCGACCATGACGACGAGTTCCCACGTATCGAAGAAGAAGATATTGCGCTTCAAGGCATGTTTAACTATCTGGATGTCGATAAGTCGATTAGCGAAATCGTAGTTTCCGGGCACGCCGATATAAATGGTGCGATCTGTTACAACGATACATTATCAGAGCGACGCGCCTTGTATGTCTACGACATGCTGGTTGCCAAAGGCATCGACCCGAAGATGATTACCATGGATTATTTTGGTGAGCTTCGACCAATAGCGAAAGGCAAATCAGACGCTGCATTAGCGGCAAATCGTCGAGTGACTGTCGAGCTCAAGCATTAGAGCCGATGTTTGCCCGAGCCAGAGATCAAGTTCTGTTCAGTCGTGAATACTGCGAATGCCAGTAGACCTCTTTGCCATCTTGCTGAAAAGCCACATGGCGCGCCAGAATAAACAATAAATCGGACAGTCGATTGATGTATTGAGCCGTTATCGGATTTAATTCTTCCTGCGCTTTGAGGTTATGCAACGAGCGCTCAACCCGCCGACAAACCGCACGAGCCTGCTGTAGAAAAGCCACTGGTTGTGATCCGCCCGGCAAAATGAATTCCTTTAACGGCGGTAGTGGCTCGTTAAACTGCGATGCTACCGCTTCAATTTCATCCACATAGATAGATTCGATTAAGGTTTTGCCTGGCTGGCAAAGTTCGGCACCAATATCGAATAAGTCATGCTGAACCGCGAATAACACCGAGCGTACCGGCTCGTCTTCGAGAAAACTCAGCGCGACACCGATTGTCGTATTAAGCTCGTCAACTTCGCCCAGGCAATGCACCCGACTATCCTGTTTATTGCGTCGACTGCCATCGGCCATACCCGTTGTGCCTTTGTCGCCAGTGCGGGTGACGATAGCCGATAAACGATTGCCCATAATTTTTCCTCTTTAAATTCGATCGCAGACTGATAAGGCTGGCGATCATAGCAGAATAAAGCAATGCTCAGGGGCAATAAAAACCGAAGAAAAACAAGTCTATTCAGCAGATCGGTCAGGCCCTATAATTCGACCCCTTTATTATCGCCATAGAAATGAATGCGGCCCATTTTCGGTCATAAAATTTTGCCAATACTAACTGACAGCCAATATCGTGTTTAGCTTAAAATCCAGAGCCTGGCAACTTGGCTTGACCGGCTGCCTGCTGATATTTACTTATTTGCTGAGTCAGACGATGCTTGTGTCTGGCATCGAATTTAATTTGTTTTTTTACATTATAAATCTACTGCCAAGCAGTCAATTGCAGGGTTATGGCAATAGCATAATTCGAGCACCCGAATGGGTTCTGTTGTTGGTATATGCGTTTATTTTTGCGATTTATGTGCGTAAATTCACGCGTAGTAAAACGACTGGCCTGTCTTTCGTTACCCTCAGTATTATTCTGTTTTTCCTGCTCATGGTAGAAATACTGGGTGCCATTTTCTACCAGGTATTGCTGCCGGTCATTTTACCCGGATTGATGATGCTACTGGTATCGTCGGTGTATAAACTGGTCGAAATTTACCAGCGGTTTCTGGCGCTTAATCTACTAAATGAAACCGTTTTTTCACTATATGACGTGCAGCAACGTATGGCTGATGGCGATCTCAAATCGGCATTAATATTACTTAAACAGTGTCCAATGAGTGACGATTTGCTTGAAGTCGGCTATGAGTTAGGTATGCTGCTGGAATCGGGTAAACATTGGGCGAGTGCATTAAACCTCTACCATTGGCTTTCGCAGTTCGACCCTGGACTCAGTGATTTTGTCACCCGGATCGAGGAGATAAGGAAGAAAAGAGTTCCTCTATATATAAAGAAAGGAAAGGATCATGCTTTGAAAATTATTGGCCATTATCAAATATTAAAAAAAATTGCCAGAGGTGCGACCGCTGATGTATACGAAGGTTACGATCTACGAACGCAAAATCGTGTCGCGCTGAAAATCATGTTGTCCAGGCTCGACCAGGGCCAGGAAGGTGAGCGCATCAAACACTGGTTACATGAGGCCGAAATTGTCTCAAAACTCGATCACCCGAATATTGCCAAAATCCACGATGCCTCGATCGAAGACAATATCCCCTATATTGCGATGGATTATATTTCCGGCTATTCCATGGCATTACGATTGAAAAGACGAGAATATATTACCGTCGGCGAATGTATTCGAATCTCTAAAGCCGTACTTAGCGCGCTGACCGAAGCGCATAAGCTTGGCGTCGTCCATGGTGATATAAAACCCGCCAATATCATGTACGATGACCGTGAGCGAACCTATATTATCACTGACTTTGGTGCTGCCTATAGTGAGCACCGAGAGCGCCAACCGGAAAATAAAATCATTGGCACGCCGTCATATATGTCACCCGAACAGCTCGAAGGCAAAAAGCTCGACGGTCGATCCGATCTGTTTTCGCTGGCGGTAACGCTATATCATCTTCTGACTGGTCACCAGCCTTTCACCGGCGGCAATTTACCCGATCTCAAACGCAGTATCATTAATGATGAACCGGATCTCGATCACCTGACGCTGCCCGCAGGTATCATGGAAGTGGTGATGAAGGCCTTGCAGAAAAAAACCTATATGCGCTTCGCCGATGCCCAGCAAATGCTAACGGCGGTTGAATTTTGTGAGATGCAGTTAAGAGATAGAATGAAGCGACAGGCGATTTAATCCTTAGACCCAGTATTTTGCCGACGCTCCCGCCAGGCAATGATGAGGCCACCGACCACCACCAAAATCACGCCCGGAAACAGTCTGCCAAACGGCGCTTCATTGAAAAACCACCAGCCTAAAATGAATGAAAACGGTATGCCAAAATATTCGAACGGCGATAAGTTACCCGGTTTGGTGAGGCGATAGGCATGCACCAGACAAAGCACCGCGAAACCACCCACGGTTCCCATGCCAATCAACCAGAGCCAGTCGCTCAACAACGCCACAGGCCTGAATTCACTGGTAGTGATTAAAATCAGGCTCGAGCCGAACAGGGCGCCGATTGATCCATAGAGGTTAATCGTCGCAGTTGGGACTTGTTTATCGAGAAAACGAACAGTAATAACCGACAACGAATATCCAAACGACGCCATAATGGGCAATATGGCATAAATAGTAAAAACCTCGGAACCGGGCCGCACAATCAGGATTACGCCGACAAAACCACAGAAAACCGCTAACCAGCGCCAGCGGCCGACGCTGTGCTTGAGCAGAATAACCGATAAAATAGTGATAAATATTGGGCCGATGAAGGTGAGTGTCGTCGCCGTTGCCAGTTCCATGTTGACGATAGCAAGGTAGAAGCAGAATTGTGCGCCTGCGACGTAAAATCCACGAATAAGGGCCAGGCGCCATTGCCTGATTTTGAAAATTCGGCCGCTATTGTGCCAATCTGCCGAAAACAGCAAAACCAGGCAGCTTGGAATCAGGCCGAAAATATTACGAAAGGTCGCCAGTTGCGGCACAGAATAGTCGTCGCCCATATGCTTGATAATGGCGCCCTGGATATCAAAAAGTAAAATAGCCAGCAGAATAAAAAATACAGCCATAGCAAAATTCAGGGGTGGTTTGGACAAGGCAACATTCTCTGAGGCGGATCGGCACAGCGGATCAAGATTCATCAGTATAAATGATTAAAAACTGGATATGTCCCTCAAATGTGAGAATAGACCATAGACGCGATTGAGCAATCGACATACAATGCGCCCTCAAGAAGATGCTGCTTCCGCAGTGTAATATCTTAGAATTTCTTTAATTATGGGGAGAACTAAAGGTTCCTCTCATTTTTGCGCGCGCGCATTTTTTTGAACCTGGAGGTTTTGTGCCAAAACCAGCAATACTCGCCCTCGAAGACGGTAGCATTTTCGAAGGTAAATCGATCGGTGTAGACGGAATAACAACCGGGGAAGTGGTATTTAATACCGCAATGACCGGTTATCAGGAGATTCTGACCGATCCTTCCTATTGCCAGCAAATCATCACGCTCACTTATCCGCATATCGGCAACACCGGTGTCAATCAGGAAGACGAAGAAGCCAGTGAAATTCATGCCAGCGGCCTGATTATTCGCGATCTGCCTCTACTGGCGAGCAACTGGCGCAGCCAGTCGGGTTTGCAGGCATATCTCGAAAAACGCAAAGTTGTCGGCATCGCCGATATTGATACCCGAAAGCTAACCCGAATTTTGCGCGATAAAGGTGCGCAGGGTGGTGCGATCCTGGCGGGCGACAACATCTCTGCTGAAAAGGTCCTTGAAGCTGCGGCTTCATGTGCAGGGCTGGCCGGACAGGATCTGGCAAAAGTCGTTTCAACCAGCCAGAATTACGAGTGGTCACAATCAACCTGGTCGCTACAAAACGGCTACGAACAGGCCGAAGATAGTCGCTTTCATATCGTCGCATATGATTACGGCATCAAGAAAAACATCTTATGCATGCTGGCTGAGCGGGGTGCCCGGGTGACTGTAGTACCGGCGCAAACCCCGGCCGAGGTTGTTTTGCAAATGAAACCCGATGGTGTCTTTTTATCGAATGGCCCGGGCGATCCGGAACCCTGTGATTACGCCATCGAAGCCATCGCAGAAATACTCAAAACCGATATCCCAGTTTTTGGCATTTGCCTCGGCCATCAATTATTGGCGCTGGCCAGTGGTGCGAAGACCCTGAAAATGAAGTTTGGACATCATGGCGCAAATCACCCGGTGCAGGACCTCGAAACAGGTGTGGTCATGATCACTAGCCAAAACCACGGTTTTGCTGTCGACGAAACCTCTTTGCCGGATAATCTGCGCGCAACCCACCGTTCGTTATTCGACGGTAGCCTGCAAGCCGTGCATCGCACCGACAAGACTGCTTTCAGCTTTCAGGGGCATCCCGAAGCGAGCCCCGGCCCGCACGATGTTGGCCACATGTTTGACCACTTTTTTGAACTGATTGAAACTCACGTCGGAGCCGCCTGATGCCCTTAAGAAAGGACATAAAGTCCGTACTCATCATCGGCGCTGGCCCCATTGTTATCGGTCAGGCCTGCGAATTCGATTACTCCGGTGCACAAGCCTGTAAGGCGCTCAAAGAAGAAGGTCTGCGAGTTATCCTGATCAATTCAAATCCGGCAACCATCATGACCGACCCCGGCACTGCCGACTCGGTTTATATCGAGCCTATCCACTGGAAGGTAGTCGAAAAAATCATCGAAAAAGAACGCCCCGATGTGCTTCTGCCAACCATGGGTGGGCAGACAGCGCTGAACTGCGCACTCGACCTCGACCGTGAAGGCGTGCTCAAGAAATACAATGTCGAAATGATCGGTGCCACGCGAGAAGCCATCGACATGGCAGAAGACCGCGAAAAATTCCGCATCGCCATGACCGAAATTGGTCTGGCAACACCCAAGGCATTCATCGCGCATAGCCTGGAAGAAGCCTGGCAGGGTCAGGCACAACTCGGCTTTCCAACCATAATCCGGCCGTCATTCACCATGGGTGGCAGCGGCGGTGGTATCGCCTATAACCGCGAAGAATTCGAAGATATTATCAAACGCGGCCTGGACCTTTCACCGACCACCGAGGTATTAATCGAAACCTCCGTACTCGGCTGGAAGGAATACGAAATGGAAGTCGTTCGTGATAAAAACGACAATTGCATTATCATCTGCGCGATCGAAAATCTTGACCCGATGGGTGTGCATACCGGTGACTCGATCACGGTCGCACCGGCGCAAACGCTGACGGATAAGGAATATCAAATCATGCGTAATGCGTCGCTTGCGGTATTACGCAAGATTGGCGTCGAGACCGGTGGTTCAAACGTGCAGTTCGCGATCAATCCTGAAAATGGTGAAATGATCATCATCGAAATGAACCCGCGTGTATCGCGTTCGTCGGCACTGGCGTCGAAAGCGACTGGCTTTCCGATCGCCAAGGTCGCGGCCAAGCTTGCTGTCGGATATACGCTCGATGAGCTGCGCAACGATATTACCGGCGGCATCACGCCTGCCTCGTTCGAGCCGACCATCGATTACGTCGTCACCAAGATTCCACGTTTCACCTTCGAAAAGTTTCCGCAGGCCGATGATCGTTTGTCAACGCAAATGAAGTCGGTTGGCGAAGTCATGGCTATCGGCCGTACCTTTCAGGAATCTTTTCAGAAGGCGCTACGCGGGCTAGAAACCGGCGTTTTTGGACTCGACGAAATTGTCGATCAGAACCTCAGCAAAGACGAACTCGAAGATTTATATCGCAAGGAATTAAAACTCCCGGGTGCCAATCGCATCTGGTATGTTGCCGACGCATTTCGATCCGGCTATTCGCTGGAAAGGCTTTTCGAAATGACCGCCATCGACCCCTGGTTCCTGGTGCAGATTGAAGATTTGGTCAAAACCGAACAAAGCCTGTCTGGACAAAAAGTAGAATCTTTAAATAAAGCTGATTTCAGAGCGTTGAAGCGCAAAGGCTTTGCCGACCGGCGTCTGGCGACTCTTTTGGGTTGCGACGAAGTAACCTTGGGCCAGATGCGTCGCGACCTGGGTGTACGCCCCGTGTATAAACGCGTCGACACCTGTGCCGCCGAGTTTGCCTCGTCTACTGCTTATTTATATTCGACTTACGAAGACGAATGCGAAGCCGAACCCAGCGACCGCGATAAAATCATCGTGCTCGGCGGTGGTCCAAACCGAATCGGCCAGGGCATCGAGTTTGACTATTGCTGTGTGCATGCCGCCATGGCGATGCGTGAAGACGGTTATGAAACCATCATGGTCAACTGTAATCCGGAAACAGTGTCTACCGATTACGATACCTCGGATCGGCTCTATTTCGAACCGCTGACTTACGAAGATGTGCTCGAAATTATCCATCTCGAAAAACCCAAGGGTGTGATCGTACAGTTTGGTGGCCAAACGCCTTTGAATTTGGCGCGTTCACTGGAAGTGGCCGGTGTGCCTATTATCGGTACCACGCCTGATTCGATCGATCTCGCCGAAGACCGCGAGCGGTTTCAGCAAATGATCCATGAGCTGGGATTGTTGCAACCGCCGAATCAAATTGCTTTTGACGTTGCGTCATCAGCAAAACTCGCCGATCAGGTTGGTTTTCCGTTGGTTGTTCGGCCTTCTTATGTGCTCGGTGGTCGGGCCATGGAAATTGTTTACGATCAGGAAGACCTGGCGCGTTATATGACCGCCGCAGTCAAAGTCACGAAAGATTCACCCGTCCTGCTTGATCGCTTTCTGGATGAAGCCGTCGAAGTCGATGTCGATGCCATTTGTGACGGCGAAAACGTCTTTATTGGTGGTTTAATGGAACATATCGAACAGGCTGGCGTGCACTCTGGTGATTCCGCCTGTTCATTGCCGCCTTACACGCTGTCTAAAGAAATCCAGCAAAGGCTTTGTGATCAGGTCACGGCAATGGCGAAGGCGCTTAACGTGGTCGGCCTGATGAATACGCAGTTTGCGATTAAAGGTGATGATGTTTATATACTGGAGGTCAATCCACGCGCCTCGCGTACGGTGCCATTCGTCTCCAAGGCTACCGGTGTGCCATTGGCTAAAGTCGCTGCCCGTTGTATGGTTGGGCAGACTCTGGCGCAGCAAAACCATCTTAAACAAGTGATCCCCGAATTTATTTCAGTCAAAGAGTCCGTCTTTCCGTTTGCCAAGTTTCAGGGGGTTGATCCGATACTCGGCCCGGAAATGAAATCGACCGGAGAAGTCATGGGCATAGGCAAAACCTTTGCCGAAGCTTTCGCCAAAGGTATGATTGCCGCAGGTGGAAAAATACCGGAGCCTGGTACAGTGTTTATCAGTGTTCGAGAAACCGATAAAAAAGCAGCGATTCAACTCGCCCGGGATCTACAGGCACAGGGCTTTAATCTGGTTGCTACTGGCGGTACGGCACGCACGATTAAAGCGGCCGGCGTCGATTGCGAGCAGGTCAATAAGGTTAAAGAAGGGCGACCACATATTGTCGATATGATCAAAAATGATGAAATAGCACTTATTATTAATACTACCGAAGGACGTTCGGCAATTGCCGACTCTTATGAAATTCGTCGGGAAGCTTTGATGCATTCTGTCAGCTATACGACAACGCTTTCGGGCGGCAGGGCGACTTGCATGGCGATGTCGCATCGAGAAGTCGAAGAGGTTTATCGACTGCAATCGTTGCATGAATAACTCAGGTACGGGTAAATAGAGAATGAATCAGGTTCCAGTCACCGCGACAGGCGCGGAAAGATTAAAAGCAGAACTCAAAGAGTTGAAGTTTGTAAAACGGCCTCTGGTTATCGAAGCGATAGCGGTTGCACGTGATCATGGCGATTTAAAGGAAAATGCCGAGTATCACGCCGCACGCGAAGAGCAGGGTTTCATGGAAGGTCGCATTGCTGAGCTTGAGTCGGTTTTATCGAATGCGCAGATTATTGATGTCACCAAACTAAACCAGACCGGTCGTGTCGTATTCGGCTGCACGGTTGACCTGATCGATGCCGAAAGCGACGAAGAGGTCAGTTACCAGATAGTCGGTAATATCGAAGCTGATATCAGTCACAACCGTATTGCAATTAGTTCGCCGATCGCGCGCGCTCTAATTGGTAAAGAAGAAGGCGAAGACGTCGTTGTGCAAGCCCCTGGCGGCACACGTGAATACGCTATTACTGCAGTTCACTATCGCTAATTTTAGCCAGGCCTATTTGAGAAATTTTGCGTAGCGGTCGATTTCGCTGTTACGCCGATAAAGCACAGCGACATTACCGATACCTTGTATTAAATCGGCCCGGTGTTTTTTGCAGATACTGTCAATCATGGCTTTTTTGTCTTCGCGCGCCTGACCCGGCACTCGAACTTTGATGAGTTCGTGGTGTCCGAGAGCAATGTCAATTTCATTATGTACATTGTCGCTGAGGCCATGTTGGCCGATCATAACCACGGGTTTTAATTTAAGCCGATGAGATTCGGCTCGCAGGTTTTTAATCGATGATTTGGACAGATCCATTCGGCGGCGGTCGGGTTAGTGAATTAAGGCGCGCATACTATCACAGCTATTGGATAAATCAGGATGTCACGATCAAAAAGTAGCGGTGCCTGGTTAAAAGAACATCACGACGACCAATATGTTTTGCAGGCGCGTCGAGATGGCTATCGTTCGCGGGCAGTTTATAAACTCATCGAGATTCAGCAAAAAGATCAGGTGTTAAAACCCGGTCAGTTTGTTGTCGATCTGGGTGCGGCGCCTGGAGGCTGGAGCGAATACGCAGTGCAATTTATCGGTCGCAAAGGTCGCTTAATTGCGGTTGACCTGTTGCCGATTGATCCGATTGCCGGTGCGGAATTAATTCAGGGTGATTTTACTGAAGATGAAATTCTCGATCAGATTCTGAATCTTTGCGAAGGTCAGAAAATTGATCTTGTTTTATCGGATATGGCCCCCAACTTAAGTGGCATGGACTCGGTTGATCAGCCGAAATCGATGTATCTGGCGGAACTGGCACTTGAGTTAGCGCGAGATAATCTGGCAGAAAATGGCCAATTTGTGACTAAATTGTTTCAGGGTGAAGGTTTTGATAGTTATACAAAATCTCTGAACCAGGTCTTTAAATCGGTAAAAATGCGCAAACCCGATGCCTCAAGACCCAGATCGCGTGAAATTTATGCGATTTGTCGTGGTCTGAGGTAAGGCGGGCTGGTTAAATTGAGCTAGTATCTAGCACTATAAGCAGTAAAATGCGCTTTACTGGACAATATAAAACACACAGGTGTTAATAAAGTGAATGATGTAGCCAAGAATTTAATTTTATGGGTTGTGATAGCCGTGGTATTGCTGTCGGTGTTCCACAACTTTAATGAACGTGCCAGTACTGGAAACCAGCTCATATATTCCGAGTTTCTGTCTCAGGTGAAACAGGGTCAGGTGCGTCAGGTTACCATCGAGGGGCCGAATATTGAGGGTGTTTTGAGTTCGGGTGCTAAATTCACAACCTATAGTCCAGAAACAGATTACAAGGCATTAATCGGTGAGCTGGGCGCGGCCAATGTCGATATAATCGGTAAACCCCCCGAACAACCATCTTTGCTGGTACATATGTTTATCAGCTGGTTCCCATTCGTCGTTTTAATTGGTCTTTGGGTGTTTTTCATGCGCCAGATGCAGGGCGGCGGCGGTGGTCGCGGTGCCATGTCTTTTGGTAAGAGCAAAGCCCGTTTACTCGGTGAAGACCAGATCAATATCTCCTTTAACGATGTTGCTGGTGTCGATGAAGCCAAAGAAGAAGTGGGTGAGCTAGTCGAATTCCTGCGCGACCCTGCAAAATTTCAGAAACTCGGCGGCAAGATCCCGCGCGGTATCTTGATGGTGGGTTCACCCGGTACCGGTAAAACCCTGTTGGCGAAAGCTATTGCGGGTGAAGCCAAAGTGCCATTTTTCACTATTTCCGGTTCGGACTTTGTCGAAATGTTTGTTGGTGTTGGTGCATCACGCGTTCGTGACATGTTCGATCAGGCCAAGAAACACTCACCGTGCATCATCTTTATCGACGAAATCGATGCCGTCGGTCGTCATCGTGGCGCCGGTCTTGGCGGTGGTCATGATGAACGTGAGCAGACTTTGAACCAGTTACTGGTTGAAATGGATGGTTTTGAAGGCCACGAAGGTGTCATCGTAATCGCTGCGACTAACCGTCCCGATGTGCTCGATCCGGCACTATTACGCCCTGGTCGTTTCGACCGCCAGGTTGTAGTGCCTTTACCCGATGTACGAGGTCGTTCGCAAATTCTCAAAGTTCATATGCGCAAAGTGCCAGCTTCTGACAATATTGACCCAATGGTCATAGCTCGCGGTACACCAGGATTTTCTGGTGCGGATCTTGCCAACCTGGTCAACGAGGCAGCCTTATTTGCTGCCAGAGCCAACCTGAAGCTGGTGACCATGGCCGAATTTGAGCGTGCCAAAGACAAGATCATGATGGGCGCAGAGCGTAAATCGATGATCATGAAGGAATCTGAAAAGAAACTTACCGCCTATCACGAAGCAGGGCATGCGATCGTCGGTAGACTGGTGCCTGATCACGACCCAGTTTATAAAGTCAGTATTATTCCCCGTGGCCGTGCCCTGGGTGTGACTATGTTTCTGCCGGAAGATGATCGTTATAGTTATAGTAAAAAACATCTGGAAAGTCAGTTATCCAGCCTGTTTGGCGGTCGCATTGCCGAACAGTTGATCTTTGGCGACGATGCCGTTACTACAGGCGCTTCGAACGATATCGAACGTGCTACTAGTATTGCGCGCAGCATGGTCACGCAATGGGGGCTGTCTGATCGAATGGGGCCTTTGACTTATGCCGAAGATGAAGGCGAAGTATTTCTTGGTAAATCAATGGGCAAGCAAAAGACTGTATCGGATGAAACCGCCCAGGCTATTGACTCAGAAATTCGCTCGATTATCGACCGTAATTACCAGCGCTCGCACGATATTCTTAAAGCAAACGAAGACAAGATGCACTTAATGGCAGACGCTTTGATGAAGTATGAAACCATCGATGTCGGTCAAATCGATACCATCATGGAAGGCAAGGAGCCAGGCCCACCGCGTGACTGGGGTGATGACGGTTCGACCCCGTCAGGTAAAAGTGACGATAGTTCGGGTAAGTCTACTGTGGTCGATGATGATCCGGACTTACCAGACCCGGCTAAATTGCATTAATGATTGCTGAGGCTGGGGTTGAGTCATCAACCCCGGCTTTTTTAATGGGCCAGATAAATATTTCAAAGCAGATTCAGGTGATGGGTATTATCAATACCACGCCTGACTCTTTCTCTGACGGCGGTCGATTTTATCACTTCGACAGGGCGCTCGCACATGCCCGACAAATGATCGAGGACGGTGTCGATATCCTCGACATTGGCGGCGAATCGACGCGACCGGGCTCAAAACTGGTCGATCAAAACGAAGAAATTGAGCGCACGATTCCACTCATTGAAGCAATCCGCCAGATTTCGGATATACCAGTTTCCATCGATACCAACAAACCCGGTGTTATGCAACAGGCTGTCGCTGCTGGTGCCAGCCTGGTTAACAGTGTCGACGCCTTTCGTCAGGAATATGCGCTTGAAGTCGCGGCCAGGCTGAAGGTTCCTGTCTGTATCATGCACATGCAGGGTACGCCGGAAACCATGCAGCTCGATCCGCATTATGAAGATGTCGTCGAGGAAGTTAAGGCGTTTTTGCAAGCACGCATCGATGCCGCCTTAGCAGCCGGTATTGCCAGGGAAAATATCATCGTCGATCCGGGTTTTGGCTTTGGCAAGACGCTGGAACATAACCTGCAGTTATTGAAATCCCTGCCGGAGTTCAAATGCCTGGGTGTCCGAGTATTGGTAGGTCTTTCCAGAAAGGGTATGATTGGTGCAATTCTCGACAAGCCTGTCGATCAACGTCTGTTTGGCAGTATTTCAACGGCAGTCATTTCCGCGATGCAAGGCGCCGATATCATTCGCGTTCATGATGTCGCCGAAACCGTCGATGCCATCGCCATAGTAAAAGCACTCAATCGGGTATAAAAAATGAAGCGAATCACGAATAATAAATTCAATCATCGAGGTCAGTCTTGAGCCGCCAGTATTTTGGTACCGACGGCATTCGTGGTCGAGTAGGCGTCGAGCCAATGACAGTCGACTTTATCATGAAAGTTGGCTGGGCAGCCGGTAAGGTGTTTTCGAAAGAGGGTAAAGGCACCGTAGTCATCGGCAAAGACACGCGGATATCGGGTTATATGTTTGAATCTGCTTTGGAAGCAGGACTTGCTGCTGCCGGACTAGATGTCAAATTACTTGGGCCCATGCCAACACCTGCGATTGCTTATTTAACTATGTCGCAACGCGCAACGGCGGGCATAGTGATTAGCGCCTCACATAATCCTTATCACGACGATGGCGTTAAATTTTTTAATGGCGATGGCTTCAAACTGCCCGATGAAACCGAACTTGAAATCGAAGCGATGATTTCAAAACCGCTGGTTATGGTTAAATCTGAAGAGATCGGTAAAGCCACACGAATGGAAGATGCCCGTGGACGATATATCGAATTTTGCAAAAGCTCGATTCCCTTCAATACCACGTTAAAAGGCATGAAAATTGTCGTTGATTGCGCCCATGGTGCGACTTACCACATAGCACCAGCAGTATTTCGCGAGCTTGGTGCCGAAGTAATCGAAATTGGCACTAGTCCTAATGGCTTAAATATCAATAAGGGTGTCGGTGCCCTGCACCCCGAAAACATGCGCGAGCTTGTGCTTGAGAATCAGGCAGATATCGGTATTGCTTTCGATGGTGATGGCGATCGTTTGATGATGATGGATTCTAAGGGCGACGTTAAAAATGGTGACCAGTTGCTCTATATTATCGCTCAATGCAAGCTTGTTAAGGGTGGTATTAGCGGCGGCGTTATCGGTACGCTAATGAGTAATCTCGGGCTTGAACATGCGTTGAAAGCGCAGGATATCGGTTTCGAGCGTGCCAAAGTCGGTGACCGTTATGTTATGGAAAAACTGGTGCAGAACCGATGGAGTCTGGGCGGCGAATCTTCCGGGCATATTATCTGCCTCGATAAGACCACAACCGGCGACGGTATTATTGCCGCATTACAGGTGCTCGACTGGCTGGTGACGGAAGAAACCAACCTGGCCGATGCCTGTGCGAATATGTCCCTGTACCCGCAAACAATGATCAACGTGCCTTTGTCAGGGAAGATCGATATTCAGTCGATCCCGGCGATTCAGGACGCCGTGCAAAACGTCGAATCAGAACTGGCAGATCGTGGTCGAGTTTTGCTACGTCCGTCGGGTACCGAGCCGTTAATCCGTGTCATGGTCGAAGGGCAGGATGGGGCAGAAGTGGATAAGCTGGCGAATCAGTTGGCGGGTTTTGTCGCCGAATATGCGAATGCATAGTCTATTGGCATTATTTTCACTGCTTTTGCCAAAACTCGATTGATTTATTCGCCTGAGATGAGTACCCTTTGCCGCCTCAAAAATGACATGTGGTTACAGATATGCGTCCTACCCTGATAGCTGGAAACTGGAAAATGAATGGCACGCCAGAAAGCGTCATTCAACTGGTTGAGGGCATCAAGTCGGGTGATGCGGGATCTGCTCAGCTTGCAGTCTGTCCGCCAGCAATCTTCCTGATGAAAGTCGGTGGCATGCTGGAAGGTAGCTCGGTTGCCCTGGGCGCACAAAATGTCTGTGATCAGGCTTCGGGTGCTTATACCGGTGAAATTTCCGCCGATATGTTACGTGCAGCGGGCTGTCAGTACGCAATTGTCGGCCATTCTGAAAGACGTGCGCTTTACAACGAAACTGACGAATTGGTCGCCGCACGTTTTGCCATGGCAGTGCAGGCAGGCTTGACGCCAATTCTTTGTATTGGTGAAACCCTCGATGAGCGTGAAAAAGGCATAACCGAAACCGTGGTTAGTCGACAGCTAGATGCTGTGATAGAAACACAGGGTGTCGCGGCAATTGCTAATTGCGTGATTGCTTATGAGCCGGTCTGGGCGATTGGCACAGGGCAGGTGGCGACGCCGGAGCAGGCACAAGCGATACATGCTTATATTCGTGGTAAGATTGCGGCGCTCGACGCGGCTGTAGCCGATAAGGTCCAAATTTTATATGGCGGCAGTATGAATCCGGGTAATGCTGGTGAATTATTGTCTCAAGTTGATATCGATGGCGGATTGATTGGTGGTGCTTCGTTGAAAGCTGCTGATTTCCTGGCCATTGCCAAGGCAGCTTAAGTTATTCCGATTTCAGGTATCTAGATGGAAAACATTAATAGTATTTTGTTAATCGCTCAGGTGATTCTCTCAATCAGCCTCATCGCGCTCGTGCTCATGCAGCACGGCAAGGGTGCAGATGCCGGTGCGGCATTTGGAAGCGGCGCTTCGTCAACCGTCTTCGGTTCGCGTGGTTCGGGTAATTTTTTAAGCAAGGCAACAGCGATAATCGCCACGCTATTCTTTATTACCTGTATGGCGTTGGCCTATGTTGCCGTTAATCGTGTTGGATCGGAAAGCGCGAACGAAAGTGTTACGACAATACAGACCGAAACAAATGAAGTATCAGGCGCAGAAGGCTCGGATTTACCACCGAGCGATGGCGCGGCAGAAACATCGACAGGTTCCGACCTGCCGCCTGCTAATTAATAGAGCAATTTTATAGAATATAGCCGATGTGGTGGAATTGGTAGACACGCTATCTTGAGGGGGTAGTGGCGAAAGCTGTGCCGGTTCGACTCCGGCCATCGGCACCATTTTTTTAGACTAAATAAATTCGAACGAATATTTTAGTCGATTTTTTATATAGAAAGTATTCAAAATTAACGAGCGAATTTGAACTTTCTTGACTCTCTATACAGGCCGCAATAGACTAGCCGCACTCTAGTCACAGGCACTTTTTCAGGGGCAGAATTTTATACATGTTAGGTAACTATCTACCGATACTTATGTTTATGCTGGTGACGCTGGTAATGGGTTCAGCATTTATAATATTGGGCAAACTACTCGGGCCTTCAAAGCCCGATGCCGAGAAAAATTCTCCCTACGAATGTGGCTTCGAAGCCTTCGAAGACAGCCGTATGAAATTCGACGTACGTTATTACCTTGTCGCCATTCTATTTATTATTTTTGATCTTGAAATTGCTTTTCTGTTTCCCTGGGCGATTGTGCTCGATCAAATCGGTACTTTCGGTCTGCTTGCCATGGCAATATTTCTTGGCGTGCTAGTGATCGGCTTTATTTACGAGTGGAAGAAAGGGGCTCTCGAATGGGAATAGAAGGCAAATTCGAGCAGGGCTTCATGACTACCACAGCCGACAAGCTCATTAACTGGGCGCGTACGGGTTCGATGTGGCCAATGACCTTCGGCCTGGCCTGTTGTGCGGTAGAAATGATGCAGGCGGGTGCTTCGCGTTACGACCTTGACCGCTTCGGCATTATTTTTCGTCCTAGTCCTAGGCAGTCTGATGTGATGATTGTTGCAGGTACGCTGGTGAACAAAATGGCACCGGCATTGCGTAAAGTTTACGATCAGATGGCGGAACCGCGGTGGGTAATCTCGATGGGTTCCTGCGCTAATGGTGGTGGTTATTATCACTATTCTTATGCAGTCGTGCGTGGCTGCGATCGGGTTGTGCCAGTCGATATTTATGTGCCGGGTTGCCCGCCGACAGCAGAAGCGTTGCTATTCGGTATCATGCAATTACAAAATAAAATTAAACGCACCAACACCATAGCCCGCTAATATGTCGAATTCTTTACAGCAGTTGACAGATTCGTTGCGCAGTACTTTTGCCGACAAACTTGAGTCGCTAAACGAAAATGTTGGTGAGCTAACAGTCGAATTATCTCCAGAGAATTTAATCGAAGTCGCGACTGAATTGCGTGATAACGAAACCTTTGCCTTCCAGCAACTGGTCGATTTATGTGGTGTCGATTACTCGCAGTATGGTCAGATGGAGTGGCAGACTAACGATGCCAGTCGTGCTGGCTTTAGCCGGGGTGTCGATTCTGCTGTCACCATGGGCCGACTTCAGTTTGGCGACGAGCTTGATTCACTTGCCAGTGAAGGCAGACGTTTCGCAGCGGTTTACCATTTAATATCTTATCGGCATAACAGGCGCTTACGTCTAAAAGTATTTGCCGCCGATGATGCATTTCCGGTAGTGCCGACAGTTACCGATATCTGGCGAGTTGCCGACTGGTACGAGCGCGAAGCATTCGATTTGTTTGGAATTTTATTTTCAGGCCATCCAGATTTACGTCGTATTCTGACCGATTATGGTTTTGTCGGTCATCCGTTCAGAAAAGATTTCCCACTGGTTGGCCATGTCGAAATGCGCTATGACCCGGAAAAAGAACGTGTGGTTTATGAGCCGGTGAGTATCGAGCCGCGAGTGTTGGTACCCAGGGTTAAACGCGAAGACCATCGCTATCTCTCGGGCGAGCAGCAGGACGAGGCGAAAAACGATGCCTGAAATTAAGAATTATACCCTCAACTTTGGCCCGCAACATCCGGCTGCACATGGTGTATTACGCCTGGTACTGGAAATGGATGGCGAAGTCATAGTGCGCGCTGATCCACATGTTGGATTGTTGCACCGTGGTACCGAAAAGCTCGCCGAAAGCAAGCCTTATAATCAGACCATCGGTTACATGGATCGGCTCGATTACGTCTCGATGATGTGCAACGAGCATGGTTACGTCCTCGCGATCGAAAAACTGCTCGGTGTCGAAGTGCCCGAGCGTGCGCAGTATATCCGCGTTATGTTCGATGAAATCACCCGGATTTTGAATCACCTGATGTGGATTGGAACGCACGCGCTCGATGTTGGTGCTATGACCATGTTTCTTTATGCGTTTCGCGAACGTGAAGATTTGATGGATTTATACGAGGCGGTTTCCGGCGCGCGTATGCATGCTACTTATTATCGCCCCGGTGGTGTTGCTCGCGACCTGCCAAACGCCATGCCGCAATACCTCGAAAGTCGCTGGCGCAGCAAAAAAGAAGCGGATAGTCTGAACGAAAATCGTCAGGGTACCATGCTCGATTTCACCGAAGACTTTACCAATCGCTTTCCGGGTTATATCGATGAATATGAAACCCTGTTGACCGATAACCGTATCTGGAAACAACGCACGGTCGGTATCGGCGTGGTTTCTGAAGAGCGCGCATACCAGCTTGGTTTTACCGGACCGATGTTACGTGGTTCTGGTGTCGAATGGGATTTGCGTAAAAAACAACCTTACGAAGTTTATAACAAGATGGATTTCGATATCCCGGTCGGTACCCAGGGCGATTGTTACGACCGCTACCTGGTCCGCGTCGAAGAAATGCGTCAGTCCAATCGAATCATCAAACAATGCATTAAATGGTTGCGCGAAAACCCCGGTATCGTCATGACCGAGAACCACAAGGTTGCCGCGCCACGTCGCGAAGAAATTAAAGCGGATATGGAAGGTTTGATTCACCATTTCAAACTGTTTACCGAAGGTTATACCTTGCCCGAAGGCGAGGCCTATGCAGCAATCGAGCATCCGAAAGGTGAGTTTGGTGTATACCTGGTCTCGGACGGAGCCAATAAACCATATCGCGTGAAGGTTCGCGCACCGGGGTTTGCGCATATATCAAGCATGAATGAAATGGCTAGCGGTCATATGCTCGCCGACGTCGTTGCGATTATTG
>Ga0316189_10002013_pt1 | contig 20079 bp, 18 predicted proteins | sample LowCovwburrow_MG_FD_204930 | JGI IMG/M metagenome (GOLD analysis project Ga0316189, IMG submission 204930) | Coastal sediment microbial communities from Maine, United States - Lowes Cove worm burrow | ecosystem: Environmental > Aquatic > Marine > Coastal > Sediment | place: USA: Maine... | reverse complement strand
TACACCGCGTTTTAGTTTTTTGCCATGACGCGTTTGTTCGACAATTTGAATATCCTCGGTTTCAAATCCAGACCAATCTGGCTCAACAACCCCTTCCACTTTGATGCTAAACCATTGCGTCGTCACTGCATGGCGATCTTTCATTCCCGCATAACCAATGGCCACTTGCGGCACTTTAGCGAAGCGGGCTAATTCATTGGCTAACCAATCCGTATTGATGCCACGCTTACGCAGTTTTAACCAAACATGACCACCTTCACCATCCGGTTCAAAAGGCAACACTTCATCTACTTGAAAATAGTCAGCTTGATGTCGTATACCTGCGGAACAGGACGCTGCTGAAGGATTGACGCGCGCTAAGGCAGAGAAATCGAAGTCACGCAAGGATTAATCTGCTGCAATCAATAAAGCAACGGCGTGGGCAGCGATACCCTCTTTACGGCCTGCAAACCCCAATGACTCCGTTGTCGTTGCCTTCACATTCACTGCAGAAATAGCAACCGCGCAATCAGCAGCTAAGTTTTCTCGCATCGCCGGAATAAATGGCGCTAATTTGGGTGCCTGAGCGACCACAGTGCTATCAATATTGGCAATTTTCCAACCTTGTGAATATAAATCCTGAACAACTCGGCGTAGCAAAATTCGGCTATCAATATTGTTAAAGGCTTCATCTGTATCAGGGAAATAATGACCAATATCCCATAGGCCCGCAGCGCCTAATAAGGCATCGCAGATAGCATGGAGCAACACATCGCCATCAGAATGTGCTTCTAAGCCATGACTATGCGGTATGGTGATGCCACCCAAGACTAAAGCATGACCTTCACAAAAACGATGGACATCATAACCATGGCCGATTCGCATTAGCACTCTCCACGTTGTTGCTGCATAAACAACTGTGCCAAATCGAGATCCTGTGGCACAGTGATTTTAATATTATCGGCATGGCCTTCCACCATCACCGGTTGTAGACCAAAAAACTCGATAGCACTGGCTTCATCGGTCACAGGCATCAACTGGTCTTGTGCTGTTTCAAGTGCTGATTTTAGTAATGCTAAGCGAAACATTTGTGGTGTGGATGCCCGCCAAAGATTACGACGATCAATGGTATCCGTAATGACATTATCACCGTCTGTTCGTTTCACCGTGTCATTAACAGGGATACCCAAAATGCCACCAACATCATGTCCTGACAGCACCGATAACATCTTATCTATATCTGACTGCCTTAAACAAGGACGCGCAGCATCATGCACCAAAACCCAAGGGTCTTGATCCATAACATCCAACAAAGTAGAGAGTTCAATTAAGGCATTGAGCACCGACTGTGAACGCTGTTCACCACCTTGTACAACATGGAGTGGACAAGCTATGTCCTGTGATACTGCTGGCCACCACTGATCATGTTCCGCTATCGCAATCACAATCCCATGAATATCAGGATGTGAAGCCAAACGCTGCAAAGTATGTTCAATCACCAGTTTGTCTTCAAGTTGCAAATATTGTTTCGGTCGATCAGACTGCATCCGTTCACCGATACCCGCCGCCGGAACCACAGCCCAGAAACCGCTAGTCATTATCCTGTTCTTCAATAATTTGAAAAAAGGTTTCGCCTTGCTTGATCATCCCAAGCTCACTTCTAGCTCTTTCTTCTATCGCATCAAGGCCGCTTTTCAAGTCTTGTACTTCAGCGGCTAAGACTTGATTACGTTCTTCTAAGACCGCATTATCCTGCTCCTGAAGCACCACAGAGCGATGTAAATGCATAACCGATGGCAGGCCATCATGACTAAACCACAGCCGATATTGCAATAAGAGCAATACGACTGTCAGCAAAATCATAACCGGCCTCATAAACGCAATTAAACTTGCTTAAAGGCCTTGATGCCAGGATAGCTTGCAGCTTGACCTAACTCACTTTCAATACGAATCAATTGATTGTATTTTGCCACTCGGTCAGAACGAGATAATGAACCTGTTTTAATTTGACCTGCATTGGTGGCAACGGCCAAATCTGCAATAGTGGTATCTTCAGTTTCACCACTGCGATGTGAAACAACAGCGGTATAACCTGCATTTTTAGCCATATCAATGGCTGCTAATGTTTCCGTCAGCGTGCCAATTTGGTTGACCTTGATCAAGATTGAATTCGCTACGCCTTGTTCAATGCCCTGCTCTAAAATAGCCGTATTCGTCACAAATAAATCATCACCCACCAACTGTACTCTATCGCCAATGCGGTCTGTTAATAGTTTCCAACCCGCCCAGTCATTTTCATCCATGCCATCTTCAATACTGATGATAGGGTATTGATCAACCCAGGCCGCTAATAAATCAACAAACTCAGCTGAACTTAAAGAACGATTCTCTGAAGCTAAGACATATTGACCATCGTGATAAAACTCAGAACTTGCTGCATCAATCGCGATCATAATATCTTTACCTGCTTCATAGCCGGCATTAGAGATCGCGGTCAAAATTACTTCGATCGCCGCTTCATTTGAAGCTAAATCTGGTGCAAAGCCGCCTTCATCGCCAACAGCTGTATTCATACCTTGTGCAATCAACACATTCTTCAATTCATGAAACACTTCAGCACCATAACGAATCGCTTCAGTAATACTGCTAGCACCGACCGGCACAATCATAAATTCTTGCAGATCAATACTATTATCAGCGTGAGAGCCGCCGTTAATAATATTCATCATAGGCACAGGCATCACTGTTGCGTCAGCACCACCTAAATAGCTAAACAATGAAACACCGGCATCATTCGCCGCTGCTCTCGCTGCCGCCATAGACACGGCTAATAACGCATTCGCACCTAGGCGTGCTTTATTATCTGTGCCATCTAAAGCGATCATGACTTGATCAATGGCTGTTTGTTCTGTGACATCCATACCCACGACGGCATCACGTAACTCACCATTCACAGCCGCAACCGCATTCAAGACACCTTTACCTAAGTAACGCGCTTTATCTCCATCGCGTAACTCGACCGCTTCGCGCTGGCCCGTTGACGCACCAGAAGGCACGGCTGCTCGGCCCATTACGCCACTGTCGAGAAACACATCAGCTTCAACAGTTGGGTTACCACGTGAATCTATTACTTCACGACCAATAATATTAATAATTTTGCTCAATGTAATCTCCAATGATGTAATGTAAAACCAACTCTAATAGTTATTTATCCAGCGCGTAAACGCCCACACTTAGAGTAACGAATCTTCAATAAAATCTTGTTGTTTAACGACATGATCGAGTGCCATCAATGTTTCAATTAATGCTTCCATACGTGCCAAAGGCCATGAATTAGCCCCATCACTCAACGCTTTTTCAGGCTCTGGATGCGTTTCCATAAACACACCTGCAACCCCCACCGCCACCGCTGCGCGAGCTAAAACGGGCACAAACTCACGTTGTCCACCTGACGAACCACCTTGACCACCAGGTTGTTGTACTGAATGCGTTGCATCAAATACCACGGGACAATCCATATTACGCATCACAGGTAAACCGCGCATATCAGACACTAAGGTGTTATAACCGAATGATGTACCTCGATCACACAACATGATTTGTTGGTTACCGGTTGATTTCGCTTTTTCGGCGACATGGGTCATATCCCAAGGCGCTAAAAACTGACCTTTTTTAATATTAACCGGTAAACCTTGCTCAGCGACTTTCAAAATAAAGTTAGTTTGACGGCATAAAAAAGCGGGGGTTTGTAAAACATCCACCACACTCGCCACTTCTGCTAAGGGTGTATCTTCATGTACGTCCGTCAACACTGGCAAGCCATATTCTTTTTTTACTTTTTCTAAGATTGCTAGCCCTTTTTCTAAGCCAGGTCCGCGGTAACTTTTGGTAGAAGTCCGGTTCGCTTTATCAAATGACGATTTATAAATAAAAGGGATACCTAGTTTATCTGTCAATTCTTTTAAGCGACCTGCCACATCCATTGTCATTTGTTCGCTTTCGATCACACACGTACCCGCAATCAAAAATAAGGGTTGCTTTCCGCCCACTTCATGCCCACATAACTGCATTATTGTTCTCCTCTTGTGGCTTTATTTGATTTAGCCGCATTGATAAAACCATTAAACAACGGGTGACCATGTCGTGGCGTTGATGTGAATTCTGGGTGAGATTGGCAGGCTACAAACCAAGGATGACCCGGTATTTCTATCATTTCGACTAGGTTTTTATCCATGGACATGCCAGAGAATCGTAAGCCTGCGGTTTCTAATGCCTGTTTATAATTATTATTAAACTCATAACGATGACGATGGCGTTCAAGTACTTCGGTTTGACCATAAATCTCATGGGCTAGGCTGCCTTCATCTACGATACAAGGATAGCCACCCAAACGCATCGTACCGCCTAAATCAGAATCATGATCACGTAGCTCAACGCTACCATCTTCTTTTTGCCATTCTGTAATAAGGCCTATAACGGGGTGTGGCGTCATATTATCAAACTCACTACTATAAGCACCGGCGAGTCCTGCCATATTACGAGCATATTCAATCACCGCGACTTGCATACCTAAACAGATCCCGAGATAAGGCACCTTGTTTTCACGCGCATATTGGGCGGTCTGTACCATCCCTTCTACACCACGCTCACCAAAACCACCAGGCACCAATATCGCATCCATCTCAGCAAGACAACCTGGACCATCTTGCTCAATGCTTTCCGAGTCAACATAGTGCACATTGACTTTGGTACAGGTATGAATACTGGCGTGGATTAATGATTCGGATAGTGACTTATAAGCCTCTGTGAGATCCATATATTTACCCACCATAGCGATATTGACTTCGCCTTGTGGGTTATTAAAGTTATCAACCACTTGCTGCCAACGACTTAAATCGGCAGGTCTCGCATTTAAATGTAATTGCTTAACGACAATCTCATCCAAACTTTGACGATGTAGATCCATTGGGATCTTATAAATACTATCGACATCAACGGCAGAAATAACCGATCGCTCTGGCACATTGGTAAACAAAGAAATTTTGCGGCGTTCAGATTCTGGCAACGGTCTATCCATCCGACATAACAACACGTCTGGCTGAATACCAATAGTGCGTAATTCTTTTACCGAATGCTGAGTGGGCTTAGTTTTTATTTCACCTGCTGAAGGAATATACGGCACTAAGGTCAAATGTAGAAATAAGGCACGATCACGCCCCAACTCCACGCCCATCTGACGAATCGTTTCTAAAAAGGGTAATGACTCAATATCACCCACAGTACCCCCAATTTCAATCAAGGCCACGTCAGCATCGCCTGCGCCTTCATAAATGCAACGTTTGATCTCATCGGTAATATGAGGAATCACTTGCACCGTATTGCCTAAATATTCACCTCGGCGCTCTTTACGAATGACATTCTCATAGATTTGGCCTGTTGTATGATTATTTGAACGCGTCATCTTGGCATCGATAAACCGTTCGTAATGACCCAAATCTAAATCTGTTTCTGCACCATCCTCAGTCACAAAGACTTCACCATGTTGTAAGGGACTCATTGTGCCTGGGTCAACATTGATATAGGGATCGAGTTTAACCAGTGTGACTTTAAGCCCGCGCGCTTCAAGAATGGCGGCTAATGATGCTGCTGCAATTCCTTTACCCAAGGACGAGACAACACCACCAGTGACAAATATAAATTTAGACATAATTTGGAGAGTTCGTTTACACGGCACCGCCAGAATGGTGATGCTCAAATTGGCTATACAGTCTATACAATATACGCGTTTTTCTCAATGAGATTCTAAACTTTTATGCTGGTTTAATCATTGGTAAATAACCTTGCTGACCCGGCGCCAGCACGCATTGTTCACTCAAGCCATAACCCACAACTGCAATCAATTCATCAGCATGAAACAACAGCGGGATGCGGTCACGTTGCCAAGGGGGTATCGCCCATTCCTGACATAATTGTTTTAGGCTTTTATGATGTTGATGTCCTTGTAATTGAATTCTCTCTCCACCTTGGCGAAAACCAATGCGCAGTCCATCATCAAATAAGGCTTGGCTGATCCCCAACTTTTCGACTGACAGCCAAGTGATACAGCACTGATCAGACAAGGTTAATTCATCCGGACCATGACACACAAAAGACTGGCTTGCATCATGGGCTGGCATCGGTCGTGAAAAGTATATTTTGCCTTGATAGCGCCTCACTTCAATACCTGACCAAGAAACCATCGGCACGCTATCGACCGCAGCCAAACACACGTCATCAATAATGCTTTGCAAAATAACGGCTGCAGGTAAAACCCATTGATGGTAAGCAATAAAATAGCGTAGAAGATTACGACAGCGGGCGCGTGACAGACTTAATAAGCCCTCTACAGGCAAACATAGCTCATCAGGCATCACCGCCAAACCTGACCAATCTGATAAGCCAGAGTCCGCCAGCACAGCTAAATCTAATTCAGCCAATTCAGATAACAAACTATCAGCCTCGGCACAGTGCTGTGCACTTCGACTCAATGTCGCTGATGCACTTGGCCAGCGCTGCGTAATAACAGGCCAAACCTGATGGCGAAGATAGTTACGGTTAAATTGATTATCACCATTGCTCGGATCTTCAATCCAGCGTAATTGATGCCGCTCGGCATAGGCCTTAATATCAGACTGGGCAAAACTCAAAAAAGGACGCTGTATCCGTGTTTCGCCTAATAAGGCTGAATCAGCCATAGCAGATAAACCTTTAGGACCCGCACCACGCAATAACTGGAGCAATAATGTTTCTGCTTGATCATTTTGATGCTGCGCGGTGAACACAACATCATCTTTAGACAATTGCGCTGCTATCGCTTGATAACGCGCATCCCGCGCTGCGGCTTCTAAGCCTTTGGCATCAATATCGGTGACTTCAACCTCAACACAGCGAAAATCAACGCCTAAAGCCTTAGCCGTTTGAGCACAATGTTCAGCCCATTGAGCAGAATCACTGTGTAAGCCATGATCAATATGGATTGCATGCAAGCGTTGTGATGAAACCTGATCGCTGTTCGCTAACAGGTGCAATAAAACATGGGAATCGACACCCCCGCTATAGGCAACCCAAATCGCTTTATCCGTGCAAGTTGCAATGATCTGTTCAATCAATAAGGTCAGATCATGGGTCACGACTAGAAATTAACCTTCGAATTCACCATAGCTAAGCAAACGTTTTTGGCGATGTTCAATTAAACCTTCAATCGAAATACCTTCTAACTCTATTAGCTTGTTCTCAATCTCATATTTAATACGCTGCGCCATTTCATCTGCATCACGATGCGCACCACCTAAGGGTTCTGGAATCACCGTATCCACTAAGCCTAATTCTTTTAACTTAACTGATGTCACGCCCAAAGTCTCAGCTGCTTCCGGTGCTTTATCCGCACTCTTCCACAAAATAGAAGCACAGCCTTCAGGTGAAATAACCGAATAAATACTGTATTCCAACATCATCAAATGATCGCCCACGCCCACAGCCAGAGCGCCACCAGAACCACCTTCACCAATCACAGTACAAATAATGGGTGTTTTAAGCTGCGACATCTCAAACAAATTACGCGCAATCGCTTCACTTTGGCCCCGCTCTTCAGCATCGATGCCTGGGTAAGCACCGGGCGTATCAATGAAAGTCAAGACAGGTAAGCCAAAGCGTTCCGCCAATTTCATCACACGTAAAGCTTTGCGATAACCCTCAGGTCTTGGCATCCCAAAATTACGCGCGACTTTTTCACGTGTATCACGGCCTTTTTGATGGCCAATCACCACGACTGGACGATCATTAACCCGACCAATACCGGTAACTAAAGCTGCATCATCGGCATAAAGACGGTCACCGTGTAACTCTTCAAAATCGGTCACAATGCGATGAATATAATCTAAGGTATAAGGGCGTTGGGGGTGTCGCGCCATTTGGGTGACTTGCCAAGGTGTCAAATTCGAAAAAATGGAACGCGTCAATTCAACACTTTTATCTTGTAGTTTTTGAATTTCCTCAGTGATATTTAAATCATCACTATCACTGCTCATATACCGCAACTCGTCGATCTTCGCTTGTAACTCTGCAATCGGTTGCTCATAGTCAAGGAAATTCTGTTGCATCATTTCTTACCTTAAAATTCAAATAGTCTAAAATTATACACGTGCAACAGGCCGAATCGCACCATGGATTTTAATTATTCGGTTCTGTTCCTATATAACAACAGATCTGGGGCCTCTTTTTCAGCCAGCTCTTTTAAATTAATTACGCCTTATCGCTTTAGCCATACTTCATCGTCACAGCGACCACAACCGGTGAGGCTTCAAGATTGGCTAATAAAGCATCTGAGGGTGTGATCTTCCAATCCGCACCTAATGAAATCAACGTCCGCGCTTCCTGATTACGGTAATCAACCTCAACCGGTATCAAACCCTCTTTAAACGGCCCCATGGTCTTTTTCAGAAAATCTATCCAAGCATTATCATCCGACTGATTGTCGATACTCACCACCAACGCTTTCCCACACATTTCACGTGCTCGCGCTACGTCATAAACGGTTTCAGCTGTCGCTGCTAGGCCACCTGTGAAGTTATCTTGACCAATTTTACCTTGGATAACGACTAACTTATCAGGCTGCAACACCGCTTGATATTGCTCATAGACATCAGCAAACACACGTACTTCCAGTCGAGCTGTGCGATCATCTAAAGTAATAAAAGCCATCCGGCTGCCATTTTTATTTTTCATGGTACGAATAGCCACAATCAGACCGGCTGTAATCACCGGAATTTCATTACGCTGATAGCCTTTTGCCTCAGGTGCATCCAATTCATTAATACGTTTTGGAATAAAACACGCTAACTCGTCGACATAACGATCAATCGGATGTCCACTTAAATACAAACCCAGCGTTTCTTTTTCAGCGATGAGTAATTGCTCTTTAGTCCATTCAGGTACACTGGCCAACGGCTCATCTTCTGCCGTTGTTTGATCTGCCTCAGCCACTATCAGTCCAAACATATCATTCTGGCCACTATCTGCATCACGACGATGTTGCTCGGCGATTTGTGTTGCCTTGGCCAAACTGGCTTCCAAACTGGCTCGATGACCAGTCAAGCCCCCTAAGTCATCTAAGGCACCCGACTTAACCAAGGCATCCATCACACGACGGTTGATTTTCTTCATATCAACGCGACGGCAGAAATCATACAAGCTACTAAACGCTTCACCACCTTCACGTTCTTCAACAATACCCGCTAAAGCCGCTTCACCCACACCTTTAATGGCTCCCATGCCATAACGAATAGTTTTATCGTCAGCCACAGTAAAACGAATTTTACTGTGATTTACATCAGGCGGTAACACGATCAAACCCATATCGCGACATTCATCAATCAAACCGACGATCTTATCGGTATTATCCATATCTGCTGATAACACCGCAGCCATAAATGCTGACGGATAGTGCGCCTTTAACCAAGCTGTTTGATAGGCCACCAAAGCGTAGGCCGCGGAGTGCGATTTATTAAAACCATACTCGGCAAATTTTTCCATCAAATCGAAGATCGGCCCCGCCGTCTTTTTATCAATACCCCGATTCTGAGCACCTTCAAGGAAAAACTGACGTTGTTGCGCCATCTCTTCCGCTTTTTTCTTGCCCATTGCCCGTCGAAGCATATCGGCACTACCCAGACTATAGCCTGCCAGTACTTGAGCAATTTGCATAACCTGCTCTTGGTAAACGATAACCCCGTAAGTCGGTTTTAAAATCGGTTCTAAATCTGGGTGGGGATAATCCACCTTGGCACGACCATGCTTCCGATTGACAAAATCATCAACCATACCCGACTGCAAAGGCCCGGGCCTAAATAAAGCCACCAGCGCCACAATATCTTCAAAATTATCAGGTTGCAGACGTTTGACCAGCTCTTTCATACCGCGAGATTCAAGCTGAAATACCGCCGTCGTCTCACAGCGTTTCAATAAGTCATAACTCGCTTTATCATCAAGTTGCAAATTAGTGATATCAATTTTAGCCACTTCATCCGCAGGTAAAAGTGTCTCAAGGTTTTTAATCGCCCAATCAATAATAGTCAGTGTTCGAAGGCCCAAGAAATCAAATTTGACCAAGCCGACACTTTCGACATCATCTTTATCATATTGTGAAACTAATCCCGCGCCGTTGTGCTCACAATAAATGGGGGTATATTCTGTCAGCGCTTTAGGCGCAATCACTACACCACCGGCATGCTTACCGACATTACGCGTCAAGCCTTCAAGCTGTAATGCCAAATCGATTAAAGTTTTAACATCTTCTTCTTTGTCATAACGCTCTTTTAACATCGGCTCTTGTTCTAAGGCCTTCGTCAAGGTCATCTTGAGCTCAAATGGCACTAACTTGGCTAAGCCATCCACCAAACCATAAGGGAAACCCAATACTCGCCCCACATCACGTAATACCGCTTTTGCTGCCATCGTACCGTAAGTAATGATCTGCGACACATGGTCTCGACCATAATGTTCAGACACGTACTCAATGACCCTATCACGGCCTTCCATACAAAAATCGACATCGAAATCGGGTAGCGATACCCGCTCAGGATTTAAAAACCGCTCGAACAGCAAGTCATACTGCAAGGGATCGATATCCGTGATATCAAGTGCATACGCCACCAATGATCCCGCACCCGAGCCCCTACCAGGCCCTACAGGGACGCCATTATTTTTCGCCCAGCGAATAAAATCGGCAACGATTAAAAAATAACCGGGAAAACCCATTTCATTAATCACATTGAGTTCGATCTGCAAACGGTCATCATATGCCGCACGCTGTTGCTCAAGTTCAGCTGGCTCAGAGAATAAAACCGCTAAGCGCCTTTCTAAACCTTCCACAGACTCTTGTGTTAAAAACGTATCGATCGTCATGCCTTCAGGCACAGGGAAATCCGGTAAAAAATGTTGATCTAATGTCAATTCAACATTACAGCGTTTAGCGATTTCTACCGTGTTTTCAATCGCCTCAGGGATATCGCTAAACAGCGCCACCATTTCTTCTGGGCTACGTAGATATTGTTCGGTCGAATAATGTCTTGGCCGACGTGGATCATCTAATAATCGTCCGTCACTAATACACACTTTCGCCTCATGGGCTTCAAACTGCTGCGCATCGATAAACCGCACATCATTAGTCGCCACGACCGGTAAGGTATACTCTGCCGCCACGGCCAATGCCGCATCAATATAACGTTCATCATCTTCCCTCCCCGTCCGCATCAGTTCTAAATAGAACCGATCTGGGAACAGTGATGTCCAACGCTGAATAATCGCTTTTGCTTCGTCTTTTTGCTGATTTAATAAGGCTTTTGACAGCAAACCATCTCGGCTGGAAGCAATACAAATCAACCCTTCTGTTTGCCCTTCAAGCCAGTCAAAGTCCAACATCGGCACACCTAAATGCTGGCCCTCAATATAAGCCTGAGACAATAATCGACACAGATTCTGATAGCCCGTCATATTCTGACACAGCACCACAAAACGGCTATTGCCCTTCGCATCAGCACCCTCACGTAAACGCAGATCCGCACCCAAAATAGGTTTAATACCGGCACGAATCGCGGCGCTATAAAATTTCACTGCTGCAAAGAAGTTATGCTGATCCGTCAACGCGACCGCTGGCATCCCTGCATCAGCCACCGCTGAAATCAACGGTTTGATACGTATTAAGCCATCAATCAGCGAATAATCACTATGAAGGTGTAAATGGACAAACTGCGCCGTCATGATCCCACTATCCAATCAATCATTCTGGAAAATGTACTCGGCCTGGTTTTGCCTCTAAACCAGTGGTCGCCGCCACAATCGAACGCGCCTCTTTTTGACCTTGGGCAAAGGCCTCAGCTTCTGTCATTGCAGGACTAAATAGGCTATCAGAGGGCGCAGACTCTTCACCTTGTTTGAGATAAAGCGTTTGCGTCGGATAAGCAAATTCGACATCAAGTTGTTTCGCTAAGCGCAAAATATCTAGCAAGAAACGATGGCGTTCTCTTAACTCCATATTCCAATCCGGTGTTTCCCAAAACACATAAATCAAAATATCCAATGACGCTGCATTATATTGATTAAAATAGACCTGATAATAGTCTTTACGCATATACGGATGGAGTTGAATCAAAGCACGGATCCCCTCACAAAATGCATCAATTTTTTCGGGTGGCGTATCATAAGTTAGGCCCAACATCGTTTTCATCCGCCGAAAACGTCTCGCGCCCATATTATCTATTTTAGTATTCGTTAAAAAAGAATTAGGCAGTGTGACCAATGAGTTATAAAACGTTCTTATCTTGGTGCTCCTAAAACCGACAACTTCCACAGATCCCTCAACATCATCAATAACGACCCAATCACCAATTTGAAAAGGGCGATCCAGTAATACTGTCAACGATCCAAAAAAGTTACCCAATAAATCTTTTGCCGCTAATGCAAACGCTAAACCACCTAGGCCCAAGCCTGCCAACAAACTGGTCACATCAATATTGAGATTATCTGCTGAGAAGATAATCCCCATCACCACAACAAAAACTTTCAAACTTTTGCTGATCATCGGCAGTAATAAATCATCAAATTTATTGCTGGTGGCTAATGCTTTTCGTTTTAATAAGGCATCGACAATATCGACTAGGCGGAATGCACTCCAAATAGCAGATAAACTCACTAATAGTTTGACCGCGACTGACAAGATAATTAATGCGGTATCGGGTAAACCCAACAGGCCTAATAAGAACCACCACACCAGTGCCATGGCCATTAAGCCAAGCGGTCTTAACACTTTATTGTCCATACCTTGAAATGCCGGGTGTTTCCGTTTCCAACGCACGACATTTTTAGACAAAAACCAAGCCACTAACTTATCAATTATCGAACCAAAAACAATAACCATAAAAATGCTTAGCCATTGCCAATATTCCAGTAAAAATCCACCTTTTAATAGTTCCGGCATATGGGAACGCATTTTAATGTAAAAAGGTAATTTAACTTGCGGATCCTTAGCGCCATATTTTGCAGGGACTTCCAATAAACCTTCGAGAATATTGGGTAAAGCACTCAAACTGTATTTAGCAAACAACCAACGACCATCAGCTTGCTTAGTAATTTCTACGGTACCCTGTGAATAGGTACCAAAAACGTATTTATCGTCTTCAGGTTGATTTGGAATGTCTGCCAGTATTACAGGCTTACTACGCTCAATCACTGAATATAATGAGTGTGCTAACTCTTTACCTTTCTCTTTCTCAATCACGGTGGAGACATCACTTAAATCTAATGTCGACATAGCCAATTCTATTTGCTTTCTTTCACCATTGGAGACCGCTTTCATCGCATGAACAAAGGTTTCCATCGTTGCTCTTGGATTAGCGAGCGTCATCGGTACTTCAACAGCGACAGCATCTACAGTCGCAGGCGGCTCCGATAATTCTTCCGCAACGACTAGCGGTAAACAAAACCATAGCCCTATCGCGAGCAGCCACCGTATCATCAATATTCTCATGCTAAATTAAACTCCAACTCCGATTCAGGTGCATAGCTCAACACGGTCTGAACTGCTGTTTTCCAATCTTGACTCGCCAATAAGGTGTCACGCTCCATAGCATGACGTCCATGCAAACGAATCAGTCTTAAATGTCGCACTGGATTATCATCAATTTTCAAACCATCAATCACTTGAACAACGCTTTCTGGCTGATTACACAGCAATACCATATCGCACCCTGCATCTAACGCGGCCTCCGCTCGTGTCAAGCTATCGCCCATCACAGCAGCGCCTTCCATACTCAAATCATCGCTCAAAATGGCACCTTGGAAACCAAACCGCTTGCGTAAAATATCTTGAATCCAAAACGGCGAAAAACCTGCTGGTAAATCATCACTTTTTTCATACACAATATGAGCCGGCATAATGCCCGCCAATTCACTATTGCATAATTGGCTAAACGGCAACATATCGGCTTGTAACATATCTTCAAAATGACGCGTATCTGTCGGCAAACCAAGGTGTGAATCAACTTCAACCGCGCCATGGCCTGGGAAATGTTTACCCACTGCTGGCATCCAAGCTCGCTTCATACCGCGGATATAGGCTCGGGCCATTGCGACAACCGCTTTCGGGTCACGATGAAAAGATCGATCACCAATGATCTCACTGATGCCATAATTCAAATCTAATACCGGTGCAAAACTAAAGTCCACACCGACACTACGTAACTCAGCGGCCATTAACCAACCGGTCATTTCAGCCCGTGATAACACGGTTTCCGGTTCATACTCGTATCGCTTACCTAATGCCCCAATCGGTGGCAGACGGGTAAAACCATGACGAAAGCGTTGCACTCGGCCCCCTTCATGATCAACTGAAATCAATAAATGGGGATCACGTAAAGCGCGAATACTCGCTGTAAGTTGCGCAACTTGTTCTGGCGATTCATAATTACGGCTAAATAAAATAACGCCGCCGACTAAGGGGTGTTGCAATATTTCAGCTTCTTGTTCACTCAGTGTTAAACCGACCAAATCGACCATTAATGGGCCTAATGTCATACACCCTCACCTTATTCGTGAATCATGACCTGCGTACCCGCTTTAACTAAATCAAAAAGCGGTAACAAATCTCGATTATGCATTCGAATACACCCATGCGATAACGGTTCGCCCATAGGCAAACTATCTGGACAGCCATGGATATAAATATAACGTTGCATTGTATCAACATTTGCCAATCGATTGCGGCCAGGTTCCAAGCCACTGAGCCATAAAATACGCGTCAAGATCCAATCCCGTTCGGGAAATTGTGCTGACAAGGTTTCAGTGTAGTGTTGACCTGTAGGCCTACGACCCACAAATATTGTATTTTCTGGCAAACCAGCACCAATACAAGCTCTAATTGTATGTAAGCCTCTTGGCGTGCATTCACTATTCTTTATTTCACCCGGTCCATTTTTCGCTGTAGAAACGGGCGCTTCAAACACACAAGCTTCGCTCTCATCATCAGATAGGACACGACAAACTTGTTCAGAAAGAGAAATATCAACACGCAACATAAAGTCATTCGTTTACCGTAAAACCATCAAGATTGGCAGTATACATCGCCGCACAAAACTTGGCTGTTTGTTTACTCACAAACAGTCAAGCAAAACGCACACCCCTTTCTCATTTCGGTAATGCAAAATCTTAATGCATTGATGCCCTCAAAAATAGACTATTCCGTAATATGATGGTGAGGATCATGCGTTACATGTGACGCTGAGTCGGTCACAGCCACAACTAGCATAATACCTAAGCCCATCACGATGTAATACGCCATGGCCACACCTGTAAAACCAAAGATAAATGGCCAAATAACGAAAACAACACCAGCCGACAAATCGAGGCCCAAATGAACTTTAAATGGAATCATTTTGCTGATACTAAATTCATAATCAGTTAAAAGACTATAGAGAATCAACACACCCCCAGCGACCACTGATAACCAGTAAGCAAAGGGAGAAACCTCATTCAGTTTTAAAATGACGGGCGCCACTAGTAAAACAAAGGCGGCAATATAATCTAAGATGCCATGAAGTGTGGATGTTAAAAATCGAATGTTCATACAAATACCCTCCTTAAAGCATGGGGTGACATGACACATCTAAAAACAATGTTATGTCCATAAAATATAGACACACGCTAATGGTGAGGGTTCAATACATTACAAATCAAACTGGCTGTTAAAAAACTCTGTTAATCGCTTTTCTATCCAATATTTAGCTGTAAAGGGTGTTTTGCCATACACAAACCCCACATGGCCACCACTCTCCGTTAACTCCAAAGTGACATAAGGAGATAAATCAGCTTCCGTGGGTATCGCCTGCTCCGTCATAAAAGGGTCATTCTGACTATGCAAAATATAAGTGGGTACCGCGATTTTTTTCAGTAAAGGCTTTGAACTAGAACGAGCATAATAATCATCCGCATCCACAAAGCCATGCAACGGTGCGGTCACCTTGTCATCAAAATTATAAATGGTATTGGCCGACTTAATCGTTTCAACACTGACCGGTGAAGGCACTGTTTTGAATTTATCCAATAATTTGTTTTGTACTGAGCGACATAGGTGGCGCTGATAAACCTTGGCAAACCCCTTATCTAAATGTCGCGCTGTATTGGCCAACTCAAATGGGACAGAAATCGCCATCGCAGCCGTTAACAGGCTATTTTCACCCTCTTCCCCTAAGTACTTCAACAAAGCATTTCCCCCTAAGGAAATGCCTATTGCCCCCAACAATCTATCAGGAAAGCGTTCATGTAAGGTCTGAATGAAATAACGGAGTTCATCACTGTCACCCGAATGGTAACCCCTCGCTAGCCGATTATGTGCCTTGCCACAACCTCTAAAATGCATCAGCACGCCTTGCCAACCATTTTGCTCAATAGCCTTGAGTATGCCCTTGGCATAAGCCGACTCAATAGACCCCTCCAAACCATGAAACAACATGATCAGTGGCCCAGCGTTTCGGTCTTGCGTCCACGAGAGCTCTACAAAATCGCCATCTGGCAATTCCAACACCTCTTCACGCAACGTAATGGCAACTGGGCGCCGAAATAAGGTCGGATACAATGTTTGACTGTGGCGCTCTGGCACCCACCAGCCTGCTTTGAATGGACTTCTAATAATCTTACCTTTTGACATAAGGAGATTCTACACAATCAACGATGATGACAATATGACAAAATTGATGCCTAATGAATGCAACAAGTGGAAAAGAGCAATAACCCATGTGGCTATTTAAACTGATACCCATCAAATTTTTCTCTCAGCAAGCCAGCAGACCTTCTGGTTTATTCGGTCGTTATCTGATGAGCGCTCTTTTCAATAAAGGCAATGCCGGTATCAACAGCCTCGTTAAAACGGCTTTATCACTCAAAAATACCGATCATGTCCTCGAAATTGGCTTTGGCCCCGGAGAATTAATTCACGCTATGGCAAACATCGTCACCCAAGGCAGTATTCAGGGCCTCGACTATTCCCAAACCATGTGTGAACAAGCATCTCGTGTCAACGCCCAACACATTGCCAATGGCAAAGTGGAGCTCAAGCAAGGTGAATGCGCTTCGCTACCTTATGACGACAATACCTTTGATAAAGCCTGTGCCGTTAATGTTATTTATTTTTGGGCTGATCCCTCACAATGTCTCAATGAACTTCACCGGGTTATTAAACCAGGCGGTCAACTCGCTATTGGATTTAGAAACACCGAACAAATGCAACAGTTATCACTCGATCAAAATATATTCACTTCATATTCAAATCACGATGTTTTAGACTTATTACTACAAGCCGGTTTTATTGATGGCAGGATCGCTGAACAAACCGATAAGCCGCTCACTTCATATTGTGCTATTGCCAGTAAAGGAGCCCCTGATGAATCAACATGAAAAAATCAATTATATCGAATTCCCAGCGCAAGATATTCCAGCAACCAAAAGCTTTTTCAACATCGTATTTGGATGGCAGTTTGAAGACTTTGGGCCCAACTACACCGCTTTTTCAAACCAAGGTATTGATGGTGGTTTTTTTAAATCCGACCAACAATCTTTGAGCAGAAATGGCAGTGCTCTCGCTGTTTTCTATAGCGATAATCTAGAACAAACATAAAGTAAAATAAAACAAGCCGGTGGCAAAATAACTCAAGCTATTTTCGAATTTCCTGGTGGTCGCCGTTTCCATTTCACCGAACCCAGCGGTAACGAACTCGCTGTCTGGTCTGATAGCTAACCACACCATCAATACATCTACAATAAAATATAATTTATGAATATAAACATTATATTAAAGTCTATACCTCTACTGTTTTATAGTTTGGCTATCAGCGCCAATGACGTTAAGGTTTTAGCCGCCTCCATCATTCATCAAAGCCAAGGTGAATACCTTATTAACGTCAAACTACAACACCCAGATACAGGGTGGGAACACTACGCTGATGAGTGGCGTATTATTGATCAGCATGGCAATATTTTAGCCAGTCGAGTTTTACTACATCCCCATGTCCAAGAACAACCCTTCACACGTTCTTTAAGCAAGGTCAAACTTGATGATAGCCTCACAACCCTCTATATCGAAGCCCATGATAAAAAGCATGGTTGGGCAAAAGAAAAACTGAAAATTGATTTAACCAAAATGCAGGGCGGAAAATTGATCATTAAGAAGTAAAATACCACGACAACATCATCGTACAATTTAAAGCTCAATAAAACTGAATAGAAAACCTGATAAGTATCTACTTGTCAGGCTTTCCGATTTCATCAAACAAAGTAACTACTGCTAATAGGACCGAACCCCGCTAAAGAAAACAAACATACTAGCCCTAAGTGATTAGCCTCGGAGATTTAGCACAAATGAGAACTATCTTCCTTACCTTCACCACCACCATCGCCGCAATGTCTTTTGCTGCCACACTATTCCTAAACACGATACTGGGATCATTTGGTTTGGTCACCACATCGGTTGATACATTAAACAAGCTCAAATCATCTCAGATCGTCATGGAAAAGATGAAAACTCGACATCGGGCCAAACAGCTCAATGCAACCAAGAAACTAGCCAAACGGTCTAGCAGAAGAGTCGCTTCAGCCTCGCTCGCAGCAGCCACCATCGGCACAGTGGCCGTCGCCGTCACCATGACCGGGTTTGAGATACATGACTATTGTGAGGATAAGGAATCATTACAAACTGACAACAATATCTTGTACGGTACGACAGATGAATTTAATTTCGAAGCCTGTATTGAACAAGGTAAAGCTGAATCTAAACGGATTTTGACCGAAGTGAAGACCTCAGCGAGTGCGCATGTGAGCGATGCCATGAATTCTGCTGCTCAATACAGCAGTGAACAATGGCTTGCACTCAAAGAATCTAACGCTGAGGCATTTGAATCAACCGGCCAGACGATTAATGAGCTTAGAGAATTCGTTAAACAGTGGCTAGCGGAATAGTCAAAAAGAGATTCTGGTTTATTTCCTTTTTTATAAATGAATCACCATCGCGCGATTAGCTTTCACCATCACGCTCACAACACTTAAATAAGCGTATGATAATCTATCTGAAAAGTAGGAAATAAATCCATCACTTTAGCCCTGATACTGATCAAAAATTTCATCTATGACTACATCCAATTCTAATACCCATCTTGCGCCGTTAGCTGACAAAGATTTACGCCAGCATGTCCGAGTGTTTGGTACATTATTAGGTGAAGTCATCAAGTCTCACGCATCGATGGAAACCTATAAAATCGTTGAATATTTACGCAAAGGTTTCATTAGCCTACGTAACAAAGACAACCCAATATTGCGTGCACAAATCATGACGCGTATAGCCGAACTCGATGAGAATCAGTTAACACATATTATTCGCGCTTTTAACCTTTATTTTGGCTTGGTAAACACCGCTGAAGAAGCCCACCAACATCATAATCGCACCATTGCCCTACGCAACGATGACAACTTATGGCACGGCTCATTTAACGACACTTTAAGACAATTTAAACATGACGGTGTCAGCTTATCTCAGCTACAGATTTTATTAAATGAACTCGCCTATATTCCTGTTTTTACAGCTCACCCTACAGAATCCAAACGTCGTACCGTGATGGAAGGTCTACGCCGAATTTTTGTTCTAGACGAGCAAATGGTGGCACAGCCTTTGACTCCCTACGATAAAAAACAGTTAAGACAGAAATTAAAAGCACAAATCCAAATTTTATGGGGTACAGATGAAGTGCGTGCGGCTAAACCCTCTGTCCGCGACGAAATCAAAAACGGCTTGTTTTATTTCAACCTCAGTTTGTTTGATGCTGTGCCTAAGATCTACCGTAATATGGAATTAGCTATTGCGAGGGTCTATGACGAAGAATCGAAAACTAAAGAAAAAATCACTGTCCCCTCTTTTCTGAAATTTGGCTCTTGGATTGGTGGTGATCGAGATGGTAACCCTTTTGTCACTGCCGACACCACAGAAATGGCTGTACAACTACAAAAACGGACTATCCTACGTCGTTA
>Ga0316189_10002011_pt1 | contig 20084 bp, 22 predicted proteins | sample LowCovwburrow_MG_FD_204930 | JGI IMG/M metagenome (GOLD analysis project Ga0316189, IMG submission 204930) | Coastal sediment microbial communities from Maine, United States - Lowes Cove worm burrow | ecosystem: Environmental > Aquatic > Marine > Coastal > Sediment | place: USA: Maine... | reverse complement strand
CGGGCCCCTTCCTGCTGGCGCATCTTCGACAGGGCGGTAAAAACCTCGCGGGCACTGTCCATCAAGGCTGTTCGGCGTAATTCAAGCGCTTCCTCATTTTCTTCAGGTTCAGCCACTTCCAAAATACCGCGCAGAGCCAGCAAATTCTCAACATTGACCGGTGGCGAGCCCAGACGCTTTTGCAACGGTTCGACAATATCCAACACGGCATCAAGCGCCGGCTGATTAACCGTCAGAACTGTGCCCCCCTCACCGCGACTCATCTGCAAATTCAGTTGAAGGTTGCCGCGCCGGAAAAAAGTTGCCGCCAGTTTACGCAATTCGGGTTCTAAATTATCCATGCCTTGCGGTAATCTGGTGCGTAGATCAAGGCTTTTGCCGTTGACGCTTTTGACCTCAAAAGCCCAGTCATAATCGCCCGATGAGCCTTCGGCGCGGGCAAAACCCGTCATAGAAATCAGCGCCATATTGTGTTCCTGCTATCTGGGTGACGGTGTGTTGAGATAAGCTCGCATGCCGTGCTGATAATTGACGAGTGCTTCATCGCGCTGCTTTTCAGCTTGCGAAAATTCTTCCGGTCCGACATGACCTCTGAGATAGGCCTTGTGCATCTTGTTAAATTCAACTTCAGCAGCTTTGCGATTCTGTTCAAGAAACTGCCTGAACCGCTCCATGCCCATCCGGGTTGGTTTGGGCATATAGAGATATTTCAAAGACGTGCCATTGAGCGGTGTCTTGTCACTGCTGACTTTCGGATCATCGCCAAAATAAACCGCCGGGCGAAAAAATTTTGTCTTTTCATTGGCTTGCTTGCAGATCGGCAGGCAAGACGCCTCAAACCCCTTGTTGCTGTCACATTTGCAAATGCCGACAGCTATAGCGCTGCTCGATGATGCCAATTGAGCAAGCACAACAATTCCAGTTGCCAATCCAACTCCCAATAAACCCAAACGCTGCATTTCTTGCGACTCCCAGTAATTGCCCGAACTATGGCAACATTAAAGCAAGTCGGTTCGATATGGAAGCGGGTTGAGATATCCGTCAGATCATCGCCATGCCGCCATTAATGTGCAGGGTCTGGCCGGTGATGTAAGAAGCCTCATCGCTGGCAAGGTAAACCGCAGCAGCTGCAATATCAGAGCCGGTACCAAGTTTGCCAGCCGGGACATTGGCCAGAATGCTTTCTCTTTGCTTGTCATTCAAGGCATCGGTCATCGGGCTTTCGATGAAACCGGGAGCAATGCAGTTGGCGGTGATGCCCCGGGATGCCAGTTCCTGGGCCAGAGATTTTGTCATACCGATCATACCAGCTTTGGCAGCAGCATAATTGGCCTGCCCGGCATTGCCGGTAACACCAACAATCGAGGTAATGCCGATGATGCGGCCATGGCGTTTTTTCATCATTGAGCGCATGCAGGCACGCGACAGTCTGAAAGCAGCTGTCAAGTTGACATCAATAACGCTGGCCCATTCTTCATCCTTCATGCGCATGGAGATGTTATCGCGGGTAATACCGGCATTGTTGATGAGAATATCAACACCACCCATGGCCTCGGCTGCGGCTGGAACGAGAGACTCAACCGCATCTGCATCAGACAAATTTGCAACGACAACATGGGCGCGTTCACCCAACTGGTCCTTGAGGTCGTTCAAGACATTTTCGCGGGTGCCCGAAAGCGCAACTGTTGCCCCTTGAGCGTGCAGCGCCTTGGCAATTTCTGCGCCCAGACCACCGGTTGCGCCGGTTACCAAGGCGGTTTTTCCTGTCAAATCAAACATGTTTTGTGTCCTTTTTTTAGTGTCGTTCAAGCGCCACGAGGGCTGCGCACCTCAATGGTGCTAGTCGTTCGCTGCGCTCCTCCGTGCCATTTCATTCTCGTACGTGTTCAAGCGCCACGTCATGTTGGAAACATGCTCCGCATGTGTGGCTGCGCGCCTCAATGGCGCTAGTCGTCGCGAACACAAGTGTTCGCTCCTCCGTGCCATTTCGTTCTTGATCAGGCACCACCCTTGATTTCTTCGATTGCTTTGGCGAAGTCGTCCGGGGTGCCGATGGCGACGGACTTTGCGTCAGGGGCGTTGCGACGCATCATGCCGGTTAAAACTTTTCCTGCCCCCAGTTCTGCAAATAGTGAGATGCCGTCTGCTGCCATATTGCCAATGCTCTCGCGCCAGCGCACGGTGCCTGTGACCTGAGCAACCAGACTGTCACGAATTTCAGCCGGGTCAGTCAATTTGCTGGTTGAGACATTGGCGACCAGTGGCACACAAGGGGCGACCATTTCAACTTCAGCCAGGGCTTGCGCCATGGCATCAGCCGCAGGCTGCATCAAGGCACAATGGAACGGAGCTGAAACAGGCAGCATGACCGCACGCTTGGCACCTTTTTCCTTGGCCAGCACGCAAGCCCGCTCAACAGCTGCTTTCGATCCGGAAACAACCACCTGTCCCGGCGCGTTGTCATTGGCAGCCTGACAGACATCACCTTCGGCTGCAGCTTCAGCCACAGCCACAGCATCATCAAAACTCAACCCAAGCAGTGCTGCCATGGCACCGGTTCCAACCGGGGTTGCCGCCTGCATGGATTTCCCGCGAATTTTCAACAGCCGGGCCGTGTCAGCCAGCGAAAAAGTGCCTGCCGCTGCCAAAGCCGAATATTCACCGAGCGAATGACCGGCAACACAGGTTGCCGTATTGGCCACGCTCAGGCCGTGTTCTGCCTCAAGCACCCGAACGACTGCCATGGAAACTGCCATCAAAGCCGGCTGGGCATTTTCAGTCAGCAACAGGTCATCATCAGGGCCGTTCCACATGATGTTTGATAGGTCCTGGCCAAGGGCGTCATCGACCTCATCAAAAACCGCTTTGGCACTGGGAAAGCTGTCAGCCAGCTCCTTGCCCATGCCGACCTTCTGACTGCCCTGCCCCGGAAATACAAACCCGATCATGCTCATTCTTCACCCTTTTGCAGACTTTTGCTACGTGTTGTTTCTATATGTGGCACGAAACATGGCAAAGAGCGAATGTCAAGATTGTTCACGCCCGATGTTAACCGCTATTTCACAAAACCGGCAATTCGCTTTACGAAAGGGAAGACATCCTGTAAAAGGCGTTCCTGTGGGCTGATAACACAACAATACCGGGATATTTGGTATGATTCGATTTATTGCAGCTCTGACTTTTCTGCTATTTTCCCTGCAAATTGCCCTCGCCAACGGGCCCGGCGCCGATATCGGCAAAGCCGTCAAGGTTGTCAACAAGGTTGATCTTTTGACCGATGACGGCGTGATGAAAATTACCATCGGCTCACCCATTCACACTCAGGAAACTGTTGCCACTGGCCATAATAGCTCCAGCCAGTTTACCATGCGCGATGATACCCGGCTGGCCATTGGGCCAAATTCACGGTTGTTGCTTGATAAATTTGTCTATGATCCGAACCCCGACAGCCGTGAACTGGTGCTTGAAGGGTTTAAGGGTGCCATGCGTTTTGTCACCGGTCACAGCCCTTCAAAAACCTATACCATCAACACACCAAGCGCAGTTATCGGCGTACGTGGTACGATGTTTGATGTCTATATTGGTGATGATGAAAAAACCATGGTGGCGTTGCTTAAAGGCAAGGTCAATGTTTGCCCAACAGTTCAGGGCAGCTGTCGTGATTTGAATAAAACCGGCAGGTTTTTGACTATCGACCGGCAAGGTCGGTTTAAAATTTCTGACACACCAAACAGGACCATTCTCGGGGCGGTGGCTTTTGGCAAGGCCTTTCCTTTTCTAGCGGCAAAGAAACGTTTGGGCGGCAAGCTGGGGGCACCGGTCAGATTACGGCAACAAATCAGAAAACAGGCCGGGTTGCGTCAAATACGCAAAAAGACCAGGGTTAAAAAACCTGTACGCCGTCATAACCGGGCGCGCAGCAGGTTGGATGATGATGGTGATTTTCGACCTCCTGCCCGGCACAAAAAATCTGTCAGTCGACGCCAGGAAGGCAGGGATTATCGACCTCCTGCCCGTCATAAAAAATCGGTCAGTCGACGCCAGCAAGGCGGCAAATATCAGCGGCCAAGGCATAAAAAATCGACCAGCCGCAGAGCACGCAGAAACGGCGGTATCAAACTGCGGTTGAACATTCCCATACCAGGTTTGGACATCTTCAAGGGTAAAACACGCTCTCGGGGGCGTTATGTAAAGTAAAGATCTCTAGAGACCGTCATCGTTATATGGATTACAAGGCGATGGCGATGTTCTTGGTCTGGACATAGTTCAACAATGCCTCGCGGCCCTTTTCACGGCCATAGCCTGATTTGCCATAGCCACCGAACGGGGTTTCAACACCACCGGCGAACCATTCATTGACGAATATCTGCCCGGCGCGCAACTGCCGGGCGGTTGAGGTGGCGTGATCGAGGTCTTTGGTGAATACACCACCGACCAGACCATATTGGGTGCCGTTGGCAATGTTGATGGCTTGTTGCTCGCCACTGAACTTCAATACCGACAAGACCGGCCCGAAGACCTCTTCCTGAGCGATTGTCATATCCGGTGTGACATTGGTGAAAACTGTCGGCTCAAGGAAATACCCCGGACGGTTCGGCTTGTGGCCGCCGGCTGCCAGCATGGCACCTTGTGCTTCAGCCTCCTGACACATGGCCAGGGCCCGGTCGCGTTGTTTTTCCGATACCATGGCTCCCATATTTAGGCCCGCCTCGCGGTGCTCGATGCCCGGTGCAATGACAATCTCTTTGGCAAGGTCACGGATCTTTGACACCAGTTCGTCATGGATGCTGTCGTGGACAACCAGCCGTGACAGGGCTGAACAGATCTGGCCGGCATTATAGAAAATACCGCGCCGGACACTGGCGACAACCTTATCCATATCGGCATCGCTGTAGACAATGGCGGCTGACTTGCCGCCCAGTTCAAGCACACAAGGCACGATGTTTTGAGCAGCTGCGGCGGCAATGGAAGCCCCGGTTGGCACCGAGCCGGTAAATACCATCTGGTTGATCTCGGGGTGGCTGGCAAGGGCTGCCCCGGCGATGGCCCCGTGACCGCACAGAATATTTGCCGCCCCCTCGGGCAGACCGATGGCCTCGACAGCTTTGGCCAGATAGCCTGATGACAAGGGGGTCAGCTCAGAGGTTTTAATCACACTGGCATTGGCGGTGGTCAGACCGGCGGCCAGTGAGCGCGAAGCGATTTCGAGTGGGAAATTCCACGGGATAATCTGGGCTGAAACGCCATAGGGTTCAAGCACGGTGAAGTCGAAATAATTGGCACCGAGCGGGATTGAGCGGCCTTCAAGGGTTTCGGCCTGATTGCCGTAATATTCAAAATACCGGGCTGAACCGCGCACTTCATTACAGGCTTCCCAATAAGGTTTACCCATTTCGCGGCACAGGGTTTCAGCGATTGCTTCAAGATTATCGATCAGATAATCACCGATCTGGCGCACCAGCCTGCCGCGCTCAACCGGCCGCATGTCAGAGAGTACACCGCTTTGGTGACAGCGTTTGGCCGCCTGAACTGCCGCATCAACATCCCCCACATCAGCCATAGCCTGCTCGGCAATAACCTCACCGCTGGCCGGGTCTTCAATCGCCAACCGCCCGTCCCCACCATCGACGAATTTGCCATTGATATAGTTTTGCCAATAGGGTGAGATTTCGGTCATGGGTATTCTTTCTCTTTATTAGTTTGCATTCAAGCGGCACCCAGCCTGCGCGCCGCGTCATGTGAAACATGCTCCGCATGATGGTGCCAGTCCTCGCTCACGCTCGTCCATTCACACAGACTCGGGAACAAGTGGAGTGACGTCATTGCTCTTAATCTATCAGCTTCCTTGCCATGCACAAGCGCGGTTCTACTTCGTAGCCGAGAGATTCATAGAAAGCCTGAACCTTTTCGTTGCCCTGGCGGATCAGCAGGTTCATTTTCCAGACGTCGCGCTGGCGCAGCCATTCTTCGGCTTCCTTCATGATGGCATGGCCAAACCCCTTGCCCTGACAGTGCGGGGCAACAGAGACATAATAAACAATGCCGCGATGGCCATCATGGCCGACCATGACACTGGCAACCAGTTCGCCGTCCAGTTCACCGACCAGCACGTCTGATTCGGGTTTGCGGCGGGCAAAGGCGATGTCTTTTTCCGGGTCATTCCATGGCCGGACAAGATCGCAAACTTTCCACAAGTCTACAAGATGAGGGATATCGGCGTCACGGGCCGAACGGATGTGTAAATCTTCTTTCACGGTAATAATTTCCCCGGATTGAGAATATTATTGGGGTCAAGCTGTTTTTTGATGCCCTGCATGATGTCCAGCTCGACATCGGATTTGATGCCGGGCATCAGGTGGCGCTTGAGCTGGCCGATGCCGTGTTCGGCACTGACCGAACCGCCCATGCTGGTGGCGATATCGTGGACAATGGTGTTGACTTCATCCCAGCGGGCAAGGAACTTTTCTGTATCTGCCCCAACCGGCTGGGTGATGTTGAAATGGATATTGCCGTCACCGACATGGCCAAAGGCCACCGGGCGGGCGCTGGGAATGCGGTTGATGACCGCCTTGCTGGCTTGCTCGAGAAATTGCGGGATTTTATTCAGTGGCACTGAAATGTCGTGCTTGATGGAGCCACCTTCGTGTTTCTGGGTTTCGGGCAACAGTTCGCGGATGGCCCAGATGTCTGTGGTCTGGCGGTCTGACTGGGCGATAACCGCGTCGGTCGCGATGTTTTTTTCCAGCGCCATGGCCAGAATCGATTCGATATTATTGGCCAGTTCGCTGCCTGTTTGCGATGATGATAATTCAAGCAGCACATACCACGGGTGTTTTTTATCGAACGGGTCGAGGGTTTGGCGGTGCTTGATGGTGAATTCCAGCCCTTCGCGCGGCAACAGCTCGATGGTTGTCACTCTCTGGCCACTTTGCTGCTGGGCCAGATTGAGGAGTTCCAGCGCCTGGGCCGGTGATGATACGGCAATGAAGGCCGTGGCGCGGCTTTGGGCAGCCGGAAACAGTTTGAGTACAGCAGCGGTGATGATGCCCAGCGTTCCTTCGGCACCAATAAACAGGTTTTTCAGATCATAGCCGGTGTTGTTCTTGCGCAAGGTGTTAAGACCGTTCCAGACGCGTCCGTCAGCCAGCACCACTTCCAGCCCCAGGCACAGATCGCGGGCCGAACCATAGGCCACAACATTCAGGCCACCGGCATTGGTGGCCAGATTGCCGCCAATGGTGCAACTGCCTTGCGAAGCCAGACTAAGCGGTAAAAAGCGCTCGACATCTTCAGCAGCAGCTTGCGCTGCCCGCAAGGTGGCACCGGCTTCAACGGTCAAGGTGTTTTGGCTGGCATCAACATTGCGGATGGCTGACATGCGCTCAAGGGTGAGGATAACCTGCTGGCCGCTGGTATCTGGTATCTGGCCGCCAACCAGTCCGGTATTGCCGCCTTGCGGAATGATTGCCGTGCCCGTTTCATTGGCCAGTTTGAGAATTTGCGATACTTCCTCTGTATTGCCCGGGCGCAAAACAGCAGCGGCAGCCCCGTGAAATTTCTTGCGCGGCTCATCGAGAAACCGGGCCATTTCCGCATCGTGACGGAGGACATTTTTTTCGCCGACAATGGCCGCGAAACGATTGATCATATCTGGTGAATGCTGGCTCATAGCTGCGCTTTATATCATAATTATCAGCCGTGTTCGCGCGGTGCGGCAGCACGACGCAAGCGGTCGTTGATGGCTTCACCCAGACCGGTTTGAGGAATGGGACTGACGGCTATTTTGGCTACGTCCATATCATCAAGCTGGTGCAGCATTTTAAACAGATTGGCGGCCGCTTCTGTCAGATCTCCGTCAGGTGACAGATTTAACAAAGGTTCAACAGCCGTCTTGCCAAAACCGAGATAGGCCTCATTTGCTGCAGGTTTCAGCACGTTCAGCCGGACACTGGCCTTGGGGGCATAATGGCTGAGTAACTGGCCGGGAGCGGTCGGGGCGGTGCTGTCCCCCGCCCCATCGGCCACAGAAATTCCGAGCAGGTTTTCAATGTCTTTGCGGGCCACACCGCCATGGCGCAAAATTACCGGCTCATTCCCGAGGCATGAGACAATGGTTGATTCAACCCCGACCTGACAGTCACCACCATCCAGCACCATATCGATTTTGCCTTGCAATCCGGCAATAACATGGTCGGCGCTGGTCGGGCTGATGGCACCGGACGGGTTGGCAGACGGGGCCACGAGCGGGCCGGCATATTGTTGCAATAATTCCTGCGCCAAGGGGTGGGCTGGCACGCGGATGGCCAGGCTGTCCAACCCGGCTGAAGCGAGCAGGGAAACCGGACAATCGGGCAAACGCGGCACGACAAGGGTCAAGGGACCGGGCCAGAACTTTTGCGCCAATGTACTGGCCAACGGGTTGAAACGGGCCAGCTTTTTTGCTGCCTCAAAGGAAGCCACATGGACAATCAGCGGGTTGAATTGCGGACGGCCTTTTGCAGCATAAATGGCAGCCACCACCCGATCATTCAGCCCGTCACCACCCAGGCCATAGACAGTTTCGGTTGGAAAGGCCACGAGCTTACCACTTTTAAGCTGCGCCACAGCAGCTGATATGTCGGTCGTTCTTTTCATTTAGATGTATATGATCTAGTCTTTGCAAACAGTTTTACAGGAGAGATGCTCTAGCATGTACACCCCACAAATCGAAGACCTAAAACATACACTCAAGGACATAGTCGGGTTTGAGGAATTACTCGATAGCGGCGTTTTCGGGGATTTATCGTTTGATCTGGTTGAGGCCGTTTTGGAAGAGGGTGGCAAGTTTGCCCGTGATGTTATCGCACCACTCAACCGGGCTGGCGATGAACATGGCTGCAAGTTTGACCCGCATAGCCACGACGTCACCACAGCACCGGGGTGGAAAGAGGCCTATCAGCAATGGACTGAAGCCGGCTGGGCAGCGCTTCCCTGTGAGGAAGAATTTGGCGGTCAGGGATTGCCGCTGCTGATGGGACTTGCAGCACAGGAATTGTGGAATACGGCAGCCAGCGCCTATGGCATTGGCACCTTGCTGACACAAGGGGCAATCAATGCGCTTTCAGCCCATGGCAGTGATGCAATCAAACAGGCTTATCTGGCCAAGATGGTCAGTGGAGAGTGGACCGGCACCATGTGTCTGACCGAAGCGCAGGCCGGGTCTGATCTAGGCGCGCTGAAAGCAAAGGCCCGACCTCTTGATGATGGTTCCTTTGCCATATCCGGCACCAAGATTTTTATCACCTATGGCGAGCACGATCTGACCGAAAACATCATCCATCTGGTTTTGGCCCGTCTGCCCGATGCACCTGAGGGCTCGCGTGGCATTTCGCTGTTTGTGGTGCCGAAATTTCTGCTCAATGACGATGGCACACCGGGCAAGCGCAATGATGTCAAATGTGTTGGTCTTGAACACAAACTGGGCATTCACGGCTCGCCAACCGCCACCATGCAGTTTGGTGATGATGGCGGGGCGATCGGCTGGATGGTCGGTCAGGAAAATCGCGGCCTCAATTGCATGTTCACCATGATGAATGATGCCCGCCTGCATGTGGGCATGCAAGGGGTGGCGGTGGCCGAACGGGCCTATCAACAGGCGCTGGCCTTTGCCAAGGAACGCAAGCAGAGTGCACGACCGGGCAGCAACGGGCCGGTCCCGATTATCGAGCACCCGGATGTGGCGCGTATGTTGCTGGACATGAAAGCCAAGACCGCGGCGGCGCGGGCCATCTGTTATCAATGTGCGCGGGCCCTTGATCTGGCTGAACATACGGGAGATGCGGACCAGGCGGCACTTGGGGCGCTGTTGACACCGGTCAACAAGGCCTATGGCACCGATACCGGTTTTGAGGTGGCCTCGCTTGGCGTGCAGGTGCATGGCGGTATGGGCTATATTGAGGAAACCGGCGCGGCCCAGCATTTACGCGATGTGCGGATCACCCAGATTTATGAAGGCACCAATGGTATTCAAGCACTTGATCTGGTAGGCCGCAAATTACCACTTGGCAATGGTCAGGTGGTCAGGGACTGGCTGGCGGCACAACGCGCCATTGCCGATGGACTGGGGGATGATATGGCAGGTGTTGCCGTCACGCTTACCAGCGCCATTGAAAAATTGGAACAGGCAACAAACACCATGCTCGGTTGGCTGGTGGCAAAGGATGAGCAGGCAATGGCTGCGGCGACCCGTTATCTGAAAGCCTTTGCCCTGGTTGCAGGAACTGCGGCAATGGCCAAGGGGGCCAACGCCAGCGGTGATAAAAAGCGGCAACAACTGGTGGCTTATTTTGCCAGCAACCATCTGGTTGAAGTGACCAGTCTGGTTGAGATTGTTGAAAACGGGGCTGGTGAGGTTCTCACCAGTGCAGCTATATTGAGTTAGAATTTACTCGTCTTCACTCCAACGAAAGCGGGAATGACGGAATGTTTGTGTTTTTTTGCGTATAACGACCATTTATTTTTTCACCTTTTGAAAGATCATTATGCTTACTCTTTGCCTCACCCACCCCATATGCCTGCAACATGTCGGACCTACGGGGCACCCTGAACGGCCCGAAAGGCTGGCGGCCGTGCTCAAATTGCTGGATCATGGTTTTTTTGACCAGATGGGCCGCGAGGAGGCACCGATGGGACAGCGTGAGCATGTGTTGCTGGCCCATAGCGAAGATCATTTGCGAATGATTGAGAGCATTGATCCGGAAGACGGCATGGATATGGTGGATGCCGATACCTTTATGGTTTCTGCCTCTTTTGAAGCGGCGATGCGCGGTGTTGGCGCCGCGACACGGGCCGTTGATGCGGTGATGGGGCGCGAGGTGGACAATGCGTTTTGCGCGGTACGGCCACCTGGACACCATGCTGAAGGTGAGCGGGCAATGGGATTTTGTCTGTTTAACTCGATTGCCATTGCCGCCCATTATGCCCGCGAGACCTATGGCGTTGATCGGGTGGCCGTGGTTGATTTTGATGTTCATCACGGCAATGGCACGCAGAATATATTCTGGTCCGATGCAGATCTTTATTATGGTTCGACCCACCAGATGCCGCTGTTTCCGGGATCGGGCGAGTTGAGCGAGACCGGTCAGGGCAATATTTTCAATGCGCCGTTGCGGGCCGGTGACGGGTCTGAGCAGTTTCGCGATGCGTTTGAATCGCGCATATTACCGTCACTTGATGCGTTTCAGCCAGATCTGGTGCTGATTTCAGCCGGGTTTGATGCCCATGCGGCAGACCCGCTGGGGTCGGTTGAATTGCAGGAAGAGGACTTTGCCTGGGCAACCCTGAAGATGATGGAAATTGCCGACAAGCACTGTGATAACCGGGTGATTTCGATGATGGAAGGTGGCTATGACATCAATGCCCTTGCCTCCAGTGTCGGGGTTCATATACAAGCCTTGATGCGTGGCACCGGTTCTGGTGAAACACCTACTTACGAGGATTTATAGAGATGGCTGAAAAAGACATCAAGGATATGAGCTTTGAAGAAGCGCTGACTGAACTGGAAGGCATTGTTGAAGAAATGGAATCCGGTCAGGTCAGTCTCGATAAATCCATCGCCACCTATGAACGGGGTGAAAAACTTAAAAAACATTGCGATGCATTACTGAAAGAAGCCGAAGCGCGGGTGGAGAAAATCACCCTGTCAGCAGATGGTGTTGTAACGGGGACTGAGCCGCTGGATGTTGATTAGGCCCTGTCCGTCATTCCGGTGACAAGCACAGGAATGACGGGGCGTGTTAATTGGCCACTCGCGGCACGATGCTGGCGCGGATGTCGGTGCCGACTTTATAGCGGGCCTGTTCCAGATCGTGATCGCTCTGCAGTTGCAGCCAGAAATCAGCTGCAGTTGAGAAATAGCGGGCCAGACGTAGCGACAACTCGGCAGTCACTGCGGTTTTATCCGCAAGGATGCCCTCAACCACTTCATAGGAAACCCCGATGGCATTGGCCAGCGTGTTTGGGGTCAGATTGAGTGGGCCAAGGTATTCGCTTTGCAGCACCTCACCGACCGGCGGGCACAGAAATACAGGCTCGGGGGCTTTGACTTCCTGTGGCGGGTGATAAGGAATCTCGGTTTCAAAACCGGCCTTTTTCCATTCCTCAATACCACCGGTCATATGGATAATGTCTTCAAAACCTTCGTTAAGAAGCATTTTACCGGCGGATTCCGACCGCTTGCCAACCGCACAGTGCAGTACAATTTTTTTGTCCTGAATGGTCGGGAAAAGTTCGGGATCAAAAGCTGATAATGGTAATAACAGGGCTCCGGGGATATGCTCCTTGTCGAACTCGGAAGTTTCGCGCACATCAACCAAAAGCGCCTGGCCTGTTTCAATCCAGTCATGGACAGTTGCAGCATCGACACTCATGACTTCTGTCTCCTTTTTCTTTTGCATGACGATAACTCCTGTTGTTGTTTCGCCAATCATACTATCGTTCGTTATAAAGAACAATATGTTTGTTAATTTTTTATATTCAAGGGGTGAAAGGAAAATTTATGGAAAACTTTGAACAATTTCGTCAAACCATAATTGAACTGTTTGACGATCATGGCGGTGCCCTTTATGGCGGTGAGGCCATCGATCAGAAAGCGCATGGTTTGCAATGTGCTCAACTGGCCGAGAATGAAGGGGCCCCGCCCTATTTGATTATTTCAGCCCTTTTGCATGATATCGGCCATTTTCTGCATGGTGAATTTGAAGAAGCACAAGCGCGGGGTGAAGACCGCTATCATGAGAACCTTGGCGCGTCATTTCTGGCCCGATGGTTTGAGCCGGAAGTAACAGAGCCGATTCGCCTGCATGTGGACAGCAAGCGATATTTGTGTGCAACCCGGCCAGACTATTACGACAGGCTGTCAGCAGCATCCCAACATACCCTGCGCATTCAGGGCGGGCCGATGAATGCCGACGAAATTGCCGAATTTGAAGGAAATGCCTCATACCAGGACGCCATACAGGTGCGGTTGTGGGATGATGGCGGCAAAGACCCTGCCATGAAGACCGCTAATCTCAATCACTTCCTGACCTATGCTGACAAAATATGACCAAAGCTGGTATTATAATGCGATTCTATTTGATCATATCAGGAGGTAAAAATGAATGACGAAAACCCGAGCATAATCTCCCATGTCTCGATTGGAACAAACAACAGTAAAGAAGCGCTGGCATTCTATGACAAGGTGATGGCAACCATCGGCGCCAAACGGATACTCGATTTTCCTGAAGCAGTGGCCTATGGAAGGCAATACCCTGAATTCTGGGTGCATCCGCCCCATGATGGCAATGAGGCCAGTGTCGGCAATGGCACGCATTTCGGTTTTTTTGCCGAAAACAAGGAACAAGTGGATGCGTTCTATAAAGCGGCCATTGAGGCCGGGGCTACAGATGATGGCCCTCCCGGACCGCGTCCTGTCTATGGTGAAGCCTATTATGGCTGTTTTGTTCGTGACCTGGACGGTCACAAGATTGAAGCGACCTATTGGGATATGTCGCTGGGTGAGCACAGCTAGAAAGTTTCCGGTTTAGTTTGGACCAGACGTGCTCCAATTCACATTTCTGTTAGCTGCCTATTGCAGGTTGACAAGCTGTGACAAATCGCAAAAGTTGGGAACTTGTTCAATACTTACAGGTTCCCGGAAATGTTTAGCAAAGCTCAATATGAAGACGCGCGCGATATTGTTTACCGCTCGATGCAGCCAACGCTGCAATATGCCTGGCCGCTGATTGGTCAGCAAACAGGTTGCGAAACCTGGGTCAAGCATGAAAACCACACCCCAATCGGCGCTTTCAAGGTGCGTGGCGGGCTCGTACATATGGAACGGCGCAAGCAGGATGGCAAAACCGGTGGTGTCATTACCGCAACACGCGGCAACCATGGCCAGTCTATTCCGTTCGGTGCCCGAATTGCCGGGATTTCGACAACGATTGTTGTGCCAGAGGGGAATTCGGTTGAAAAAAACAATGCGATCAGGGCGCTTGGGGCAGAACTGATTGAAACTGGCAGTGATTTTAATGCAGCGGCTGAAGCGGCCCAGAAAATGGCTGATGAGCGTGGCCTTGATATGTTGCCTTCCTACCATGAAGACCTGGTGATGGGTGTATCAACCTATGCCCATGAGCTTTTTGATGCAGCCGGTGAGCTGGATGCGGTTTATGTGCCAATTGGCATGGGATCCGGTATTTCCGGGCTGATTTCAGCCCGCGACATGCTAGGGCTGAAAACCGAAATTATCGGTGTGGTTTCTGACAATGCCCCAGCTTACAAACTGTCATTCGAGGCTGGCAAACCGGTCAACACCAATAGCGCGGTCACCTTTGCAGATGGCATGGCGGTGCGGGTGGCACATCCGGAGGCGGTTGACTATATCAACAAGGGTGCAGCACGGATTGTGGCGGTCAGTGACGAGGAAGTCGCTGAAGCCATGCGGATTTACTATCGCAACATTCACACCATTGCCGAAGGTGCAGGTGCAGCCTCCCTTGCCGCTTTGCTGCAAGAACGCGATAAAATGAGTGGCAAACGTGTCGGGGTTATTCTGTCAGGTGGCAATATCGATACGGATAAATACATCACCACCCTTACTGGCGGCGTACCGACGCCTTAGAACATATCATGGTTACAGTACTGGTTTGGCAAACACCCCTGTGACAAGCACAGGGATGTTGTAGAGCTCTAGTCTGTTGATTTCGGGATCACAGAATCAACAGCTTTTTTTGCTGCGTCGTTTACAGCATCTGCAGCATTTTTTGCGGCTTCGGCTGCAGCTTTGGCAGCAGCATCAGCAGCCGCCTTGGCCTCTTCAGCAGCTTTTTTGGCAGCCTCTTCAGCGGCAGCTTTTTCAGCGGCAGCTTTTTCAGCTTCCTCTTTGGCTTTGGCCTCGGCAGCAGCCTTTTCAGCAGCGGCTTTTTTCTCTGCCGCAGCTTTTTCAGCTTCCATTTTCGCTTTGGCCTCGGCAGCAGCCTTTTCAGCAGCGGCTTTTTTCTCGGCAGCGGCTTTTTCAGCCTCTGCTTTCTTGGTTGCTTCTACCTTGGCCTTTTCAGCCGCGGCCTTTTCTTTTTCGGCACTGTCATCACATGCAGTCAACGTCAGTGCGAGAGCCAATATGGCAATGATTTTTTTCATCTACGTAATTCCTTTTTGATTTTTCACCCGAAAGTAAAACATTCACTCACAGCACCCCGGGGATTGATGTGCAGTAAATGTATTCCTAACCAAAGAGGTTGCCCCGCCCCGGCCAGTAGTAATATTGTTTCTATACCTAAATCTGGCTTTATTTTGTCCACATTTCGATAACACACAAAAAACCCCTCCCGACTGGCCGAGAGGGGTGGAATTTGTGCAAGTCAGATTGAGAGCGAATCAAGCTTCGTCTTCTGAAGCCTCTGTACTTTCTGCTTCTTCGGCTTTTTCAGCTTCACCTTCTACTTCTTCGTCTTCTTCTTCGTTCAACAGGGCTTCGGCAGCGGCCAGTGCATCATATTCGCCGTCATCTTCTTCTACGATTACTTCACCGCGGGCCTGTGCTTCGGCTTCGTCATGTGAACGGGCAACGTTGATGGTGATTATCGCTTCAACTTCGGCATGCAGGGCAACCCGCACTTCATGCAGACCAATCGATTTAATCGGTGCATCAAGTTCCACCTGGTTGCGATCAACGGTTATGCCGCTTTCAGTAGCTGCTTCGGCGATATCGCGCGGAGAAACTGAACCGTAAAGCTGACCGGCTTCGCCGGCCTGACGGATCAGAACAAAACTTTGACCATTGAGTTTTTCAGCTTCTGAACCGGCTGATTGGGCTTTTTCGGCGTTCATTGCCTCAATGGCAGCACGCTCTGCTTCAAACTTTTCACGGTTGGCCTTGTTGGCACGCAGGGCTTTGCCGGTTGGCAGCAGGTAGTTACGGGCATAGCCGTCCTTGACCTGTACAACATCGCCCAGATTGCCGAGCTTACCGACACGCTCGAGTAAAATTACATCCATGATAAATCTCCTTTAAGATTGAATCGATTTTGATTTGCGAAAATTAAAATTAAGATCAGCCAGGCCAAGCACTGTCAGCGGCACGGCAAGAATCCAGTTGAAAAACAATAGCCCGGCATAGAGCAGCCCCAGAACAAGCGGCTTGGCAGCACTGGTGGCGAGCAGGCCATGAACAATGGCGAGGCCGAGAATGGTAAAAGCAGTGACAAAGGCTCCTGCTGCCCCAAGGGCGAGCAATTGAAAAATACCGGGTAAGAAATAAGCACCCATCAGGCAGGCAAGCAGGGCAATGACGGAATTTGCCGGAAAAGCCAGTTGCTCAAACAGGGCCCAGGGGCGCAGGGTGCGTTTGATTCTGGTCAGAAAAACAATGGCAACGCGCATCGAGGTGACGGTTGCCAGCAACCAGATGGCAGAGGCCGCGAGCGGTAAGGTTGTTACCATCAGATGCATGAAAAACTCTTTAGGAAACGGTGGCTGTCCCGGCGGCATCTGTTTTTCAATCGCGGCAATCAGCGGATCAGCAAAGCTTGAGATAAACGCCTTGTAGCTGACGATATCCATCCCCATGGCAAGGATCGAAATGCCGGTTACAACGGCCGAAATCAGAGCCAGCCACAAAATCAACCGGCCTTCGGGATACCACTGGCGCTCGTTGCTTTGGGCTTCGCCTTCGGCTGAGTCCGCTGTGGCTGTGCGGCTGATCATGGACAGGCCGCTAGCGACAACCGGCCCGAGACCGGCTGAAATAAGCGACATGAAGGCAAAGGTCATACTGCCGGTCAGCACCGCCAGCACGATCGACATAATCAAAGCCCCAAGAGCGGCACTGGCCCAGCCGCGCGAAAAGCCAGCCAGAAACAACGGCAGCGGGCTTAGATAGAAAATAATGGCATTGATCGGCGACAGGGACATGATCGTCGCCTGCATGGCCGCGGCGGTCAGGCCTGCGATACTTCCGGTAATGATCCAGTTTGGCATTTGGTTGTCCCTCATCTGTTTGACAGATGGGTTAGAGGCGGGTCATGTAAAAAGCCCGCCCCAACCAGTTAAATTTTAAACGATCAAGGTTTACTTGACCAGGTAAGGCAGAAGCCCGAGGAAACGGGCACGTTTGATGGCACGGGCCAGATCACGTTGCGGTTTGGCTGAAACAGCGGTGATACGGCTTGGCACGATCTTGCCACGCTCTGAAATATAGCGACGCAGCAAACGCACGTCTTTATAATCGATTTTCGGGGCACCTTCGCCAATGAACGGGCAGGATTTTTTGCGACGGAAGAAGGGGCGTCTTGCTGGACCACTCATGATTCGTCTCCTTTATTATCGCCAAATTCTTTTCTTGGTGGGCGGCTGTCACGACGCGGACGGTCATCACGCATCATGACCGAGGGGCCTTCTTCGTGTTCGTCAACGCGCAGGGTGAGGAAACGGATAACGTCATCAGACAGACGCATCTGGCGTTCCATTTCAGCCACAGCAGCGTGCGGAGCCGAGATATTCATCAGGGTGAAATGAGCCTTGCGGTTCTTTTTCACCTTATAGGCAAGTGGTTTGATTCCCCAGTATTCATGTTTGGCAATGGTGCCTTCATTTTCCTGGATAATGGTGCGGAATTGTTCGGTCAGGGACTCAACTTGAGCGTTGGAAGCATCCTGACGCACCATGAACACGTGTTCATACAACGACATGTGCGATAAGCCTTTTTAAAATTATAACACTTCAAATAACCAACTTTTGGCGCGTAGCCCCTTCCGAACCCTTTGAAAAGGCCCGGAAAAAAGTTTCCGAAAGAGCGGGAACACGGGAAAGTCCTGATTAAAAAAACACAAGAAAATCCGTTCAGCCCCCAACCGAAAGCTGTTTACTGGCGGGGTTTATACAGATTTTTGGACGGTTTGCAAGGGCAAGATATGAAAGTTCACCTGTTGAGATAATCTGACCTTGACAGTTTTCCGGCCACATTACACTGTCCATTTTTGGTGAGGAAAAATGGAGTTGTTAAATGGATTTTATTGGCGATCCTGCCTCCCTCGCCTTTCCGCTGATCATGTTTTCAGCCATTACCCATGCCAGCTATAATGCGCTGATCAAGTATTCCAGCGACAAACTGGTAGCGCGGATGCTGATGGCCCTGACCTCAAGCCTTATTCTGCTGCCCGTGGCGTTTTTCATCCCCCTGCCCTCGCCCGAACTGTTTACGTTGCTCATTTTTACCGCTTTTGTGCATTTTGGTTATCAGATGGCGCAGGTGTTGTCGTTGCACCATGCTGATTATACGCTGGCCTATCCATTATCGCGGGGTACGGCACCGCTGGTTGTTGCCGGTCTGGCGCCGCTGGTGGTGGGTGATTTTGTCAATGCCGGACAATTGCTAGGGATTGCCATTATTTCGCTGTCAATATTATCGATGGCGCTGTCTTCGCGCTCAGGCAACGGCTGGGGTATCCTGTTTTCAATCCTGACCGGCATTGCCATTGCCGCCTATACGCTGATTGATGCCAAAGGCAGCCGGATGTCGCCGCACCCCTTAACCTTTATTGTCTGGTTTTTCATTTTCGACAGTGTGGTGATTTCGACCTTTACCCTGACCCGTCATCACCAGCGGTTTCGCTCAGCGCTTAAGCATGAATGGCGGATGGCGGTGCTCAACGGCGTGCTGGGCATTTGCACATTCGGGTCGGCATTGCTGGCCTTCCGTTTTGGCAATGCCCCGGTTATGGCCGCTTTGCGTGAAACAAGCGTTCTGTTTGCAGCACTCATCGGGGTGGTGTTTCTGGGCGAGCGGTTTAACAGAACACGACTGATCGCAATCATTGGTATTGCCGTCGGGGTGGCGATTACCAAGATTTTTTAGTTATGACCCTGCCATTCTGCACTTACCTGATCGCAGATCGTTTTAGTTGCTTTTCGTGTGTCTATACTGCAAATTTATCTCTGGACCCCATCAATTTCACTTTCTGCTTTTAGCAAACAACACGGTATTCCACACATGGCTATTGAACATCTCATTGCTTTTAACATTGCACTTTTTGCAGCCATGGCAAGCCCTGGGCCGGCATTTCTTATCACGGTTAAAACAGCGCTCACAGCGGGCCGATCGGCGGGCATAGCGCTTGGTTTTGGCCTTGCAGTCATGGCGTCAACCTGGACGGCAATGGCTTTTCTTGGATTAGAAGCCATATTTCGGCTTTTCCCCTGGGCCTATGCCGTCGTTAAAGCGATTGGGGCTATCTATTTGCTCTATATCGCCTATGGGATGTGGAGAGGCGCGCACAAAAGTGTTTCAGCGACGGTTAAACCGGCAAGGCATGCTTTTCGACAGGGGATTCTCATAAACATGCTGAACCCCAAATCCGTTCTGTTTGCCGCAGCTGTATTAATCGTGATTTTCCCGACAGATACGAGCATGGCAGAGAGCTCTATCGTTGTCCTGAACCAGCTGATTATGGAAATTCTGTTTTATACGGCGTTGGCATTTGGCATGAGTACACAGGCCGTAAGTCAACAATACCTCAAGGCAAAGGCCTATATTGACCGTACTGCCTCACTGATCCTGGGTGCCTTGGGACTGCGGCTTCTGCTAAACCGTTAGGATATTGAACTTAACAGATTTGTCCGTACCGCCGATAACTGACATTTGTTGCAAAACTCATCATTTCCGCGGGCGGGCAATCCAGATACCCAGCAAAATCAGCAAGCCGCCGATACCTTGCCAGATGTTGAGGGCTTCGTTGAGGAACAGCCAGGCAAAGGCGGCAGCAGCGAGAGCTTCGATAAAAATCACCAGCGAGGAAAAAGCCGCGGACAGCGAACCGAGCGCCAGCGCCAACAACCCCTGCCCGCCGGAATGGCTGACAATGCCAAGGGCCAGAAGGGCAAAAACACCAGTGGCTGATGAAGGTATCAGGGTTGGTTCAAGGAACATGGCAATCAACCAGAGAACCAGTGTGGTAACAATGGTTGAGGCAAAGGTGATGTGTCCTGCCCCGACCGAGCGGCGACCCAGGCGGACAGCGAGAAAATAAGCGCCGAAAAACAGTGATGTCATAATGCCAAAAAAG
>Ga0316189_10002010_pt1 | contig 20085 bp, 18 predicted proteins | sample LowCovwburrow_MG_FD_204930 | JGI IMG/M metagenome (GOLD analysis project Ga0316189, IMG submission 204930) | Coastal sediment microbial communities from Maine, United States - Lowes Cove worm burrow | ecosystem: Environmental > Aquatic > Marine > Coastal > Sediment | place: USA: Maine... | reverse complement strand
CAAGTGTGCGATAATCAATCGCAACCAGGATTTACACATCATGGTTCGTTTGCAGAATATGTGGCTTTGTATTACGCAGATACCAATCTGGTAAAACTTCCAGAGGAGATAAATGATGTTACTGCAGCGACGTTGGGATGTCGATTCATTACGGCATTTAGAGCGATTGTGGCTCAAGGAAAAGTATCTGAAGGACAACATGTAACCATTCATGGTTGTGGGGGTGTTGGGTTGTCTGCTATTATGATTGCAAATGCTCTAGGTGCTCATGTTACAGCAATAGATATTAATCAAGATGCTTTGGAATTAGCAAAGCAACTTGGAGCACATTCAATAATTAATGCTTCACAAAATTTACATTTGGTTAAAGCTATTAAAGAAATTACAAAAGGTGGAGCTCACGTATCAATGGATGCATTAGGAAGTCAAGAAACTTGCTTTAATTCAATTTCGGGTTTACGTAAACGTGGAAAGCATATTCAAGTAGGCTTAATGACAGGAAACCATAAATATCCAAAAGTACCTATGGCTAAAGTACTAGCAAATGAATTGGAAATTATTGGAAGTCATGGTATGCAGGCACACAAATATCCTGAAATGTTTAAGATGATTAGTGAAGGGAAACTTCATCCTGAAAAACTCATAGAGAGAACAATAACCTTAAAAGAGTCGACACTTGCCTTGCCAAGAATGAATAGTTTTAATAACAAGGGAGTGCTTGTAATAGAATCTTTTTAAAACAAAAGACCCTCCAAAATGAAGAGTCTTTTTTGAGCCGATGGAGGGACTCGAACCCACGACCTGCTGATTACAAATCAGCTGCTCTAGCCAGCTGAGCTACATCGGCGTAACAGAAGCAAATATAATTTCGTTATTTTAATTTACAATTTTTTAAAAGACTTTTTTTAAAATTTTTTGCCATCTATATTTACGAATAAATTGGCCCTGTTCTTTTGTTATTAAAAAATCGGTTTTTGTTCTAAACGCTTTTATGTAACCAAAAATATAGTCCTTAAATAAGGAAAAGTTTTTCTTTTTATAAGCAAGTTTTATTGACGAGAGTAAAGCTAAGATAAACCCGAAACGCATTTTGTACAAAGCTTCCCCCTGCAAATATTTTGAGCCTTTAGCATAATTGGTCCCTGTAGGTTTTAAGTGCTTAACATGAAGTGATTCATCAGTTTTTAATTTCCAGCCATAATACAAGGCTAAGAGCTCATCAATTGTATCCCAACCCATGGAGCGTTTTAATTTTCCTATGCTTATAAAACAGTCTTTTCTATAAGCTTTAAGTGCTCCCCTAATATGGTCCTTGTCGGTAAGTCCTTCTAAAACCCAGTCATTATCTTTCTTGATATAGCAAAAACCAGCAGCCATGCCCAAAGTAGAATCAGTATTAAAATTTTGGACCAATGTGCTTAAATAATTTTGAGGAAAAATTAAATCAGCATCAAACTTGCAAATAATATCGTATTTGTCATCAAGCATTTCAAACCCTTTATAAAAAGCATCAATAATTTTACTTCCGGGCAAATGTTCTTCGTTGGAGTTATTATGAATTAAATATAACCACGGATGTTTTGTCATTAAGTGGTTTACGATTTTCCCCGTTTCGTCGGTAGAATTATCATTAACAATAATAACCTTTTCAGGTAAAAATGACTGATTCGCCAAAGACTCTATTGTAAGACCAATAGTGTCTTGTTCATTATGTGCTGGAATGATAATGTAAATGTTCAAAATTGAAATTGTTAATTATTCAAAGTTAAACTCTTTCGGCATAAACAATATAGTATCTAGGTGTAAACAATCTTAAAACTGGTCTTATCCCAAGTTTTTTTGTTGGGTTTGTCCATTTTTTTCTATCTATTATCTTCCATCCTGCTTTTTCTAAAAGCCAATCAAATTGCCAATCTTCAAATTCGTGATAATGTCTATCCCATTTATCAGCGTTACTTCTATATGCAGGAGCAAACCAAAGTTTTAAGGGTATACTGGCTATAAGTTTATTGGCTTTGATATCTTTTAAAACAGTAAAAGGAGATAAAAGGTGTTCAAAAATTTCAAAGGCCGTAACGACATCTGCAATAGAATTTTTGATTGTTGAGGTGTCAATGTCTAAATCTTCACCTTTTGTATTTTCAACATTATAACCCTTAGACTTCATGACTTTTGTAAACGGGTTATCAACTCCCAAATCTAAAATATTTGAAGTCGTTGGAATGTGTTTTTCTAAAAATTGGAAGGTTAACTTATAACGCCTGTGAGGAAATTTTCCTTCATACATAGTTAATACTTGTAAACAATTGCGTTAATATTCATACCAGCACCAACACTAGCAAAAAGAACAATATCACCTTTATTAATATTATGGCTTTCAAGTTCTCCTTTTAAAATCATATCATATAAAGTAGGAATAGTTGCTACGCTCGAGTTACCTAGCTTATTAATAGTCATTGGCATGATGTCTTCTGGCATTTTCATTTTGTATAATCTATAAAAACGCTGCACAATGGCTTCATCCATTTTTTCGTTGGCTTGATGTATAAGTATTTTCTTTACATCCAGAATATCAATACCACTTTTTTCAAGACAAGATTTCATAGCTCCAGGAACATGACTTAAAGCAAACTCATAAATCTTTCGTCCATACATTTTTATATATCTCCGATTGTCCTTTATGTCTTGATTGTTTGTTTCTCCAAAATAAATAAAATGAGCCTCATCAAAGGCATATGTGGCACTTTCATGTGCCAAAATACCACCGTTTTCTTTAGTAGCTTCAACAACAACAGCTCCAGCACCATCACTATATATCATAGAATCCCGGTCGTATTTATCTATAACACGGGATAACGTTTCAGTACCTATTACAAGACACTTTTTAGCTATCCCTGATTTAATAAATGCATTGGCTTGAATGATAGCTTCAATCCAACCAGGACATCCAAAAAGGACATCATATGCTACACATTTTGGATTTTTTATTTTTAAAAGATGTTTTACTCTTGATGCAATACTAGGTACTGTATCGCTTTGATCTACATTATGCTTTACATCGCCGTAATTATGTGCAACAATAATATAATCGAGTTCTTCTTTATTAATTTTAGCGTCTTCAATAGCTTTTTGTGAGGCAAAAAAAGCGATATCAGAGCTATTTAAAGAATCAACAACGTAACGTCTTTCTCCAATGCCGGTTATGGCCTTAAATTTTTCAATAATCACTTCATTTGGGTGATTGATTGTTGACCCATCAGTGTTTAGAAATTCGTGCTGATGGAAGTTTTCATTTTTTTCAACAACATTAGGTATATAACTGCCTGTACCCGTAATCTTAACATTCATAAAAAGAAATTTGCCTTTAATTATTTACAAAGTAACGAATATAGTCGTTAATAATTCAAAGCAAAAAGCCTTTTGTTTAGTTTTACGATGTTCAAAATGCCTCTAAACTTCCATAAAGTCCTCAATTGGCGCACAAGAACAAACTAAATTTCGATCTCCAAATGCATCATCAACACGACGTACACTTGGCCAAAATTTATTGTCTTGAATGTAATTGAGAGGGAATGCTGCTGTTTCTCTTGAATACGGAAAATCCCAATTATCAGCAGTCAACATAGTCAAGGTATGTGGTGCGTTTTTAAGAACGTTATTAGGATTGTCCTTTGATGCCGTTTCTATTTCTTTTCGAATTGAAATCATAGCATCACAAAAACGATCTAACTCTGCTTTGCTTTCACTTTCAGTTGGTTCAATCATTAAGGTTCCTGCTACTGGGAAAGATACCGTGGGCGCATGGAAACCATAATCCATGAGTCGTTTTGCAATGTCACCAACTTCAATACCATGCTCTTTGAAAGGTCTACAATCCACAATCATTTCATGCGCCGCTCTTCCTTCTTCTCCTGAATATAAAGTATCAAAATGACCTTCTAAACGTTGTTTGATATAATTGGCATTTAGTATTGCTATTTTGGTAGAATGGATCAATCCTTTTGCACCCAACATACATATATAACCATAAGAAATTAGACATGCCAAGGCTGAACCATATGGTGCCGCAGAAATTGCAGTGATTGCCTTTTCGCCACCAACTTGAATTATTGGATTGCCTGGTAAAAATGGCACCAATTGTTTGGCAACACAAATCGGACCAACACCTGGGCCACCACCACCATGAGGGATAGCAAAAGTTTTATGGAGGTTTAAATGACAAACATCTGCACCAATGCTTCCTGGATTTGTTAGACCAACTTGAGCATTCATGTTGGCGCCATCCATATACACTTGACCACCATTGTCATGGACAATTTGTGTAATATCTTTAATAGCCGACTCAAAAACACCATGGGTCGAAGGATAAGTAACCATTAATGCTGCGAGATTATCTTTATGCAAAAGCGCTTTATCAAGCAAATCATTGACGTCAATATTTCCTTCTTCGGTAGATTTTGTAACAACCACTTTCATCCCAGCCATCACGGCACTAGCCGGATTTGTACCATGGGCAGAAGAAGGGATTAGACAAATGTTTCTATGCCCCTCATTGCGTGATTCATGATAGGCTTTAATGACCATAAGTCCGGCAAACTCCCCCTGAGCTCCTGAATTTGGCTGCAAAGAAGTTCCAGCAAAACCTGTAATTTCAGTAAGCTGGTCTTCAAGTTTATGCATTACAGTTAAATAACCTTCAACTTGATTTTTGGGAGCAAAAGGGTGAATGTTCCCCCAGTTTGCCCAACTTAAGGGTAACATTTCGGCAGCAGCGTTGAGTTTCATTGTACAAGACCCCAGGGAAATCATGGAGTGATTTAACGATAAGTCTTTACGTTCCAACATTTTTATATAACGCATCAAATCAGTTTCTGAATGATATGTGTTAAAAACATTGTGCTCTAAAAACAAGGTATTTCTTTTAACTGCTTGGTTAATATTATTTGCTTTTTTAAGCTTACTTATAGAAGTTACTTCTTTTGAAACGGCCTCAGCAAAAACTGAAAGAATGGTATTAATGTCTTTTATTGTGGTTGTTTCATTTATAGTTATAGAAACTGTATCAGCGTCTGGATAGTAGAAATTTACATGATGAGCTTCGGCAATGGGCTTTACTTTTGTGACATCGCCTTTAATATTTATTGTGTCAAAGAAAGATGTATTAGTTTGATAAAACCCTAATTGTTCTAAGCCTTCGGCTAAAGTAGATACGGAATTATGCACCTTATTAGCGATATATTTTAATCCTTCAGGACCATGATATACAGCATACATCCCTGCCATCACTGCCAACAGGACTTGTGCGGTACATATGTTTGATGTTGCTTTGTCTCTTTTTATATGTTGTTCACGAGTTTGCAGGGCCATTCGCAAAGCTCTATTTCCGTTGGTGTCTTTAGTAACACCAATAATTCTACCTGGAATATTTCTTTTATAGGCTTCTTTTGTTGCAAAATATGCTGCATGAGGGCCACCATAACCCATAGGAATCCCAAATCGTTGTGTTGTTCCTACAACAACATCTGCTCCAAATTTTCCCGGAGCTTCCAATTTTACCAAACTTAAAATATCGGCAGCCACAGCTACTTTAATTTGAGCCACGGAAGCTTTAGAAATAAAGTTTGAAATATCGTGAACTTGACCTGATTTTCCAGGGTACTGTAATAGAGCGCCGAAAAATTCTGAAGAAAAATCAAAAGTTTCATGATTGCCAATTACCAGCTCTATGCCTATTGGATTAGCTCGAGTTTGTAATAGAGATAGTGTTTGTGGTAAAACGTCATTAGAGACAAAGAATTTTATAATATTATTTTTCTTTTGCACTCTTTCTCTGACGGCAAAGAGCAAGGTCATAGCTTCAGCAGCAGCAGTACTTTCATCTAATAGAGACGCATTTGCTATTTCCATTCCAGTAAGGTCAATAACCATGGTTTGGTAATTTAATAAAGCCTCTAAGCGACCTTGAGCTATTTCGGCTTGATAAGGTGTATAGGCTGTATACCAACCTGGATTTTCTAAAATATTTCTTTGAATAACAGCAGGAAGATTTGCCGGATTATAGCCAAGTCCGATATAAGACTTAAAGACCTTATTCTTAGATGCCAAAGCATGAATATGTTCTAAGTATTCTTGCTCACTCATTTCGGGGTCCAAATTGAGCTCTTTTTCTAATCTAATGTTATTAGGAATGGTTTCGTAGATAAGTTGGTCTAAGGTATCAGTTCCAATCGTGGTAAGCATATCTTTATGGTCAGTCTCTCTAGGACCGATATGACGCAATGCAAAAGCATCTGTATTCATACGAGTGTTTTGTTGAGTTTTGAAGAGCAAAATTACATAATTAATGACGTTTTTAATCTAGCAAAGTTGAAAGTTTTTAACCAAATAAAGACGTTATTAACAGTTTGAGTATTTTTGTATCATGCAATTTATTAGGCATCTCTTCGGTTTTTACATCAATAGCAGTATTCATGTAGCTTTAGCTGTTTGTTGTTTATTATGGATAACAGTGTTGAACTTTGGTTTATCATTGAATTTTGATGTCTTTTTTTTTACTTTTTTTGCGTCTATTACAGGCTATAATTTTGTGAAGTTTTCTGGGTTGGCTAAATTTCGTCATAGACGGTTAGCCAATTGGTTAAAATATATTCAGATATTTTCGTTTTTGTCATTTATGGGACTTTGCTATTTTGCCTTGAAATTGGAACTAAGGACATTGTTGTTTGTTTTGGGTTTAGGAACAATAACGTTTTTGTATGCTGTACCGTTTTTGCCAAGAAAATACTTTTTGGAAAAGGGTAAGAATTTAAGAGGTATAAGTGGTTTAAAAATTTATGTGATTGCATTTGTCTGGTCGTTGGTGACTGTTGGAGTTCCTTTGATTAATGAAGGTATGACATTGCATTTTGATACTTATATTACAGCAATTCAAAGATTCATATTCGTTATAGTAATTACACTTCCTTTTGAGATTAGGGATATGCAATTTGACAGTCTAAAACTGGCTACCATTCCTCAAAAGATTGGTATAAAACGAACAAAAGGCATTGGGTTTCTTCTTCTGTTAATATTTGTACTAATTGAATTTCTAAAAGATGCTATTTCTCAATTAGAAATTACAATATTACTTTTGATTGCAGTGATTACTGGATTGTTTCTGTATTTAAGCCAAATAAAGCAGCCTAAATATTATAGTTCATTTTGGGTTGAAGGTATTCCAATACTTTGGTTGATTATAGTATTGATTTTAACTTAATTTTGTTTTGATAGTTCTTTTTCAAAACTATTTTTAAGGGCATTCTTTTCTGAGGCCTCTAGATATTCCAATTCAGGACTCTTCATAATTTTAGTAAGTTTACTGTTCTTTTTCGTGTACATTCTACAAAACTTACAATATATTAAATGAATACTCAGCTTAAACTTTTCCCAGAAGGTAGCTTCATTGTATTGTGTTTTATCACAAATAGAATTCGATTCGTCACAGTGAATAAACAATGTACTCTTTTTTTTCATATACTTATTAAAACCAGCTTTTTTCTAAGCAAGCCGCAAGCGTGGTTCTTGCTCTGTGAATAATAACCCAAAGGTTAGACGCTGTAATATCCAATTCATTACAAATGGCATCAGTTTCATACCCCAAAATGGTTTTCATTTTAAACACCTGTGCTTGTTTTTCAGGTAATTTACCAATACAATTATGAATTGCCAAGCCCAACTCTCTATTTTCAATATTGTTTTCGGCAGTTTTATCAAAGGGGTCGGCTACGCGTTGTTCTATCCAATCGCCTTCATTGTCACTATCGTTATTAAAATTCATCCTAACTTCAGCCTTACCTTTGTTCGAATTTATTTTTCTATAATAATCAATTATTTTTCGCTTTAAAATTGAAATTAACCATGTGCGTTCACTGGCTTCCCCTTTAAAGTTCTTCATGGATTTTAGACCAGCAAAAAAAGTGTCTTGCACCAAATCTTGTGCAGTGTCCCTATCCCTTACTCTAGTTATAGTGTAATTGAACAAATAATCGGAATACAAATCTATCCATTTATTAGGATTTATTTGATGGTAAGGCATTATTGAACTTTTGTTTTAGTTTTCTCAAAAATAAGATAAATAAAAGGACTTAAAAAGGATTATTAGTAAGTTTAAGATGATGGCCTATAGACGTTATTTATGACTTCGTTAAATCCTTCAATAACCCAGCACGTTTCAATAACGCTTCAGGCTTTGGTTCGTGGCCTCTAAAACGTTTATATAATTTCATTGGATTTTCTGTACCGCCTTTGCTTAATACATTGTCTTTAAATTTTGTAGCTACAGTTTTATTAAAAATGCCCTCTTCTTTAAAATACTCAAAGGCGTCAGCATCTAGTACTTCTGCCCATTTGTAACTATAGTATCCTGAAGAATAACCGCCTTGAAAAATGTGGGCAAATGATGTACTCATACAATTTTTGATTACATCGGGAAAAAGTTGTGTTTTTCCAAAGGCTTTTATCTCTTGTGCCTTTACATTAGTAATTGCTGTTGGGTCTTGTCCATGCCAGCTCATGTCCAATAGACCAAAACTTATCTGGCGTAAGGTTTGCATACCCTCATGGAATGTTGAAGAGGCCTTGATTTTTTCAACCAACTCCATTGGAATAACTTCTCCTGTTTTGTAATGTTTCGCGAAAATTTCTAAAGCTTCTTTTTCGTAACACCAATTTTCTAAGACTTGACTAGGTAATTCCACAAAGTCCCAATATACACTTGTGCCCGATAAGCTAGGATAGGTTGTGTTTGCCAGCATGCCGTGAAGAGCATGACCGAATTCATGGAATAGAGTAGTAACTTCGTTAAAGGTTAGGAGCGAGGGTTTGCTTTTTGTAGGTTTTGTAAAGTTGCAAACGATTGACACATGTGGTCGCTCATTTTCGCCATCTTGAACATATTGTGGCTTAAAGGACGTCATCCATGCTCCATTGCGCTTTCCTGCTCTTGGAAAAAAATCCGCATAAAAAATGGATACTAAATCCCCTTTTTTATTTGTAACCCTATAGGTTAAAACATCCTCATGGTATTTATCAATATTATGGATTTCGTCAAAACTCAAGTCAAACAATCTATTTGCTACTTTAAAGACACCGTCAATTACATTTTCTAGTTTAAAATATGGCTTTAGTTTTTCATCGTCGAGATCAAATAGTTTTTTCTTTAGTTTTTCAGAATAATAGCCAGAATCCCATTTTTCTAATCGATTAATACTATCTAAGTCTTTTGCAAAATTTTGAAGATTTGCAAACTCAATTTCTGCAGCTGGTTTTGCTTTTTCAAGAAAATCGTTTAAAAACGTTTTAACAGTTTCTGGAGTCTTTGCCATGCGCTCTTCCAACACAAAATGGGCATGTGTTTTATAACCTAAAAGTATAGCTCTTTCATGACGTAATTTTGCTATTTTAAGGACATTGTCTTGATTATCCAAGGTGTCATTTTTAAAGGCTTTACTGCCAAATGAAAGAGAAAGAGATTTACGAAGTTCACGATTGTCAGCATATGTCATAAAAGGAATATAGCTAGGATAGTCTAAGGTTATCATCCAACCATCCTTTCCTTTGCTTTCTGCCAATTGTTTTGCAGCTTCTATAGCACCATCTGGTAAACCGGATAAATCACTTTTATTAGTAATGAGCAATTCAAAAGCATTAGTTTCCGCTAAAATATTTTCACCAAATTTCAATTTTAGATGGCTCAACGCTTTATCAATAACTCTTAATTGTTCTTTTTTATGCTCAGGAAGATTGGCGCCATTTCTAGAAAAACTTTTATAGTGTTTGTCAAGTAATGTTTTTTGCTCTTCAGTTAAATTTAAATCGGCTTTAGAGTTGTAAATGGTTTTTGTGCGCTTAAATAAATCCTTGTTTAATGTGACGTCATTACTAAATTTTGATAATAGAGGAGAAACCTCTTGAGCTATTTTTTGAATTTCATCATTGGTCTCTGCAGAATTTAGATTGAAAAAGATACTAGATAACCTGTCCAGTTCTTGACCAGAGTACTCTAATGCTTCAATAGTATTTTGAAATGTAGGTGTTTCACTATTCTTAACAATAGTTTCGATTTCTTTTTTAGCTTTTTTAATAGCACGTTTAAACGCAGGGAGAAAATCTTTGTTTGATATTTTTGAAAATGGAGCTGTGTTATAGGGCGTGTTAAAGTGCTGATTTAGTATATTCATTTGAGTAATCAATGATTTTTAAGGCGTAATTAAAAGTAAGGATATTCTTTCTAATTGACTGATTTAACGTTTATTAACTTTTTATAAGTGAGTTATTTTATTAACTTTGCAAATAATTTTTTCAAAGAGTATATAACTCTTGCAAAGATTGATTAATAGCAACTGTAAAACCTCGACATGTTCGAGGTTTTATTGTTTTATAGACTTTGCGGCATCTATAACTTTAGCTTTCAAGCCTTCTTTGTACATTATTACTTTATCTAAAACACATTTGTCTGAAGACCCAATAATTTGTGCTGCTAAAATCCCAGCATTCTTTGCACCATTCAGGGCAACTGTGGCCACTGGAACACCACCTGGCATCTGTAAAATGGACAAAACCGAGTCCCAACCATCAATAGAGTTTCTTGACTTAACAGGTACACCAATTACTGGTAAGGGAGATAAGGACGCAATCATTCCCGGTAAATGCGCTGCACCTCCTGCACCGGCAATAATTACTTTAATGCCCCGGGTATGTGCATTTTTACCATAATCAAACATTTTTTCGGGAGTTCTATGTGCAGAAACAATATCAACTTCAAACTCTATATCAAAGCCTTTTAGAATATCTATCGCTTCTTGCATAATAGAAAGATCACTATTGCTTCCCATAATTATACCTACTTGTGCCATATTATTTACTTATTACTTTAATTTTTTGTTTTACATCTTGGGCAATTTTTCGTGCCTCGGTAATGTCTTCATGAACAACAGTCACATGCCCCATTTTTCTGAAAGGTCGCGTTTGTTTTTTGCCATAAATATGAGGTGTCACGCCATCCATATCCATAATTTGTTCAATATTTTGATAAACTACATCACCGTTATAGCCTTCGGCTCCAACTAAATTTACCATTATTCCTCCAACTTTGCTATCCGTTTTACCTAAAGGCAAGCCTAAAATAGCACGTAAATGTTGTTCAAATTGAGAGGTGTAACTTGCTTCTATGGTGTGATGGCCCGAGTTATGTGGTCTTGGTGCTACTTCGTTGATTAATATATCATCATTTTCAGTTTGGAACATTTCTACGGCTAATAAGCCTACATGTTCAAAAGCATTCGATGTTTTTAAAGCTACTAATTGGGCTTTTAATGCCACTTCTTTGGATATTCGAGCTGGACAAATTACATATTCTACTTGATTTGCACTTGGGTGAAATTCCATTTCTACTATTGGGTAGACCTTCACGTGTCCTTTTGCATTTCTTGCAACTATTACAGAAAGTTCATTTTTAAAAGGAATAAGGGTTTCAGTAATACATTCAACATTTGGAAGGTTGTCTAAATCAGAATGTGAACGTATAATACTTACGCCAGTGCCATCATATCCAAATTGAGCACTTTTCCATACAAAAGGAAAATCAAGTACTTCGTGATTAATCGCCGTTAAAATTTCATCTTTATATGCAAAACGTGAAAAAGGCACTGTTGGTAAATTATGATCAACATAAAACAGTTTTTGCCTTGCCTTATTTTGAATGGTTCTTAAAGTTTTTGATGACGGATACACTTTAATGCCTTCGTTTTCCAACTTTTCAAGTGCATTGACATTAACATTTTCAATTTCTATGGTTAAGACATCCACCTTTTTACCAAAGTTGTAAACCATTTCAAAATCCATTAAATCGCCCTGATAAAATTCGTTAGAACCAACCTTACAAGGTGCATCATCGCTAGGATCTAAAACACAGGTATAAATGTCAAATTTTCGCGTTTCATTGAGTAACATTTTACCCAATTGCCCACCGCCAAGAATGCCTAATTTAAAGCTGGAAGAAAAGTAGTTCATTTTTGAAGGATCACTCAATTTGTGTGTTTTCAATGCAAAAATACATTTTAATATTGAACCAAATTCTAAAATCATAAATCAAAATATCGCATAAACTTAATCAATTGATTATCTTTGCATCTTTCAAAAAAATATTTAAGTGATCAAGCTTCATGACAAATACTTTAAACCTTTTATTTCTGCACAAGAAATAGATGACGCCGTTTCTAGATTAGCTAGGAAAATTGCAGTTGATTTGGGAGATGAGATTCCTGTGTTTGTAGGGATTTTGAACGGTTCTTTTATGGTTGTAAGTGATTTTGTGAAAAAATACCCTAAACCGTGTGAAGTTACTTTTATAAAATTAGCATCTTACGAAGGTCTTAAATCTACCGAAGATATTCAAAGATTAATTGGTTTGACCCAAGATTTAACGGGAAGAACCGTGGTCATTATAGAAGATATAATTGACTCTGGAAATACCTTGGAAGAAATACACCGTATTTTTAAAAATGAAAACGTAAAATCTTTAAAAATTGCAACCTTATTCTATAAACCTCAGGCTTATAAAAAAGATTACAAGTTGCATTATGTTGGTATAGAAATCCCTAATAAATTTATTGTAGGTTATGGATTGGATTATGACGGATTAGGAAGAGATATACCCGAAGTTTATCAAATAAAGACAATACAACATATGACAAATTTAGTGTTATTTGGCCCTCCGGGTGCAGGAAAAGGAACCCAAGCCGAATTCTTGAAAGAGAAATATAATTTAATACACATTTCTACAGGTGACGTATTTCGTTTTAACATTAAAAACAAAACGGCTTTAGGGACTTTGGCAAAATCGTATATGGATAAAGGTGAGTTGGTTCCAGATCAGGTTACTATTGATATGCTAAGTGCGGAGGTTGACAAGAATACCGATGCCAAAGGATTTATATTCGATGGTTTTCCGAGAAACCCTTTTCAGGCAGAAGCTTTAGACAAAATACTAGAAGACAAAGATTCAAGTGTTAATGCGATGGTTGCACTTGAGGTTGATGACGAAGTTTTAGTGCAACGTTTATTGCACCGTGGAAAGACAAGCGGCAGATCTGATGATGCAGATGAGAAAGTAATTCGCAACAGAATTAAGATTTATTACAACGAAACGGCAATTTTAAAAGACTACTATTCTTCTCAAGACAAGTATTATGGAGTAGATGGTGTTGGTAGTATAGAAGGCATTACCGTGAGGTTGAGTGCCGTTATTGATACATTATAATTTATTATTCCCAAGAATGTGGGATACCATTTCAAGATTTAATTTCAATTAATAAGATTCCCATAATCATGGGGATTACAGAAATCATGACCGAAGGAAATTTTGTAGATTACGTAAAAATGTTTGCAGCTTCTGGAAACGGAGGTAAGGGCTCCGTGCATTTGCACCGTGAAAAGTACATAACTAAGGGTGGCCCTGATGGCGGTGATGGAGGACGTGGTGGTCATGTTATCATTCGTGGTAATTCCAATCTTTGGACCTTATATCATTTAAAATATAAAAAGCATTTTAGGGCTGGCCATGGCTTACACGGTAGTAAAAGTAGGAGCACTGGAGGTGATGGTGAAGATGTTTATATAGATGTGCCTTTAGGAACTGTAGTTAGAGATACAGATACTAACGAAATTGTTTTTGAAATTACTGATGACAATGAAGAACGAATAATTTGTGAAGGCGGTAAAGGTGGTTTAGGAAATTGGCACTTTAAAAGTTCTACAAACCAAACGCCGCGTTATGCACAACCAGGATTGCCCTTTGAAGAAAAATATATAACATTAGAACTTAAAATTTTAGCAGATGTAGGTTTGGTGGGATTCCCAAATGCTGGAAAGTCGACGTTATTGTCTGTAATCACTTCTGCAAAACCAAAAATTGCAGATTATGAGTTTACTACTTTAAAGCCTAATTTAGGAATTGTTGAATATCGTGACTTTCAAACCTTTGTAATGGCTGATATTCCTGGAATTATTGAAGGCGCTGCTGAAGGTAAGGGTCTTGGACATTATTTTTTACGTCATATTGAGCGAAACTCAACATTGTTATTTATGATTCCCGCTGATGCAGATGATATTATAAAACAATATGACATTTTATTGGATGAGTTACGACGTTACAATCCTGAAATGTTAGATAAAGACAGATTGATAGCAATTACGAAATGTGATTTGCTTGATGATGAACTTAAAAGTGAGCTAAAAACTGAACTTGACAACGATCTGCCTATAGACTATGTGTTTATTTCTTCGGTGGCTAATCAGGGTATCACGAAACTTAAAGACAAGCTTTGGAAAATGTTGAATAATTGATATCATGAAAGCGTATATTAAAAGCGTAGTGGAAATTAATGATAATAAATTAAGCAGATACTTTGCATTTTTTATTCAAGGTTTAATTCTATTATCCATCATTACTTTTTCTATTGAAACGCTTCCAGATTTAAAACCACAGACCAAATCTATTTTAAATTCAATTGAATTATTTAGTGTAATTATCTTCTCTCTTGAATATGTTTTGAGGATTTATGTTGCGGATAGCAAACCTAAATTTATGTTTAGTTTCTTTGGTATCATTGATTTATTGGCAATTTTGCCATTTTACTTATCCTTTGGTGTGGATTTAAGATCTTTAAGAGCGCTACGTTTTTTGCGGCTGTTTAGGGTTTTAAAATTGGTAAGATATAATAAGGCTATAAATCATTTCTCACGAGCTGTTAAATCCTCCAAAGAAGAAATTTTGTTGTTCATTTTCATTACACTTATTCTTATTTATTTTTCGGCAATTGGAATTTACTATTTTGAAAATCAAGCACAGCCAGAACACTTCTCTTCAATATTTGATAGTTTATGGTGGGCCATTATTACATTAACTACCGTCGGTTACGGTGATGTATACCCCATTACAGTAGGCGGTAAAATATTCACTTTTTTCATTCTTATGATAGGGTTGGGCATTGTGGCCATACCAACGGGAATTATTTCTTCCGCACTAACCAAATCTGTTGATAAAGAAAAGTAAGCAGTTTTCAAACTTAGAAAATTGAATTATCGATAAATGGAATAATTTTTGATTAATTTTAATAAAAATCAACGGACATGAAATTGTATAAATATTTGTTTGTTTTATTATTTGTTTTTGCTTGTGCTCCTATTCATGTAAATTATGATTACGATAAGCAAACAAATTTTACTGAGTATAAAACTTATAATTATTATTCTGATTTAGAAACGGGGCTAAGTGAACTGGATACGAAACGTTTACTGGATATTTTGGACGTGAAAATGAAAACTATGGGTTTTTCTTTGTCTGAAGCACCAAGTTTTTTTATCAACATTCAAAGTAGTACGTATGAAAATATACAAAATAGTACTGTTGGTGTGGGCGTTGGTGGCGGTGATAGAAATGTTGGCGGCGGAGTTTCAATAGGATTGCCAATTGGCCAAGCAAAAATTAATAGGCAAATTGTGATTGATTTTGTGGATGAAAATGGTAAAGGTCTTTTTTGGCAAGCAGTTAGTGAGAGTGCTATTAATCCAAACGCTTCTCCAAAAAAACGAGAAGAACAATTTACAGCAATAGTTGACAAAGTGTTCTCAAAATATCCACCAACTAATTGAAAAGTTGTCTAAGTAGAAAGGTCAACTAAATTTTTACGACTTTTGATTAAATGAAAAAAGCCTTAGTTCTATTTTTTTTTCCAATTTTTACTTTCGGACAATCTTTGTTTGTTGAGGTAAATCAGTTATTTGTAGACAAGGAATATGTAAAAGCCGAAAATCTTATTATGCCTTTTGTAAACAAAAATCCCAACAATTTAAAAGGAATTGAATTATTGGGCGATGCCTATGGTTATCAAAAAAAATGGGATGATGCTATTGCCTATTATAAGAAATTAGTTAATTTGGATGAAGATAATGCAAATTATCGTTATAAATATGGTGGTGCTTTGGGAATGAAAGCCCTGAGGGTTTCAAAGTTTAGGGCGTTGGGGATGATAGGGGATATTAAGCGGGCTTTTTTATCTGCTGCTGAGCTTGACCCAAAACACATAGATGCACGTTGGGCCTTGGTTGAATTGTATATGCAGTTACCAGGCATTATTGGAGGCAGCGTTAAGAGGTCATTAAAATATGCCGAAGAACTAGAACAATTATCCCTAGTGGACGGCTATTTGGCCAAAGGCTATGTTTACGAAAATGATAACCAGCCAAAACAGGCAGAGTATTATTACAAAAAAGCCATTGAAGTAGGTGGGTCTATTATGTGTTATGATAAACTCACTAACTTTTATGAATCACAAAAGGATCCCCATAAAGCCATAAATACAATTGAAGCTGCCCACACAAGGCACAACACTAATAATCTTAATTACCAAATAGGGAAGGTAAGTGCTGATTATAATGTACAATTAGATAAAGGCGAAAGGTGTTTAAAAAAATATATTGAAAATTATTCTACAAAAGATGGTGTACCTATTGAGTGGGCTTATTTTAGACTGGCGCAAATCAATAAGAATAGAGTCAATAAGACGAAAGCATTACATTGGATAGATAAAGCCCTCCAAACACGGTCAAATTTTAAACAAGCCGAAGAAGAGAAGAAAAAAATTCTCTCTCTTTAAATTCAAATAGTTTAATTATAAAACCTTAAAATAATCATAAATTCTGTTACTTTTTCCAAATATGATAGTAATACTATTATATTTGCAATCAAAATAATTAAAAATGGTAAATTTACTTTCAAATATAAAAATTTCAGTTCCGGATAAAATTTTCATCAAGGATCCCGAATCATCTAAATTGGGTAAGAAAATTATAGAACATAGTATTCTACTAATTGATAAAATAGGCTTTGATAGTTTTACATTTAAAAAACTTGGTCAGCAAATTGGCTCAAATGAAAGTTCGGTTTATCGTTATTTTGAAAGTAAGCACAAATTGCTACTTTACTTAACCTCATGGTATTGGGCTTGGATTGAGTATCAGTTCGTATTTGCGACTCATAGTATTTCAGATATCCAAGAAAAACTAGATAAAGCCATTGAAATTATTACAAGAACTATAAAGGAGGATAATAAATTTTCTCATATTAATGAAGTTGTATTAAACAGAATTATAATTAACGAAAATTCAAAATCGTATTTAACTAAAGAGGTTGATATCGAAAATAAGGAAGGTTATTTTATAGTGTATAAAAGAATTATCACTAGATTTAGTGAAATGATTTTAATGTTAAATCCGGAATACCCCTTTCCTTCTAGCTTAGCAAGTACTATTGTAGAGAGTGCTTTACATCAACATTTTTTAAAGGATCATTTTCAATCCATCACAGATTGTAATGATACTATTTCTCCCTATCAGTTTATTAGTCATCTAACTTTAAACACTTTAAGATAATTCCATGAAACATCAAGATATTTTAACGCCATGGCAGCGGCTTTTGGGCCTGTTTAAATTAGAAAAACGAGCAGTTTTACAGGTGTTTTACTATGCTATTTTTGCTGGATTAGTCTCATTATCCTTACCCTTGGGAATTCAAGCAATCATAAACCTAATTCAAGGAGCTCAGATCACAACTTCATGGATTGTTTTGGTTATTTTAGTAACACTTGGAGTCGCTTTTGTTGGTGTACTTCAATTAATGCAGATGCGTATTATTGAAACGATTCAACAGCGCGTTTTCACAAGAGCATCTTTTGAATTTACATATCGTTTCCCAAAAATTCAAATGGAAGAATTACGTAACTATTACCCACCTGAATTGGCCAACCGATTTTTTGACACCTTAACCGTGCAAAAGGGATTAGCTAAAGTATTAGTTGATGTGCCAGCAGCAGTATTACAAATTATTTTTGCGTTAATCTTACTGTCTTTTTATCATCCATTTTTTATTGTGTTTGGAGTATTATTACTACTTCTAGTTTATGTGGTTTTTAAGTTTACGGCTAAAAAAGGTATGGAAACAAGTCTTGATGAGTCAAAGAATAAGTATAAAGTTGCACATTGGATTCAGGAAGTGGCCAGAACCGTTGTAAGTTTTAAGCTGTCAGGAAAGACTAGTTTGGCATTAGACAAAAATGATGAATTGGTTACTCAATACCTAAATGCTCGTGAAAGTCATTTTAAAATATTGGTGATTCAATTTATACAAATGATTGGATTTAAAGTAATAGTTACTGCAGGATTACTTATTATTGGTGGTGTTCTAGTGCTTAATCAAGAAATGAATATAGGACAATTTGTGGCTGCCGAAATCATTATTTTATTGGTTATTAGTTCTGTTGAAAAACTCATTCTGGGATTAGAATCATTTTATGATGTTCTTACTTCTTTAGAAAAAATAGGTCAGGTTGTTGATAAAGAATTGGAAGCGCAAACAGGAGAAACACCCATCTTTAAGGACAATTATCAAATTGAATTAAAAGATGTTACTTATGGTGTTTCTAATAGAGATAAGATTATACTCGAAAATATTAATCTAAAAATTCCATCCAAAACTAGTTTGCTCATTAGAGGGGAAAGTGGATCTGGAAAGTCTAGTTTATTACGTCTTATTGCAGGAGTAATAAATCCTACCAAGGGAAAAATTTATCTTGATGATTTCTCTCTTCAGAATATACATCTTAATAAATACAGATCGTATATTGGTTTGTCATTGTCTGAAGAGACTCCTTTTGAAGGAACTTTAAGAGAAAATATAACCTTTGGCGATTCCTGTATAACAGATGAAGATGTACTTTGGGCAATTGAAAAAACAGGACTTTCAGAATTTGTTAAAGAATCATCACGAGGGTTGAATACATACATTAATCCAGAAGGCAAGCAATTATCTTACACCAAATCCAAAAAAATAATTTTAGCAAGAGCAATTGTGACCAAGCCCAAGATATTAATCCTAGAAGATCCATTAGATCAATTTGAAACTGATGAAGCTGAGAACATAATTGATTTCTTGGCCAATGAAAAAACTTATTGGACACTAATAGTTGCTAGTATGAATGAACGATGGAATAATAAATGTACCGATACTGTTACATTAAAAGAAGGTAAAATTATTTAATCTGATTTATTATGTTAAATATCTCACACAATTCAGTAAATAAATATATCAGTATTTCAGAATATAAATCTGGGCAAAAGACGCTTGATAGAACATATTATAAATACTTTAATAGGTTCTTAATAGGATTTGCTTTGTTCTGTTTCATCATATTATTTTTTCCATGGACACAGAACATTTCGGGGAATGGACAAGTAACTACATTAAAACCAAACCAAAGACCGCAAACCATTCAATCGCAAATCCCAGGACGCATCGAAAAATGGTATGTTCAAGAAGGTGATTTTGTAAAATTTGGAGATACAATTTTAGAGATTTCAGAGGTAAAAAGCGACTATTTTGATCCTAATTTGGTTGAACGAACAGGCGAACAATTAAAGGCTAAAGCCTCATCAGTGAATTCATATTCTGAAAAAGTAAAAGCACTAAATCGTCAAATCTCAGCATTAAGCACCGAACGTGGTTTAAAGTTGGAACAGGCGAGGAATAAATTGATGCAAGCAAAGTTAAAAGTACAAAGTGATAGTATTGATTTAGAAGCGGCTAAAACTAATATAGACATTGCTCAAAGGCAATACGAAAGAACCCTAACCTTACAAAATGAAGGGTTAAAAGCAGTAAAAGATGTTGAAGGAAAACGATTGAAGCTTCAAGAAACTCAGGCAAAACTAATTTCTCAGGAGAACAAGTTGTTAACGAGTAGGAACAATATCATTAATGCTGAAGTAGAAATTTATAGAACTAGAGCTTCCTACACCGATAAAATATCTAAAGCACAAAGTGATATGTATACAGCCGAGTCTGGTCAGTTTGATACTGAAGCTCAAGTAAGCAAATTGGAGAATGCATATTCAAATTATGAAATGCGAAATAGACTCAAGTATATTACTGCTCCACAAAATGGATTTATTAATAAGGCTATTAGGGGAGGTATTGGAGAAACGTTTAAGGAA
>Ga0316189_10002009_pt1 | contig 20092 bp, 20 predicted proteins | sample LowCovwburrow_MG_FD_204930 | JGI IMG/M metagenome (GOLD analysis project Ga0316189, IMG submission 204930) | Coastal sediment microbial communities from Maine, United States - Lowes Cove worm burrow | ecosystem: Environmental > Aquatic > Marine > Coastal > Sediment | place: USA: Maine... | reverse complement strand
TGTTCCCAACCAGTTAGCGTATCCGCGCCTCGGTCTGGCGATCTCTCGCAAGGTGGCACGCACTGCAGTTGCACGTAATCGTATCAAGCGCGTCAGCCGGGAAAGTTTTCGTCACTGGCAAACGCGACTGCAACCGCTGGATATTGTGGTACTGGGGCGTGGCGGGGTAGCAGCCTGCCCTGCCAGGGACCTGGACAAGGCTCTTGAAAAGCTCTGGATAAAACTGATTGAAAAATGCGCTGGTTCATCATCCAACTAATTAACGTTTACCGCCTGCTACTCAGTCCCTGGCTGGGTAACAACTGCCGTTACTACCCGACTTGCTCCAGTTATGCCATCACGGCGGTTGAGCGTTTTGGCGTGCTGCGTGGCCTGTACATGGGCCTGCGCCGATTATTGCGCTGCCATCCCTGGCATGCCGGTGGCATCGATCAGGTACCGGAAAAGGAGACCGGACACAATCATGGATAACCAACGCCTGTTTTTGTTTGTCGCCCTGTCATTCGTGTTGTTGCTGTTATGGCAATCCTGGATGGAAGACTATGGCCCTGCACCGCAGGCCGAAGCACCTGTGGTCGAAGGCCAGCCAGCAGCGAGCGCTGCCGGTGTGCCGGCCAGTCCGGCTGATACTGCGGATATACCGGGTGCGCCGGCTGAAATGGCCAGCATGGATCGGGCACTGCCGGATACGGATGTACTGAAAAAAGGCCAGTTCATTGATGTAGAAACCGACCTGTTTCATATCAAGATAGATGCCACCGGTGGTGATTTACGGCAGGCAGACCTGCTCAGGTACAAGGCCACCACCGAACCGGACTCACCACCCTTTCGACTGCTAAACGACAGCCTGCCCAACCTGTTTGTAATCCAGTCCGGCCTGCGTGCCAGTGTCGGTACCGAGCCGACACATCACGTGGTGTATACGCCCGAACAAACCAGCTACCGCATGGCGGACGCTGAAGACGAGCTGCAGGTATCGATGCTCTGGCGCAGTCCTGAAGGTGTTGAAGTGGTGAAGCGCTATATATTTCATCGCGGCAGCTACGCGGTCGACCTGCAACACGAGGTACGCAACAACAGCGCGGCAGAATGGCAGGGTCGCCAGTACCGCCAGCTGCAGCGCACCCAGGTTGCCGAGACCGGCCAAAGCTCGTTTATCTATACCTACATGGGCGGCGTCATTTACAGCCCGGAAGAGAAATACGAGAAGATAAAATTTGAAGACATGCTCGATGAAAATCTCGACCGTAGCATCACCGATGGCTGGGCCGCCATGCTGCAGCACTACTTCCTCGGTGCGCTGATTCCAGTCGGCGACGAAACCGACCATTATTACACCAACACGCTGAGTAATGCCCGCTATGTCATCGGCATGATTTCACCGAACCGCGTAGTGGCTCCCGGCAGCAGCGCGTTGTACGAAACCCGTATATTTATAGGTCCAAAGCTGCAGGACGAGATGAAGCAGGTGGCGCCCGGCCTGGAGTTGACGGTTGACTACGGCCTGCTGACAGTGCTGGCGCAGCCGCTGTTCTGGTTGTTAAAGACCCTTCATGGTCTGCTCGGTAACTGGGGCTGGGCCATCGTCTGCGTCACTATCCTCATCAAGCTGGCATTCTACAAGCTTTCCGAAACCAGCTATAAATCCATGGCCAATATGCGCAAGCTGGCACCGCGCATGAAAACCCTCAAGGAACGCTACGGGGATGATCGCCAGAAGATGAACCAGGCGATGATGGAGATGTACAAGAAGGAGAAGATCAACCCGTTGGGCGGCTGCCTGCCCATCGTTGTTCAGATACCCGTCTTTATAGCGCTCTACTGGGTACTGCTGGAAAGTGTCGAGTTGCGGCATGCGCCGTTTATCCTGTGGATTACGGATATGTCCTCGCCTGACCCCTACTACATTCTGCCATTGCTGATGGGTGCCACCATGCTGATTCAGCAGCGCCTCAATCCGGCGCCGATGGATCCGATCCAGGCGAAGGTGATGATGATGTTGCCCATCGTTTTCACCGTGTTTTTTGCGTTTTTCCCCTCCGGTCTGGTGCTCTACTGGGTGGTCAATAACACGCTCTCAATTGCCCAGCAATGGGTGATCACGCGGCGCATTGAGCGCGGCGGGAAATAAACCAGGCTGCGTTGCCGTGGTCAGTTCGGCCACCGATACTATCGCCGCCATCGCCACGCCACCCGGTCAGGGTGGCGTTGGCATTGTGCGCATCTCCGGTCCGCAGACAGCTGACATCGCCCGCACCCTGCTTGGCAGCCTGCCAGCGCCGCGCCATGCGGGTGTGTATGGCTTTCGGGCCGCCGATGCATCCCTGATCGACACCGGTCTGGCCCTGTATTTTCCGGCGCCGGCCTCCTTTACCGGCGAACACGTGCTGGAACTGCAGGGTCACGGTGGCCGGGTGGTCATGGACCTGTTGTTACAGCGGGTGCTGTCGCTGGGTGCGCGCCCTGCCCGTCCCGGTGAATTTTCCGAACGCGCTTACCTGCATGACAAGCTGGACCTGGCGCAGGCCGAGGCGATTGCAGACCTGATAGACAGCGGCACGGCGCAGGCGGCTCGCGCTGCCGTGCGATCCCTGCAGGGTGATTTTTCACGCCGCGTGGAAGCACTCATCGAGGCGCTGACGCAGGTACGTATGTACGTCGAAGCGGCTATCGATTTTCCCGAGGAAGAAATTGATTTTCTGGCAGATGCCGCACTGCAGCAACTGCTGGCGGCCTTGCAGGATGATTTCAGCGACACGCTGGCACGTGCGCAGCAGGGGCAATTATTGCGTGACGGCATGACACTGGTGATCGCGGGACGACCCAATGCCGGCAAATCCAGCCTGTTGAACGTACTTGCCGGCAGTGATGCGGCGATTGTCACGGCAGTACCCGGCACCACCCGCGACGTGTTGCGCGAGCATATCCAGATCGATGGCCTGCCGCTGCACATTATTGATACGGCCGGCCTGCATGCCAGTGATGATCCGGTGGAACAGGCGGGCATGCAGCGCACCCGCGCCATGCTCGGCCAGGCTGACCGGGTGCTGCTGGTGATCGACGATCAGAGTGGCTTTACCGCAGCGGATGAGGAGATCCTGGCTGAGTTGCCGGCGGGTGTTCCGCATACTCGAATCTTCAACAAAATCGATCTGAGCGGTCGCGATGCCGGGCCGTGCGGTGATGCTGCAGAGGACAGTATTGCCCTCTCGCTGCATACGCATGCCGGTGTGGACGCCTTGCGTCAACATCTGAAAGACTGCGTCGGCTACAGTGAACAAAGCGACGGTGGCTTCAGCGCCCGCCGCCGTCACCTGGAAGCGTTACAGCGGGCCAGTCAGCGGGTCACGACCGGGATCGCAGCGCTTGAATCGCAGCGGGCTGGCGAGTTACTGGCAGAGGAGTTGCGCCTGGCTCAACAGCTGCTTGGCGAGATTACCGGTGTGGTCAGCAGTGATGATCTACTGGGACGTATCTTCAGCAGCTTCTGTATTGGTAAATAAGCAAATATATAACACTGTGTATATTTATAGTTTGCATCATGTTTGTATGTATCTAACTGTTAATGTTATAAAAAATATCCCGGTTATCGGCTACATGCAGCATGACAGATAAAAAGCACCTGACGTCCCGGGAATTGGGCCTGGTACTGGCGCAGCAATTACTCGCTGTTGAAGATCTGCATTACGGGCTCTGGGATGCCGATCTTGAGGTGTCGCTGTCTAATGTTGCCCTCGCCCAGCAGCGCTATACAGCCATGTTGCTGGCGCTGCTTGGGCGTCTGCTGGCCGACTACAGCGCAGCGCGGCTGCTGGACGTCGGCTGTGGTACCGGCCACCTGTTACAACAGCTGCTGCAACGGGGATACCGCGTCGACGCGGTGAATCCGTCTGCGCCGCTGAACAAACTGGTGCGTGAACGCCTGCAGACGCAGCCGTCGTCGAACACGCTATTGTATGAAACCGGTTTTGAGGCATTGCCGTTTCAGCAGATGCAGCAACGCTATGACGTGTTGCTGTTCAGCGAAAGTTTTCAATATATACCCTTGCCGGATATTTTTGGGCAGGCGCCTGGCCTGCTGCGTCCAGGGGGGCGGCTGGTGATTTGTGATTTTTTCAAGACGGCGGCGCATTGTGATGGCGAGCCGGGTGACCGCAGTTTCAGTGGCGGACATGTACTGGCTGATTTTTACCGGGCGGTTGCAGGCTCGGCATTTCATATCTGCCAGGATGAAGATCTGACCACGCGTGTAAGCCCTAACATCGCCCTGCTGGACGAGTGGCTGACACAGCGCCTGCACCCTGCCCTGTTATCCATTGATGATTATTTAATGGGCGCCTATCCGACGTTCACCCGGCTGCTGAAATGGCTGGCGCGCCGCAAGCTGTCACGGGCGCGGTACAAATATCTTTCCGGGTACCGTAGTCAGGCGGTGTTTGAAAAATACAAAAGCTACCGCTTGCTGGTTCTGGAACTGGATTGAGCACAACAGCTATATATAGAGAAGACTCTATTTTTAATGTTATCTCTGCCAGGAATTCAGCCGCTGCGGCACAAAATGTGGAAATTATAAAAGTAAGCCATATATTTAGATATTTCTATAATAATTTTAACTTTCTGATTTAAAATGATTAATGTAAAAAATGCTTTCCCGGGTGTGCCTTATTCTGCACGGATCCTATAGATTAGCCTCTTTCCATATAAAAAACAGGGCTATTCCATGATTTTATCGGGTGATCAGGCCGGACGCATTAAGCAGTTGACATGCTTGATGTTTATTTAATAATGTTAAGACTATTTTTAGGGTAAACTAAATCAATGTCTGAGACTGCACACCCTTCACTGCGGGAACGCAAGTTCGCCAAGACCCGCCTGGCGTTGGCCGAGGCCGTTACCAATCATCTTGAAGCAGCCTGCTTCGATAGCTTGTCGGTGAAATCCCTGTGCGAACGGGTGCAGATTTCCGAGGCGACCTTCTTTAATTATTTCCCGAAGAAGGAAGACCTGATTGTTTACCTGGATCGTTTGTGGACACTCGAGTTGAACTGGTATGGCAGGCAGGCTGCACAACAAGGTCAGGGCCTGGCTGTTATTGAAGCACTGTTTCGTTATACCTCGATACAGATTCAGAAGAAGCCGGGTTTGATGGCGGAAATTATTGCGCACGAGGCCTTGTCGCGGGTCCGCCGAGCAGGACCCGAAATCACAGCGGCTGAACGTAAGATGGCGTTTTCCGACCTGGACGGTATTGCCGAGTTGTCCGACGAGAGCCTTGAAGGCTTGTTGCGCAGCTCACTGGAAAGCGCCATAGCGTCGGGCGATTTACCTGAAAATACCGCTATTTCAGCCGCGATGGTCGGCCTGGTATCAATTTTTTATGGTGTGCCGCTGGCTATTCAGCACAGCAATGCTGCAGCCATCGGTGGTATGTACCGTCAGCAACTGGAATTATTATGGGGTGGCTTGCAGGCGGCTGCCAGCTAGGCAGCCATTACTTGCTAGTGTCGCTGGACACCGCGCGCCTTGTCGAGTGATTCCTGCCAGGCCTTTGCAAAGGCAGCCCACCATTCGGGCTGGCAGTCTTTCCACCAGCCCTGTGAGGAGCGCATCAGCCAGTGGCCAACAGCCGGTAACTGTTCCCGCCAGAATTTTGTAAGACGCTGTGTCACTTGTGTTTTAAACGAAGGTTTGCTGAGCATTTCCAGCATGGTGTGTTCACGTTGCCGGGCAGCCCAAAGCTCGGCATGTACGCTTTGCTGCAAGCGCAGGACACGTTTTTTCAACACCTCCAGATCATGGCTGACCGGATGTTCGGGTGTAGCTCCGCTGCGTGCCAGGATGCGGCGCTCCAGTTCTTCGATGCGCTGCTGCAGTTGTTCCAGGTCGATGGGTTTGCGCGCCCTGGCTGCCGTTTCGGGTGTATTCAGCGGATAGAGCTGTGCAGGCCTGTGCGGGGTTACCGGCGGTTTTGCCAGTTTAACCGGGCGTACTGCCGGCTTGGGTCGCGTTTTTGGAGGTGTTTTTGCTTGAGGGTTAGCGCCGCCTGCATCGAGGTTGAATTCCAAAAGTCTCATGGCCTTCCCGTATATGGTGTAATTTCGCGTATCTTAACACAAGATATTCCAATAAACAGACATAACGAAGCAATTTTCCAGTGACTGACGGCCGGTTGGCTCAGTTTCCGGCGAGGGCGTAGAATCTGGCTAATTTTCAGGCAGGAGTGCAGGGTGGTTCTCAGTTCAACACGTTATGACGTCATTGTGGTCGGTGGCGGGCATGCCGGCACCGAGGCGGCTCTGGCTGCAGCGCGCAGCGGTGCGCGCACCCTGTTGCTGACGCATAACCTCGAAACCCTCGGCCAGATGAGTTGTAATCCGGCCATAGGCGGTATTGGCAAAAGCCACCTGGTGCGTGAAATCGATGCACTTGGCGGGCTGATGGCACTGGCGACTGACCAGGCCGGTATCCAGTTTCGGGTGCTCAATGCCAGCAAGGGACCCGCGGTACGCGCTACCCGTGCGCAGGCCGATCGCGTGCTCTACCGCCAGGCTGTACGCCGGGTGCTTGAAAACCAGCCCGGCCTGCAGTTATTTCAGCAGGAGGTCGCCGACCTCATTGTTGAAGGGGAACAGGTGCGCGGCGTGGTGACCGTTATGGGCCTGAAGTTTCATGCCGCCAGCGTGGTCCTCACGGTCGGTACCTTTCTTGGCGGTCGAATCCATATGGGTGCCACCAACATGGCCGGTGGCCGGGCGGGTGACCCGCCAGCCAATGCACTGGCGGCACGTCTGCGTGAACTGCCACTGCGGGTCGAACGCTTGAAGACCGGTACGCCGCCGCGTATCGACGGGCGAACTATTGACTACAGCCAGTTACAGTCCCAGGCAGGTGACCAGCCGCTTCCGGTGATGTCCTATCTCGGTCGTGCACAGGACCATCCGCGCCAGCTGAGTTGCCACATCACCCACACGAACAGTCGCACGCACGACATCATTCACGCCGGACTGGCGGATTCACCCCTGTACAGCGGTGCGATAGAAGGCGCGGGACCACGCTATTGCCCGTCAATCGAAGACAAGGTGGTGCGCTTTGCCGACAAGTCATCTCACCAGATATTTATTGAGCCGGAAGGACTTGATACCCACGAGGTCTATCCAAACGGCATCTCCACCAGCCTGTCCTGGGAGGTTCAGGAGGCGCTGGTGCATTCCATCGCCGGCTTCGAAGCCGCGCACATCACGCGCCCCGGTTATGCTATCGAATATGATTATTTTGATCCGCGTGACCTGCGCCATTCACTGGAAACAAAGGTTCTAAACGGCCTGTTTTTCGCGGGCCAGATCAACGGCACCACCGGTTATGAAGAGGCGGCTGCACAGGGCCTGCTGGCCGGCCTGAATGCCGCGCGCCAGTCGCAGGACAAGGCGGCGTGGACGCCGCGACGTGACGAGGCATACATTGGCGTGCTGGTTGATGACCTGGTAACACAAGGCACGCTGGAGCCTTACCGGATGTTTACCAGCCGTGCCGAATACCGCCTGTCACTGCGGCAGGACAATGCGGATTTACGCCTGACACCGATCGGCCGGGAACTCGGCCTGGTTGATGAGCACCGCTGGCGGGTATTTAGCGCGCGCCGTACGGCCATCGAAAACGAGCAGCAGCGCTTACAGACACTGCTGGTACGGCCGGGTTCTGCGCAGGCCGATGCGCTGTCCGCACGTCTCGAAAAACCGCTGGCACGGGAACAGCATGCCAGCGAACTGTTACGCCGGCCGGAACTGGATTACGCTACGCTGACGGCGGTTAACGGACTGGGGCCGGCTGTCAGTGACAACGATATTGCCGAGCAGGTCGAGATTCAGGCGAAGTACTCCGGTTACCTGGAACGGCAGCAGGCAGAGATCGATCGACAACAGCGTCATCAGGAACAACCATTACCCACCGATTTCGATTACAATGTGGTCAGGGGACTTTCCAATGAAGCGTGTGAAAAGTTGCGGGCAGTGAGACCGGAAACTATTGGTCAGGCAGCGCGCATCCCCGGCATTACGCCAGCCGCCGTGTCGCTGTTACTGATACATATGAAACGCTACAAGGCGACACGCAAGCGCGCTTAACAACAATGCTTCAATAACAGGCCATGCATACCGGACTTTATAATCGTAACCGCAAGGCACGAAACAACAGCGTGGTTGACTACGGTGAGCTGCTTGATGAAGGCCTCGCCGAGCTGGGTCTGGAGCAGCGTCTCGGTGATGACCAGATGCTGATGGCCTACGTTGCCGAGCTGATGAACTGGAACCGGGTCTATAACCTGACCTCGGTGCGCAAGCCGGCGGACATCGTCACACGGCATGTGCTCGACAGCCTTAGCATTCTTCCATACTTGCACGGTGACCGTATCCTGGACATTGGTACCGGTGCCGGACTGCCGGGAATTCCGCTGGCTATTGCTTGCCCGGAAAAGGAATTTGTGCTGCTGGACAGCAGCAGCAAGAAGCTGCGCTTCGTGCAGCAAACGCTCGGCATACTGGGCCTGGAAAATGTCACGCTGGAGGGTGCGCGCATTGAGGAGTACCGGCCGCAGCAGCTGTTTGACACCATAACCTGTCGCGCCTTTTCCGACCTGCCTGATTTTTACCGCTATGCTGCCCGCCTGTGTGCGGACGGCGGCAAAATGCTTGCCATGAAGGGTGTATATCCCATGACCGAGGTTGAATGTCTCGAGGACAAGTCGCTGATAGATGATATCGTTGCGCTCAAGGTTCCGGGGCTGGATGCAGAACGGCACCTGGCCATCATGCATGCCGGCAAAGACTAACAGGCTACCTGAACTATGGGACGAATAATCGCGGTAACCAACCAGAAGGGCGGGGTCGGCAAGACCACCACCAGTGTCAACCTGGCCGCCTCGCTGTCTGAAACCGGGCGGCGCGTATTGCTGATTGACCTGGATGCGCAGGGTAACGCCACCATGGGCAGCGGCATTGACAAGCACGACGCTGAGAAAACCGGCTATGACATGATGATGGGGCTGGCGAACATTCGCGAGGTGATCGTTTATGCCCCGGATGCCGGCTATGACCTGTTGCCTGGTAATGCCGACCTGACTGCGGCCGAAGTGGAATTGATGCAAAAGGATGATCGGGAGCGTCGTTTGCGTGCCGCACTCACCTACGTGCAAAACGATTACGACCTGATCATTGTCGATTGTCCGCCATCATTGAGCATGCTGACGGTGAATGCGCTGGCCGCTGCACACAGTGTGCTGATTCCGATTCAATGTGAATACTATGCGCTGGAAGGACTGTCCGCGCTGCTGGATACCATTGAGCAGGTACGTGCCAGCATCAACCCGGAACTGGAAATCGAAGGCCTGTTGCGCACCATGTACGACGCGCGCAACAACCTTTCCAACGACGTCTCAGCCCAGTTGCAGGAGCACTTTGGCGACAAGTTGTATCGCACCATCATCCCGCGCAATGTGCGGCTGGCCGAGGCACCCAGTCACGGCTTGCCGGTGCTGTGTTACGACAAGGGCTCGCGTGGCGCACGTGCCTACCTGGCACTGGCGGGCGAGTACCTGCGACGCCATGCGGCTGACGAGGCAGTGGCCGAAACAACGCCGGAGTCCGGTGCCGCCTGAGCACCCCGGCGGGCCGGTTTCCCTGTTAAAAATAACTGAATTGCACTGAACGGTAACTGACATGGCAGCAAAAAAACGCGGATTGGGCAGGGGTCTGGATGCCTTACTGGGATCGGCAACACGTGCAGCGCCGGCTGCCGAACAAACAGAGGCTGCCACACCGCCCGGGCTGAAGGCAGTACCGGCCACAGAACCGGTTGCGGAAACAGCTGCCGTTGATGGCGCGTTACGGATGCTGCCAGTCGATATTATTCAACGCGGCAAGTACCAGCCGCGTGTTGATATGCACCAGGAATCACTGCAGGACCTTGCCGACTCAATCAGCGCACAGGGTGTAGTGCAGCCGATCGTGGTGCGTTCTGTCGGTGAAGGCCGCTACGAGATAGTCGCCGGTGAGCGTCGCTGGCGTGCCTCGCAGCTGGCCGGTCTGCACGAAATCCCGGCAGTGGTTCGCGTGGTGGAAGATCGCGCTGCCATTGCCATTGCGTTGATTGAAAATATTCAGCGTGAGAATCTGAACCCGCTGGAAGAGGCGCGTGCACTTGAGCGGCTGATCCGCGAATTTGAAATTACCCATGAACAGGCAGCGGAGGCCGTGGGTCGTTCACGTGCTGCGGTGTCCAACCTGTTGCGCTTGCTGGACCTGGAAGATGCCGTCAAGGACATGGTTGAAAAGGGTGCCCTGGAAATGGGGCATGCGCGGGCCTTGCTGGCACTGCGCGGTGCACAGCAGCTGGAAGCTGCACGCCAGGTCGTCAACCGCGGGCTGACGGTACGCGCCACCGAGGGGCTGGTGAAGTCAGTGCAGCGCCCGCCGCCCGCCAAGCCGGCGCCTGTTAAAAAAGATGTTAATATTCAACATCTTGAAACAAGTCTCGCCGACAAGCTGGGTGCCAGCGTTGCCATCCGGCAGGGGCGTGGTGGCAAGGGTAAACTGGAAATCAGTTACAACAGCCTCGACGAACTCGATGGCATTCTTGAACACATTCAGTAACCGGCAGTGACTGCAGCAACGGCTGGTAGCAGCGATCGTGCCTGCAAGGTGCTGCTGCAGGAGATCACGGTTACAAGCGGATACTGTAAAAATCCGTTATATTTTTTTGCAGGCAATTTCCAATGAAAGAACCGGTCGAAAAAACCCGCCTGCGGGATCACATCTACAATTATTTTCCAACACTGGAACCTGACGAACGCAAGCAGCTGGCCGAGCGTATCGCGATAGGCGCAGATGGCGGTGCCGATTTCCTGGTGATGATGTTGCTGGCCTCGATGCTGGCCTCACTGGGCCTGCTGGAGGGTTCCACCGCCGTCGTCATCGGCGCCATGCTGGTTGCGCCGTTAATGGGGCCGTTACTGGCAGCCGGTTTTGCACTGGCACAGGGAAATCTGCAGCTGTTTCGTGATGCGCTTGGTGTTAGCGGACTGGGTATCGTCATCGGCCTGTCGGCTTCGCTGATTATCGGGCTAATGAATCCCGGTTTTGAGCCGTCCATGGAAATAGAGGCGCGCGGCGATCCCGATGTGCTGGACCTGCTGATTGCACTGGCCTCGGGTGTGGTGGCGGCCTATGCCATGGGGCGACCGAATGTCGCCGGCACGATGGCCGGTGTTGCAATCGCTGCCGCGCTGTTGCCGCCGCTGGCAGTGATTGGCATTGGTCTTACCAATGACAACCTGTTCGTCGCCGGCAATGCCGCTATCCTGTTTGCCACCAACCTGGTTGCGATCATCCTGGGCGCCTCGCTGGTGTTCCGGCTGCTCGGCCTGCACCGGTCGCCAGGTAGCAGTCCCTCTGGCGTCGCACCCAGGTGGGTGCGCCGGGCCACGTTGACGCTGGCGCTGCTGGCAGTGGTGCTGGCGGCACCGCTGTTAATCAATGTGCTGGAGAAGAGCCGCAGCGGACAGGTACGGCCGGCAACCTATCCGGTCTCTATGGCGGTACGCCGTGCCGTGATTCAGTACCTTGAAGAGCATCCGTCATTGCGCATGATCGATGCGGCGCGCCAGAGTATTGCGCCGGAGGCGGGTATTACCGTTGTGCTGAGCACCAGCGGGGGGCTGCAGGCCGGCGTAAAAGAAGAACTGGCCGCGGTGGTTCGCAGTGCGCGCGGTAGCCAGAATGCTATCGTGCGTGTTTTTATCCTGCAGGAAGCAGCTGTTCTTACACCGGATGTACCGTAACTGCCGGGCGTTGCCGGCAAGCTGCCGGTTCACCCGCCGGGGCAGCGCGCAGGCTACAGTTCTGTCTTCCTGACTTCCTTGTTATCGAGTAACTGGCGGTACTCGTCATTATTGCGCAGGATAACCTTACCTGCTTCAATTAGCCGGTCAACTGCCTCGTTGGTTAACCTGAAGGAAGTTGGCTGCCGTTTCAGGTAATCACGTTCCTCCGGATCCGGATGTTCGCTGAAGTTGACTTCGATAAAGTCAAAGTCGATACCCTTGCAGTCCCCGTGATCGCCACGCCGTGCGTCCTTCCCGCAGCTTTCCTCGTAGGATTGTCGTTCCCAGTCGGTCAGGCGGTTTTTCATCAAGGCAACCGTCTCAAAGCTGTAACGTGACAGTGGTACCGAGGTTGCCGCGCCAAGCACCGCGGCAAAGGTTGGAGACTGTTGCTGCCGGGCTGATTCTGCGTCAAGAGCTGTTTCTGAATTGACCAGAATGACGATTATCCTGCGTGTCTGTTCTGCGCCCATGGCCTTCAGGGCTTCATCAATACCGTTGTGACGCAGCACGCCGTCGAGCATCGCACGCAGGCCGAGGTTATCTGCCAGCCCGCCATCGAACAGGTGCAGGTAGGGGCGTTCCTGCCTGTCGGTCAGCGCCATCATGTTGAATGCGAGGTTGTAGAGCCGGCCGGAGCGATCATCTGTAGCCAGTGCTGCATCAATCCATGCCGGTGCCTGCCAGTTACATTCCCCGGCGTGGTTGGCCAGTGTTATCGGGCTGAACAGGATGGGCACTGCAGACGAGGCGGTCACCGCGCGTGCTACAGGCAGATTGGCAAGGTCGGTGCAGATGACATCGGCGTAGTTCTGTGTGAACTGGAAGCGCGTCCCCATGGTCATCTCGGTAGCGTTGATGACGATATACGGCCCATGCGCCTTTTGCATGTCGGCGAAGGTGGCGTGATTGAAGATGGTCTCGTCGTAGAGCTCGGTGGCCATGTCAGCGCGCGTGAAGTACGGAGAAGCCAGGCGCGACCAGTTTGCAGGGTTGAGTGTCTGGCTGGTCAGTTCGCCCTGTACATCACGACGCAGGAAAACCTCCTCGAAGTCTTCGAATATCCGGTCGCCGTAGAGGCCGAAATAGGCTGCAGTAAAGCTGCCACCGGAGACCGATGTGATGACGTCTATTTCATCAGACAGGCGGTAATCTTTACCGTTGATAGTTACCTGCGTCTCCGCCAGTTCCTTGAGCACCCCGTAGGAGAATGCCGCTGCACGGGTGCCCCCGCCGGAGAATGCCAGCAGTATCATGACCTCGCTGCCGGCATCTGAATCCTTGACAACATTCTTATAGGTGTAGTTGTTGTCTTTGCCGACCTGGTCGAGGGTCGGGTTGGATGGATACATGGTGGCGCAGCCGGCAACCAGTAGCAGGGTGCAGCTTGCCAGCAGGACTTTAATCGTGGCCAGGCGGCAAACCTGTCGGACGATGTGCTGTGCCGGCATTAAACGGGTGTCTTCCATGTTTGTATTTCTCCGGAATCTGGTGTGTCAGGAAAAGGCGAGGGGAGTATATAGTATTCCCAGAGGGGGCATTACGCGTCCGCGTTATTTCTCTTGTTACAGCCAGTGTGCGTCGCACAACTGAATGGGCTAGACTATGGCGGTACGTACTAAAAAAACCAACGATAAAGGGGCTTTATCATGCGTAATTTCGTCTTAATTTCTTTTATTGCACTCTGTTTTTCCGGTTCGGCTCATGCGGTTGATTACCAGCAACTGGGCGAGTCGATTGACACGCAAAAAGCCATGGAATCAGTGGACAAGGACAAGGCCACCGAAGCGGTTAAGGAGCAGGATGTGAAGAAGGGCTATGAGGCCGTCGACAAGACCGGGGCAAGCGAATCCGTCGATACCGGCAAGGCCATGGAAGCGTTAACGAAGTAGTTCGAATAAAAATATTAAAAGGAGAGCGCCAATGCATAACCTTATGAAACTGACCTGCCGGGGCTCCGGGTTATTACTCTTGATGGCGGCCGGCAACGTGCTGGCCGCTACCGACAGCAAGCCCAATATCCTGGTGGTCTGGGGTGACGATATTGGCCAGTCCAATATTTCGGCCTACACCCATGGACTGATGGGCTACAAAACACCGAACATTGATCGTATCGCCAGTGAGGGTATGACCTTCACGGACTACTACGGTGAGCAGAGCTGTACCGCGGGGCGTTCCTCCTTCATTACCGGCCAGAGTGTGTACCGTACCGGGCTGTCAAAGGTTGGTCTGCCTGGTGCGAAAGAGGGGATGCAGGTAGAGGATCCGACGATCGCCGGACTGCTGAAAAAACAGGGCTATGCCACCGGCCAGTTTGGCAAGAACCATCTCGGCGATCGGGATGAGATGCTGCCGACCAACAATGGTTTTGACGAGTTTTACGGCAATCTCTACCACCTTAACGCCGAGGAAGAGCCTGAGAACGAGGACTATCCGCAGAATCCGGAGTTCCGTAAAAAATATGGCCCGCGCGGTGTGATTCATTCCTGGGCACTGCCCAATGGCGCCCAGAGGATTAAAGATACCGGCCCGTTAACCAAAAAGCGTATGGAGACGGTAGACGATGATACTGTCGACCACGCCATTGCCTTTATCGAGGCACAGACCAGGGCCGGCAAGCCCTGGTTCGTGTGGTGGAGTGGTACCCGCATGCATTTTCGCACCCATGTGAAAAAGGAGCTGCGCGGAATCTCCGGTCAGGACGAATACAGCGATGGCATGGTGGAGCATGACCGCCACATCGGCCGCTTTCTCGACAAGCTGGATGAGCTGAAAATTGCCGATAATACCGTGGTGTTTTATTCCACCGATAACGGCCCGCACATGAACACCTGGCCGGATGCGGCCATGACGCCGTTTCGTGGCGAGAAGAACACCAACTGGGAAGGCGGCTGGCGCGTGCCGTCCATGGTACGCTGGCCGGGCCAGATCAAGGCCGGTGTCTGGTCCAATGAAATCATGCACCACATGGACTGGCTGCCAACCTTCCTGGCGATGGCCGGGGCGCCGGACGTCAAGCAGCAGTTGCTGAGCGGTTACGAAGCCAACGGTCGCAATTACAAGGTGCACCTCGACGGTTATAACTTTTTACCCTACCTGACAGGCAATGCCGACAAGGGACCGCGCAAGGAGATTTTCTACTTTTCGGACGACGGTGAGCTGACTGCATTACGCTACCAGGACTGGAAGGCTATCTTCCTGGAGCAACGTGCCGAGGCGACGTTTCAGGCATGGCGTGAGCCCTTCATACCGCTGCGGGTGCCATTACTGGAAAATCTGCGTCGCGACCCCTATGAGCGCGGTATGCTGACGTCCAACACCTATGACGACTGGTTCCTTGATCGTGTTTATCTGCTGGTGCCGGCGCAGGCCTATGTCGCAGAGTTCCTGGCAACCTTTCAGGAGTATCCGCCACGTCAGAAGCCGGGTAGCTTCAATCTCAAGCAGGTGATGGAGAAACTTTCGCCGCCCGGTGGCTAGCGGGCCTTACATGCTGTCTGTGCCTGCCGGGTGCTGTTGTGAACCGGCAGGCAACAGGGCATAAATATGGAGTCAGGTAAATGAAATATTGTCTGCTGGTTGTGCTGCTGATGGTTGGCGCCTGCTCGACCGACACCTATTACAAGGACAGTCGCACGCTGGTGACGGTGAAAAAATTTGCCGGTATTCCGTACCTGGAAAAAGAAGAGCACACCAGCACGCGGCCGGCGGGTACACAGTCAAGACCGGTACAATAACCGCTGCCATAAAGGAAATTTCTAAAATGTACAGTTATAAATCTGTCGGCGCCATACTGCTGCTGACATGTGTGTTGCTGCAGCAAGCGATCCGTTGCCCGCATGGCAGGCAGGTGCAACAAAAGACAGCATCGTTGCGTTTGTTGCCGAGCTGACTGACAAGGGCTTTCCTGACTATGTGCTACCGGCTGAGCGTGTTGCTAGCTTCGATAACGATGGCACGCTCTGGTCAGAAAAACCGGTCTATTTCCAGCTGCTGTTTGCCATCGACCGCATCAAGGCGGTGCACGCGGCCAACTGGCGTGGCTGGACGGTGGTGGACATGAAGCAGGACTGCATACAAAACTACCCCACTGATAAATAACTAATCTGCACGTTGGAGCGGACCGTGTCAGCAATCAGCTGTATTATCACAACCTTTTCGCGGACACGGTCCGCTCCTACAGGAGTTCCTGCCGTGCAAAACCTGACTATGCGACTGTTCCCGTTCATTCTGTTGTTGCTGCTTTCCTGGCCAGTCATTGCCAGCGATACCGCCAGTCGTCCGGATTTCGTTGGCCGTCAGCTCTGCGCCAGCTGTCATGCGGAGCAGGAGAAGGCCTGGCAAGGCTCGCACCATGACCTCGCCATGCAGCACGCCACGGATGCAACAGTGCTGGGTGATTTTAATAACAGCACGTTCAGCCATGCCGGCATCAGCAGCCGTTTTTTCAAAAAAGATGGCCGTTTCATGGCGCGTACCGACGGGCCGGACGGCAAGCTCAGTGACTTCGAGGTGAAGTACACCTTTGGTGTTGAACCGCTGCAGCAATACCTGGTGGAACTGCCCGGTGGCCGGCTGCAGGCGCTGACCATTGCCTGGGATACACGGGCGGCGGAGCAGGGCGGGCAGCGTTGGTTCCACCTGTATCCCGATGAAACCATCACTCATGATGATGAGCTGCACTGGAGCGGCCTGAATCACAACTGGAACAGCATGTGTGCCGAATGCCATTCAACGCATCTGCAGAAAAACTATGACCCGTCACAGAAACGTTTCGACACCCGCTGGTCGGAGATAGATGTTTCCTGCGAGGCCTGTCACGGGCCCGGTTCACAGCATGTTGGCTGGGCGAACAAAAAAACCGGCTGGCAGTCTCTGGCCGACAGCAAGGGCCTGAGCGTGCAGCTGAATGAACGCCACGGCGTAAACTGGCAGGCAAATGCGGCCAGCGGCACCGCGCAGCGCAGCGCACCCCGCGAGGGCCGGGTTGAAATTGACATGTGTGCCCGCTGTCATGCGCGTCGCAGCGTCATTTCGGACGCTTATGTACACGGGGAGCCGTTGCTGGATCATTACCTGCCGCGGCTGCTGGATGAGGGCATGTATTTCCCTGATGGCCAGATCGAAGACGAGGTTTATGTGTACGGTTCGTTTCTGCAGAGCCGCATGAATCACGCCGGTGTCACCTGTAGTGACTGTCATGAACCGCACAGCCTGCAACTGCGCCAGCCAGGCAGCGGTGTTTGCCTGCAGTGTCATGCCGCCGCAAAATTTGCCGGCAAGCAACACCATTTTCACGCAGCAGATTCGAGCGGTGCGAGCTGTATAGAATGTCACATGCCGCCACGCGATTACATGGTGGTGGATCCGCGCCATGACCACAGTTTCCGTATCCCGCGCCCGGACCTGTCGGTGGCGCTGGGTACACCGAATGCCTGTACCAACTGCCACCAGGACAAGACTGACGAGTGGGCTGCAGCGCAGCTGCTGGAATGGTACGGTGAGGTGCCACAGGGGTTTCAGCGCTGGGCACAGCCGATCGCGGCGGCCCGCGAGGCTGATCAGCAGGCCGGTGAAGCCCTGCTGCAATTGATACGTGATACCGAAACCCCCGGTATCGCCCGCGCCACGGCCCTGTCGCTGGCGGGTCCGTACCTGAATAACGCGTCCGTTGATGTGCTCACGCTGGGTCTGTGGGATGACGACCCGGCAGTGCGAGCGGCGACCCTCGGCCTGCTGGAGCAGCTACCGGTTGGGCTGCGGGTACAACTGGCGTTTCCGTTTTTAGAAGATGATGTGCGCGCGGTGCGTATCGAGGCTGCGCGGGTGCTGGCGGCGTTACCGGCGGGCGATCTGGATGAGGCGCAGCGCACGCTGTTGGCGCAGGTGACACAGGAGTTTATTGACGCGCAACTGGCCAGTGCCGAACGTCCCGAGGCGCAGACCAACCTCGGTAACCTGTACGTACAGCAGGGAAAGCTGCAACAGGCCGAACAGGCCTACCGGACGGCGCTTGAGTTGAACCCGGTCTATACACCGGCCTGGGTGAACCTGGCGGATTATTACCGTGGCCGCCAGGATGAAACGGCGGCAGAGAGAACCCTGCGGCAGGCAATTGACACCATGCCGGCGGTGGCAGAGCTGCACTATGCACTGGGACTGTCGCTGGTCCGCCAGCAACGTGCAGCGGCTGCCATTGAAGAATTGCAACAGGCGGCTTCGCTGGAGCCTGACAGTGTTCGCTTTATCTACGTCTATGCGGTGGCGCTTAATTCAACCGGCAAGCCGGACAAGGCCTTGCTGGTTCTGCAGGGGGCACATACGCGTTTCCCGCACAACACCGATATCCTCAGTGCGCTGGTCGCCTTCAACCGTGATCAGGGCCGTACCGAGGCGGCCAATCGTTACGCGAAAAAGCTGCAGGCACTGTTGCCGGCCTCGCCCTGAGCAGTGAAAGAATTTTTCAGTGCGGGGATTTCCCGTCTATTTGAGCTGATTTTATTGACCCCTTGCATAGAGTCTCTTTATAATCCCCGGCTCTCTGTGGTATATCAGGGCTGCGCTGCGGGTAGGCGGTCACCGGCACTGGCCAGGTTGGAAGCCCGCAGGTTATTGACATAAATACTGATTATGGCGCATTTAGCAAGGAGAGCCGGCAGGCTGGCTGTACTCCAGTTGCTTTTGCTAGCTGTTACCTCGGCCGCTTTTTATCTGTATCACGGCGGTTTTCAGGCTGTATCAGTCTGGGGGGGCGGGGTGATTGCCATGACCCATACCCTGTTGCTGCAATGGCGGCGCGGGTGCGCCGACAACGGGCCTGCCCTGAGTGGTGGCGAGAGTCTGCGGCTGCTGTATCGCACGGCACTGGAACGGTTTGTACTGGTTGTACTGTTGTTTGCACTGATGCTGGGCGTGTTGCAGCTCGACCCGCTGGCAATGATTGCAGGATTTATCGCGGGCCAGCTGGCCCTGGTTGCTGGACTTAAACAAACGGACTGATTATGTCGGGCGAAGCCCTAACCTCTGCTGAATATATCAAGCACCATTTGCAAAACCTGACCTTTGGCCAGCATGCAGATGGTAGCTGGGGTATTGCACACGGTGCTGCGGAAGCCAAAGCCATGGGTTTCTGGGCGCTTCATCTGGATACGCTGGGTTTCTCGGTGTTGCTGGGTGTGCTGTTCCTGTTTGTTTTTCACCGCGCCGCCAAAAGCGCTACCGCTGATGTGCCGGGCGGTTTGCAGAATTTTGCCGAGTGGATTGTCGAATTTATTGAAGACAGCGTAAAAGGCTCTTTCAGTGGCCGTAACCCGCTGGTGGCACCACTGGCGTTTACCATCTTTATGTGGATCTTCCTGATGAATTTCATGGACCTGATTGCCGTAGATTTTCTGCCGCAGCTGGCACATATGGCGGGCATCCCGTATATGAAAGTGGTGCCGACCACGGATCCCAACGCTACCTTTGGCATGGCCATCGGTGTGTTCTTCCTGATTCTCTATTACAGCTTCAAGATCAAGGGGCCGGGCGGCTTTTTCGCCGAGCTGGCATTCCAGCCGTTCGGCAAGCTGGGTCTGCCCGTCAATCTGTTGCTGGAAGGTGTCAACCTGATTGCCAAGCCGATATCACTGGCACTGCGATTGTTCGGCAACATGTATGCCGGTGAAATGATCTTTATCCTGATCGCTATCATGTATAGCGGCGGTCTGGTGCTCGGCAGCTTTGGCGGTTTACTACAGATCGGCTGGGCAATTTTCCACATTCTGATTATCACCCTGCAGGCGTTCATCTTCATGACGCTGACCATCGTGTATCTGGACATGGCACATCAGGAACATCACTGATTTTTATTTAAACAGCTCGTTATATTTTTAGGAGAAACACATGGAAATGGCAGAAGCTTTACTCTATATCGCCGGCGCACTGATGATGGGCCTGGGTGCACTGGGTGCCGCTGTAGGTATCGGTGTCCTTGGTGGTCGTTTTCTGGAAGGCGCCGCGCGTCAGCCGGAACTGATCCCGATGCTGCGTACCCAGTTCTTCATCGTGATGGGTCTGGTCGACGCCGTGCCGATGATCGCTGTTGGTATCGCTCTCTACATCCTGTTTGCAGTGGTGGGCGGTTAATTCACGCCGCTGATCAAGACGTAGAGGTGCTGACATGAATATCAATGCTACCCTGATTGGCCAGGCGATAGCCTTTTTCCTGTTTGTCGTATT
>Ga0316189_10002006_pt1 | contig 20120 bp, 10 predicted proteins | sample LowCovwburrow_MG_FD_204930 | JGI IMG/M metagenome (GOLD analysis project Ga0316189, IMG submission 204930) | Coastal sediment microbial communities from Maine, United States - Lowes Cove worm burrow | ecosystem: Environmental > Aquatic > Marine > Coastal > Sediment | place: USA: Maine... | reverse complement strand
GATTGAGCTAATTGTTTTTTAGCATTGATACTTTGGGCAAGTTTTAAACTGCGATGTAAATCAGAGTAAAGTTGAGTCGAATCTAAGATAGGAGATTCTAATTGTTCTGAAATTTTAGACACCATACCCTCTAAGTCCGTTTCATTGTTCGTAGTTGCTTCTTGAGAAAAACCAAAAGATATTATGAAGCACACGACCAAAAGACTAAAGCGGCCTTTAAATTTGCTATTCAGAAACATTATTATTTGCTGTACTTGGTTTATCATTTTTAGTGTATTTCTACGATGTTTTCACAGGGATTTTAATAGTAAACTCTGTAAATTTTCCTTTTTCAGTATCTACAGTGATAGTACCGTTATGAGCTTTTACAATGTCATAACTCATTGACAAGCCCAAACCTGTCCCTTTTCCGGTAGGTTTTGTGGTAAAGAAGGGCTGAAATATTTTATCAATTGTTTTTTCAGGAATGCCATCACCATTATCTCTTACGCTAATCAACACATTATCATTGACCTTTTTGGTCCTCACAGAAACAGTAGGTTTATAATGTTCTGAATTTGAATTCAATTTCTTGTCATCAACAGCATAAAAAGCATTGGTAAACAAGTTAAGAATAACACGGCCAATATCTTGCGGAATGACATCAACTTTTTCTAAATTTTCATCATAATGAGATTCAAGTGCGGCATTAAAGCTTTGGTCTTTGGCTCTAAGACCGTGATATGCCAATCTAAAATATTCATCAGTTAACTTATTAATATCCGTAGGTTCTCTTTTGTTATTTCCACTTCGGCTATGGTGTAACATCCCTTTTACGATGCCATCAGCGCGTTTACCATGATGGTTTATTTTATCTAAATTTTGAACAATATCATTCATAATGACTTTAACTTCATCTAGATTACCAGTATTTAATTCCTCTTGCATTTCCTCGAGGAGTTCTTTGCTGACCTCTGAAAAATTATTGACAAAGTTTAATGGATTTTGAATTTCATGTGCAATGCCAGCCGTAAGTTCACCTAAGCTAGCCATTTTTTCAGAATGAATCAGTTGCGCTTGTGCAGATTTGAGATCATTTAGCGTCGTTTCGAGCGCTGTTTTTTGATCACTTATGAGTGTATTTTTTGTAACTAGAAGCTGGTTTTTTTGACGTGAACGTTTATAGAAAATAAAAAGTAGCCCTAAGGTGATTAGACTAAATATGAATAAAACAATATAGGTTGTATTTTGAGCTTTTTTCTTTTGTAAATCAAATTCTTTGGTCTCGAGTTCTAAGTTTTTATTTTCAATAATGTAATCACTTTCTAATTGCGTTAATTGATTTTCTTTTTCGACAGTGTACAAACTATCCTTGAGAGAGTAATATTTTTTCAAGTATTCTGATTGATCTTTATAGGACGCATTGTCACCATACATGGAAGCCAAATTCTTATAATTTTCAAGAAGTATTTGTTGAGAACCTGCTTGTTTTGCATAATAAATACTCTCGTCAAAAGCGTTTTGAGCTAAAGGATAATTTCTCATTTGAGCATAGGTCGCTGCAATATTATTATATAGAATCCCAAGAGAAAATGTCTCGCCTTTTATTTTGTAAATTTTTAAAGCATCTTCAAATTGGCTAAGTGCTTCTTCATTTTTATTAAGATGTTTATAGGTGAGTCCTAGATTAGAAAGTGAAGAACCAATAACAGTAGAATCATTAATTTTATATGCAATTTTTAGTCCTTTTTTTATAAAGATAAGTGCTGAGTCCAAATGCCCTTGCTGATCATAGATAACACCCTTATTAATATAAAAATTACTTAACTGAGAACTATCATTTGCTTTAATTAAAAAATCTTCGGCACGATTAAGATATTCAGCTTGCTTTTTTATATTATCATTTTGAATATATAAGTTTGCAATAGACAAGTATGTGTTTGTTAGCCTCCAACTATCGTTCAAATCCTCATATATTCTTACCGATTTTAAATAATTTTCTAGTGCATCTGGCAATTCTTGCAGCCGGCTGTATGCAAACCCTGAACTGAAATAGAGATTTGCAAGTTGTAAACTGTCATTAGAGTTTTTAGCTGCTTCAATACCCTTTTTAAAATACTCAAGTGCTTTATTTTGATTGACATTTTGATAATGATAACCCAATTGCTTATTCAGATATACTTTAGCACTATCAGTAGAGGCTGATTCAAGATCTCTCAGCAATGTCGTTAAGCGATTGTTCTGTCCAAATAAAACAGTTTGCGTTAACAACAATGTGACTAAAGTAACCCAGAATTTCGCAGAAATAGCTCTCATAGTATTAGTTTTTTATTGGAATTTCAATACTGAAAGTAGTACCATGACCTTCTTCAGTTGTTACACTTAAATTTCCGTTATGACCTTTTGTAATAATGTCATAGCTCATAGATAGTCCCAATCCTGTCCCTTGCCCTGTAGGTTTTGTGGTAAAGAAGGGTTGGAATATTTTTTCCATAACGTGCTCCGGAATACCATCGCCATTATCTGATACTACAATTTGAATCCGTTCTTTTTTCAATTTAGTGCTAATAGAAACCATAGGCTTAAAATCTTTAACACCTAACTTTTTCTTTTCATTAACAGCATAAAAAGCATTCGTTAATAAGTTAAGAATAACACGTCCAATATCCTGCGGAATAACATCAACGGTCACAACTTTTTTGTCAAAATCAGTGACCAACTCTGAATTGAATGCCTTGTCTTTGGCTCTCAAACCATGATATGCTAATCGTAAATATTCATCGGCCAAAGCGTTGATATTAGTAGGTTCTTTTTTATCACTACTAGCGCGACTGTGTTGCAGCATTCCTTTTACAATACCATCAGCACGTTGCCCATGGTGGTTAATCTTATCGAGGTTTTTAATCACATCGTTAGCAATAGCCTTTACTTCTTCTGGATCTCCGTCTTCAATCTCTGCTATCATTTCTTGTAGCAGTTCCATACTCACTTCAGAGAAATTATTGACAAAGTTTAGAGGGTTTTGAATCTCGTGTGCTATACCAGCAGTGAGTTCTCCAAGTGACGCCATCTTTTCAGCATGAATGAGTTGGGTTTGGGTAGACTTCAAGTTCGAAATGGTATTGGTCAGGGTGTCGTTTGTGTCTTCTAGACTAGTACTTTTTTGATTTAACTGGCTGTTTAATAGAGCTAATTCCTTACGTTTTTTGCGAATGTTTTTAAATGAGAAGTACAAAAAGAATAATAAGGTTGCAAAAAGTATTGCCAGACCAATGTAGAGCAGCTGGATTTTGCGCTGTCGGTCAATCTCCTGTTTTTGTTCGGTAATGGTTTCTTCTTTTTTAGCCGTTTCATATTTTACTTGTAAAGCGTCTTCTTGACGCGCAATTATAGATTGGTAATAGGTTTCATCTTCTTGGGCCATAAGTTTTTGAAACTGCAGTGCGTTTTCAAAATCACCGGTTTTTTCGTAGGCATTTGAGGCGTGCATGTAGCTTTCCCAAAGGTTAATAGTATAGCCGGATTTTTTCATAAGGGCTATGGCACCCAGAAAGTATGGAAGGGCAAGGGTATAATCTTCCTTGAGGTTATATACATGACCTATATTAGCATTAGATGCTATTTCTATACGTATGTCATTTGATTTTTTTACAGCTTTTAGGTTTGTGGTGTATTCTGCTATAGCTTCGTCATATCGGTTCAAGTATTTTAAGATATTCCCTTTTGTATTTCTATTGGTAAGAGATTGAACGCTGTTGATGTTGTGTTCATTTAATATTGAGATAGATTTGTCAATGTTTTTTAAAGCTTTCTCGGTTTCATCGCTTCTCACTTGAAAATCTGCTAAAAATTCATAGGATTTAGCGAGTTTTTCATAGGCTTCGGTTCCTGTCAATAGATCGATGGATTTTTGTGCGTATGCTTTGGCGCTTTTTTGGTCTTCATTATTCAAAAAGAGCTTGCTCAATCTTAAAAAACTTTCTGCAGTTCCATCAATATCATTGTTCTTTTCGTAAATATCTAAAGCCTTGAAGGCGTATTGGTTAGCTTCAGAGAATTTAGTGTTTGAACTGTACATTTCTTCATAGAGAAGGTAGGTGTCTGCAAGTTTTATTGGGTTTGTTTGTACACTATAAATAGTTTCGATCTTGTCTAAATACCATTTGGTCGAATCTATAGATGGATTCTGGAGATGCCATTTTGCCAAATTATTATAGGATTTAGCCAATAGCTGCGGGTCATCTGCTTTTTTTGAAAGGCGGACAGCCCGTTGCGCATTTTTATACAGTTGAACAGAATCCTTAATGGGGTTTTCCATTCTTTCTGAAACGTTAGATACAAGCGCTGCTATTTCCTCGGGAGTCTGAGCAACTGCTTTATGTGAAAAACCAGTTACACAGAGGCAAACTACCAACATAAGAACGTGAGTCATTGTTTGCCTCTTTTTTTGCATTACAGCCGTATATGTCAATTTATTTTGCATTGTGTTTTCGTTGTCATCAGACTGAAGTACGACGTTTTGCTATCGCTAAGTCCATACTTTTAATTTTTTGGTAATATGATGGTGAATGTGGTTTTCTTTCCTTTTTTGGTTTCTACCTTTAATTCGCCACCATGACCCTTTGTTATGATATCGTAACTCATACTTAGGCCAAGTCCTGTTCCTTGTCCTGTAGGTTTTGTGGTAAAGAAGGGTTGGAATATTTTTTCCATAACATGATCCGGAATACCATCGCCATTATCTGAAACTACGATTTCAATATATTTCTTTTTCATTTTAGTGCGGATGGAAACTAAAGGTTCATAATCTTGACTACCAGACTTTTTCTTTTCATTAACGACATAAAATGCATTGGTTAATAAATTAAGAATAACACGTCCTATATCCTGAGGAATAATATTAATAGTTCCAATCGTTTCATCAAAATCTGTGATGAGTTGTGAATTAAAAGTTTTGTCCTTTGCTCTCAAGCCGTGATATGCCAATCTGAGATACTCATCTGCCAACTTGTTAATATTTGTAGATTCTTTTTTATTATCACTCGCACGGCTATGTTGTAACATTCCTTTTACAATTCCATCAGCACGTTTACCATGGTGGTGTATTTTTTCAAGATTTTGAACAATGTCATTCATAATGGCTTTGACCTCTTCCATATTACCATCCTCCATTTCCTCGAGCATTTCCTCTAATAGTTCTTTACTAACGTCTGAAAAGTTATTGACAAAGTTTAATGGGTTTTGAATTTCATGAGCAATACCTGCGGTTAATTCACCTAGGGAAGCCATTTTTTCAGATTGGATAAGCTGTTTTTGTGTCTCCTGTAAATTGCTTAATGTTTTTTCTAAACGTTGCTTTTCTTCTTCTAGTTTTAGGGATTGTATTTCCTTCGCTTGAAGATCTGAAAATCGTTGATAGGCAAAAGTAAAAACGTTTCTAAATCGTTTTAAGAGTTCTTTTTCCTCATCATTCAACGTTCCAAAATTTGAAGTTCCGATAGCGCCATGCCCAAAGGAATACATATTGTATGTAAGTCGGTCAGTATGTCGCAGCCTAGAATCTTCTTTTTCTCCATTTTTTAAACGCACCTCAATAAGATCCTGTAGTTTTTGACCTTCCAATACAATTTCAAAAAGGTCATCCTTACTACTGACAGTTTTTCGGAATTGCTCTTTTAAAGTTGGGTCATCACCATACGACATTAGGGTAACTGTACCTGACATTTCATGTGAATAATCATAATCGGTAAAAGTTTCATCGTCATTATGAATGTCAATGATCGTATTACGCATATTATGAAATCCTAGTGCTAGCAATTGTTCGAAAAGTACCTTAGCAATATCCAACATGTCATCAGATTTTTTCAGACTAAGCGCAACACTTCTTACTTTTTCGAGAGCGATTTCAATTTGAGCTTCTCTTGCCTGGGCTTCAGATTTTTGTATATCTTTGTAGCGTTTGTAGGCAAACGTAAAAACATTCCTGAATCGTTTAAGAATTTTCTTTTTCTCATCATCTAATTTCCCAAAATTGGAAATTCCTATCGCACCATCACCAAAGGAATAAAGGTTATAGGTGAGTTGGTCAATTTTAAGAAGCCTAGGATCTTGTTCTTCGCCATTTTTTATCCGTAGGTCTATGAGATCCTGTAACTCCTTTCCTTCTAGTATAAGTTCAAAAAAGGCGTCGTTGCTAGATTCAATCTTTTCTATTTGTCTTTCAATAATAGGATCATCATCATACCTCATTAGAGTGATTGTACCAGACATTTCATCTGAATAATCATAATCCCAAAAGGTTTCGTCGTCGTCGTTGTGTAAATCTATTAATGAGTTTCTTATATCTGAAAAACCAAGAATGACTAATTGCTCATATAGCACTTGAGCAATATCTAGTATGTCATCAGATTTTTGCATACCGAGTGCCGTAGAACGAACTTTTTCAAGTGAAGCTTCAATTTTGGCCTCTCTTGCCTGTACTTCAGCTTTGACTAGATCGGTATACCTTTTGTATGCAAATGTGAATACATTTCGAAACCGTTTCAAAAGTATTTTCTGATCATCGCTTAAAATTCCGAAGTTAGAAATCCCAATAGCGCCATTCCCAAAAGAATAAAGGTTATAGGTCAATTGGTCAATACGGCTTAACCTAGGGTCATCTTTTTCGCCATTACGTCTGCGTGTCTCAATGAGTTCTTCTAGCTGCTTACCTTTCAATTCTATCTCGAAAAAGGCATCACTACTAGACTCTGTTGTTTTTATTTGTTGTTCAATAACAGGATCTCCATAGAATGAAAACTTTGTGATTGCGCTTGACATATCGTGGGAATAATCGTAATCTAAAAAGGTTTCGTCATCATTGTGTATATCAATTATTGCGTTTCGCATATCGTTAAAACCAAGTTCAAGTAATTGCTCGAATAAGCACTTAGCTATATTGAGCATATCCTCAGATTTTGTGAGACTCAGAGTGACACTTCGCATTTTTTCAAGAGATGCTTCTATTTTTGATTCTCGAGCTTGAGCTTCTGCTTTTTGAAGATCTAGGAATCGTGTATAGGTTTGTTCAAAGACATTTCCGAAACGTTTAAAAACATCCCAATCATTTGGGACAGGCTCATATGTGATAAACATGAGATAACCATGAGAAAAATAAACGATATGAAAGATTTGAAACGTTGGTAATGAAATACCTTTTTTGTCAAATTCGACCAATATTTCTCCAATAGTAGGGAGTGTTTTCATGAAGTCATAATGCTTCACAAGTGCTTTACCACCCAATTCTGAGACGTGAAATGGTTCTTTATTTTTGAAAGGTTTATTAAAATTATAGCCTTCGCCAATGGTAGGCAATGAGAATCCTTTTTGAATCTCACCTTCACTGCTCATACTGCACCATGCACTTTTATTATCGGCTTCCCAAATACAGTAACCAGCACTCCATGCAGGAATTCCTAATGCTTGTACTTGTAAAAATAAGTTATTGGCTGCTTCTGGTAATTCATCACTATTTTGCATGGCCATAGTGCGAGATCGTACTTTTTCTAAAGCATGCTCAATTTGTGATTCTCTAGCTTGTGCTTCTGCTTTTTTAAGGTCAAGAAAACGTGTATAGGTTTGTTGGAAGACTTTTCCAAAACGCATCAACGTAACGTTTTCTTTATCTGTGTATGGAATACCGTCAAAATTTTCAATGTACAGACCTATGTTATCTAATAGAACAGTTGAAATAGCAAGTCCAGGACAACTTAAATAATGATCTTTTGCTTCTTTGGGTATATCTGGAATAAACTTAAAGAGATCCTTATAAAATTTATTTTTTTCTTTAAACGTCAACAGGTTGGTAAAGAAATTACCTCCATTCTTTTTGGCATCTTTAAAACTGTTCCAATGTGCACAATCAAAATATGGAAGTTTTACTTCAGGAAATACCGCATTTTGGTCTGCCAACCAAATATGCATATCCTCATGTTCTTTATAATCTATAATAAATCCTGTATGCTCTGTGTGGATGTTTAAGTGGACGAATTGTTTATAAACCACTTGTATCACGTCTTTAAGTTCCTCACTTTTATGCATCGCCATACTTCGCGAACGAACGCGTTCCAAGGCGGTTTCAATTTTTGCATCTCTAGCTTGTGCTTCGGCTTTTTGAAGGTCTAGGAAACGTGTATAAGATTGCTCGAAAACTTGTCCGAAACGCTCGATAATTTTGTTGTCTTCTTCTGAGTAAGGAATCGAAGCATAATTGGCAAGAATTAATGTGATATTAGGATTGATCGCTATAGATCTCGCCATCCCTCTACTCATTATATACTCATTATCTTTTTTTGTAAATATATTAGCTCCACCATGTTTAAGCAAATGCTTATGCCATTTATTATGCTCTTTTTTAGTTATGATGTCTGTGAAAAATGACAATGATTGATTTTGTGCTTGTCTTAAATTATTAAACACAGCAATATCTATGTATGGTGTCGTAAACTTCATAGGCTTGGTCTGGCCCTTGGCAGAAACCCAAAAGTTATAATCCTGACTTCGATCGTTAAAAGCAAAACTAACATGAACGAATTTGAAGTCCAATTCTTGTAATTGTTCTGAAACAACGGAAATCACATCTAAAAGTTCCTCACTTTTATGCATCGCCATACTTCTCGAGCGCACACGCTCTAAGGCGGTTTCAATTTGCGCTTCCTTAGTTTGTGCTTCGGCTTTTTGTAGGTCTAAGAATCGCGTATAAGTTTGTTCAAAGACTTTGGCAAAACGTTTGAAAATATCATGCGCATCTGGAACAGGTTCACGTGTAATAAATAACAAATACCCATATTTAAAATAGATTACATTGTCAATTTGATAGGTTGGGAAACCATTATTTGCTTTTTTTAAATTTTTTAAGACATCACCAATAACGGGAAGTGAACTCATATACTCGTAATGCTCTATACATGTTTTACCCGAAAATTCTTGAATATATAATGATTCTCCTTTTTGACCCTTTTGATAATACTCCTTGAATATTCCTTCTCTTGGAACTGTATAAGTTGGCAGAACACCAGCTTCATTTCCAAACCATTCAGTAGAGTCTTGCTCTCCATAAACATTAAAGGCACAACCCCAAGTTTTAATGCCTAGTGCTCTTACTTGCTCATCTAATAAGAAAGATGCTTCTTGCAATTCGTCACTATGTTGCATGGCCATGGTGCGAGAACGTACTTTTTCTAAAGCGGCTTCAATTTCAAGCTCACGATTTTTTTCTTCAAGTTCAAAGGTTCTTCGTTTTATCGCTTCTCGTAGAACTTGATTTTCTAGATTTACCTTATCGAAACCTATGGTTTCTCCCTCATCTGTTTTTGAATCTGCTACTGAAAAATGCTGGTAGATAAATTTCCAACCCTCTTTTTTTTCTTGTAGTACGGATGAAAATCTAAACCGACTGTAATAGGTCCATTCAGTACCATTTAAAAACCAAGCATCAAAAATATGGGTTATAAAAATGAGTTCACCAAAGTGTTCTAATGTTTTGGTTTCATTACGCAATTCTGTCTTTCCAGAAAATTGTTCAGCTGTAGCTTTAAAGAAATTTGTGGTATCATTTCGGTTTAAAAACTCCTCGTTATTTGTAGATCCAATAAAATGGTAATCGTCATCAAAATAGGAGTCGTAAGTTTGAACATCTCCATTTAAATAACTATACATCCAAGTGTCATAGATTCTTAAGATAACATTTGTTTGTTTTTTTGTGAGTTGCAAAGTCTAAAATGTGTTGAGGGTTTTGGTTGATTCTTTTTTTAATATTATTATACAAATAAATACGAGTTAAGTATTTGTTTATAAATGCCTTATATTGTGAGTTATTGAATAAAAGTTACTTTAGAGATTTTTCCGTTTTCTACTTCGTAGATGGCTACCGCATTAATGATTTTTCCGTTGGCAGTTACGTGTTCTTCATCAATAACTTTATTATCAATAACAATACGCTTTTTCACAAAAGCTCTTAAATCTTTTACATTATTAAACCAGTCACTATAACTTTTCCTCATAGCATCTTTGCCCTCAGTTTGTAAGGTGTTGGGATATGCATATAATTTTACATCATCAGCATAGTCTTTCATAAAAGCATCAATATCTCTAGCATTGTAGGCCTCAAGATTTCTTTGAACAATTGCCTCTAACGCTGAGGTTTCTGTTATGGGTTTTGTTGTTGATTCTTCAGATTTGGTGGTTTCGGTTTGTGTTGTGTTTTCATCAGTTTCTGCAGTGGTAGGAATATCAATATCACCAGCGATGAGCAATTTGTCACCTTCTGGATTGGTGGCAAGTCTTGTTATTTTTGTGATACCACTCGACGATAAATCGGTTACTAGTTTCCAATTATTATCTTTTCTTAAGGTCAATTTATATAATACATTATCTTTTCCGGATAGAATTGTTCTATTGTTTAACCAGCAAATATCTTCAACTCCTGGCATTGTATTTGCAATCAATTTGGTTGCTCCTGTGATTGGATTAAGTGATTTTATTTGCCATTGATTTTCAGTGTCTTTGGAAATGAAACTCACTAATTCTGAATTTGGAATCCTGTGAAATGAGCGTCCTACTTTGGTGGCATATTTTCTGCTTCTTCCATCTTGTAGGTTGCTCACATATAGATTTAAATCATCAGCTTCTATAACAGCAGAAATAATAGTATTATCATCAAACCAAGTATAGTAGGCCACAACTAAGTCTTGAATTAGCTCCGAAGAATCACCATTACTCATATCGTAACCATACAATCTCTGTTTACCGTCTTTGTCCAATCTTACAGCAGATACTTCGTTTTTATTTGGAATTTTTAGAGGTGTATATTCGCCACCTTCGGTATAGTTAAGCCAAGATTTCGAGTTATATCTCAAATCGTATTTGGCAATGTCTGTTTGGCCGTTTCTATTAGAAGCAAATAAAATATAGCGATCATTTAAAAATGAAGGTTGGTTGTCATAACCGTCATTATTTGAGAGGTTTTTAGGGTTTTTTAGTTCAATTTTAGACGAGCTAGTTTCTAAATCAAACAGGAAAATTTCCGGGTTGGTTTGAGAAAAGCCTAATACAGAAAAGAGGAATAATAAATTTAAAGAATACTGTTTCATATGGACGAATAGATTATTTCCTTAAATATACTAAAATAATAAAGCCAATCCCGTTAGTGGATTGGCTTTATTTTTATGATTTATCCCAATAGTTATTAGGTTGAATTAGCTTCAGTTTTAAAAGCAATACTTGTTTTCTGCTTTAACCTTTTCTGCTATTTCAATACGTAAATCAACAATATCTGGATAGTTTTGATACTTAGTAAAACGTTTAAGTCCCATGAGCATCATACGTTGTTCATTAACTTCAGCAAAAGAAATAATACTCTCTTTTTCTTTTTCTTCTACGATATCCACAGCATGATATAAATATAGTTTTGCCATAGCGATTTGTACAGATTGAGCTTCTTCTCCAAAACGTGATACATTCATTTGGTTTCGCTTAACAGTATTCAATGGTAAAACATTTCATTTCTGAAAATCTAAATACGACATTTTCTATCATTTGATGAAGTAACCATTTTCTGTATTCGATTATGCTGAAATAAAATTGGATTTAGATAATTTGTTTTTATATATTTGATTTTATTTGTTATTGTAATATCTCAATAAACTTATGGATTTTCAATTTATACTGAATTTAAAATCTCATTAATTAATTTAAAATTTACTCCATGATCTTAAAAATAATGAAATTCTACCCAAAAGCAAAAATCAAACTAATTCTTATTATTCCAATTTTAATGCTCTGTGTGTTAGGATGCACTGGTGATGATGATAACAACAATCAAGTCGCTTCAATTCCAGAATATTTAGAAGGCGATTACGTTGGAACATGGAATTCTGTGACACCTTCAACGTCTTTTACAGATTATGCGTTTTCAGCAAGCCTCCAAATTGTAAGTGACAATATTTTATCAGGAAGCTGGTATGCTGTAGACACCTTTGAAGTTTGTTGCAGCGAAGGTGATGACGATGGTACGATGACAATGATGATTAACGGTAATGATATAACTTCATTTGTTTTAGATGACGTTATTATCGATTGTTCAGGTGTTTTTACGGGAACTGGTGCCATTAGAGAAAGTGATAATGCACTCATTATAGATTTTACCGGTGCCGATTGTGATGGTGAACATGTTGGACAGTTGGTTATGATAAAGCAATAAACGCTTCTCCAACTTAAATTGTACATAAAAGCCAATTCATTTTGTGAATTGGCTTTCTATGGTTAAAAAAAATTTGAATTAGCCTAAATTTTAAAAGCAATACTTGTTTTCTGCTTTAACCTTTTCTGCTATTTCAATACGTAAATCAACAATATCTGGATAGTTTTGATACTTAGTAAAACGTTTTAGTCCCATAAGCATCATACGTTGTTCATCACCTTCAGCAAAAGAAATAATACTCTCTTTTCCTTTTTCTTCTACGATATCTACAGCATGATATAAATATAGTTTTGCCATAGCGATTTGTGCAGATTGAGCTTCTTCTCCAAAACGCTTCGCATTCTTTTCGGTTCTTAAAATTGCAGATTCTGCCATATAGATTTCAATTAAGATATCTGCAGCTGCAATTAGTAATTGTTGGTGATCTTCTAATTGAGGACCATATTTTTGAACGGCTCCACCAGCAACCATTAAGAAGGTCTTTTTCAACTTCTTAATCATTTCTTTTTCTTCTGCAAATAACTCAGAATAATCTGGAGTTTCAAAAGAAGGAATTCCCATAAGTTCTTCTTGAACTTTTTGAGCAGGACCTAATAGGTCAACGTGACCTTTCATAGCTTTCTTTACTAACATACCAACAGATAACATTCTGTTGATTTCATTAGTTCCTTCATAAATACGTGCGATACGTGCATCTCTCCAAGCGGCTTCCATTGGTGTCTCTTCCGAGAATCCCATGCCTCCAAAAATTTGGATCCCTTCATCTGCACAATTCTGAATATCTTCAGATACTGCAACCTTTAAAATAGAACATTCAATGGCATATTCTTCAACACCTTTTAATTCTGCTTCTTGATGTGTATTTCCTGCAGCTTCACGCATTGCTATACGATCTTCAATATTTTTAGAAGCTCTGTATGTAGCAGATTCACCAGCATAAGCACTGGTTGCCATTTCTGCTATTTTGGTTTTAATAGCTCCAAAATTTGCAATAGGCGTTTTAAATTGTTTACGCTCGTTAGCATATTTTACAGCCGTTGTTAGTACGCGACGTTGAGAATCTAAACAAGCAGCTGCTAATTTAATACGACCAACATTTAACGCGTTCATAGCAATTTTAAACCCTTCACCACGACCAGCTAACATATTTTCGGCAGGAACAACAGTGTCATTAAAAAATACTTGACGTGTAGAGGACGCACGAATACCTAATTTGTGTTCTTCTTCGCCTAAAGTAATTCCATTAGGATTTTTTCCATCATATTCAACAATGAAACCTGTAATATTTTTATCGTCTTCAATACGAGCAAAAACAATCATCAAACTACAGAAACCTGCATTTGAAATCCACATTTTTTGTCCGTTGATTTTATAAGATTTTCCATCAGCAGATAATTCTGCAATTGTTTTACCAGAATTTGCATCAGATCCAGCACCAGGCTCAGTTAAGCAATACGCTCCAAACCATTCTCCAGAGGCTAATTTTGGGACATATTTTTGCTTTTGTTCAGTGGTACCATATAATGTGATTGGCATAGTACCAATACCAGTATGTGCACCAAAAGCAGTACTGAATGAACCAGTTCCACTAGAAATGTAATCACATGTTAATACCGTAGATACGAATCCCATTCCCATTCCGCCATAAGCTTCAGGTACGGCTACACTTAAAAAGCCCATATCACCAGCTTTACGCATCACCTCTTCGGTTAAGGCATAGTCTTTAGCTTCAAATCTATTTCTATTGGCAACGATTTCACGATCATTGAATTCCATTACGGATTCTTTCATCATCGTTTGTTCCTCCGTAAAATCTTCAGGAGTAAATACGTCTTCGCATTTTGTTTCTTTTACTAGGAATTGACCGCCTCTTAGTATTTCTTTTTCTGTTGTTTCCATAACTACTATATAATCTAAAATGTCTAAATATTAATTTGTCTGTTCGAGCGCAGTCGAGAACTATTTAAAAATTATCCGATCAAAAAGGGTCTCGACTACGCTCGACCGGACAGTATTTATTTTGTTTAATTCAAAAATTCAAAAATACCACAAGCACCTTGACCAGTTCCAACGCACATGGTTACTGCGCCATATTTACCTTGCATATTTTGTTTACGCATTTCATCAAATAATTGTACTGATAGTTTTGAACCAGTACATCCTAATGGATGACCAAGTGCAATTGCACCACCATTGACGTTAATGATATCTGGGTTTAGATTTAACTCGCGAATAACCGCTAAAGATTGAGAAGCAAAAGCTTCATTCAATTCAATAAGTGATAAATCGTCTTGTTTTAAACCTGCTTGTTTTAATGCTTTCGGGATTGCCTTTACAGGACCAATTCCCATGATACGAGGCTCAACACCTGCAGCTGCATAGTTAACTAAACGTGCAATGGGTTCAAGATTTAACTCCTTAACCATGGCTTCACTCATGACCATAACAAACGCTGCACCATCACTCATTTGTGATGAGTTACCAGCGGTTACGCTTCCTCCAGCTGCAAATACAGCACGAAGTTTTGCAAGAGCTTCTTTGCTTGTTCCAGCGCGAGGTCCTTCATCTTTAGTTACCGTATATGACTTTGTGGCTTTTTTTCCGTTGGCATCAATATACGTTTGCTCAACGACTATTGGTACAATTTGATCTTGAAACCGATTTTCAGCTAGTGCTCGTAATGCTTTCATATGTGAATTGTAAGCGAATTCATCTTGATCTTCACGAGAGACCTTGAATTGGTGGGCAACCGCTTCCGCAGTATTTCCCATTCCCCAATAATAATCTTCGTGACCAGATTTTACAGTATCGTAATTTAGTTCTGGTTTAAAACCTGTCATTGGCACGCTACTCATGCTTTCTGCTCCACCTGCAATGATACAATCTGCCATTCCTGCTTGAATTTTTGCGGTAGCAATTCCGATAGTTTCAATTCCAGAAGCACAAAAACGATTTACTGTTACACCAGGTACATCAACACTATCTAATCCAATTAACGAGATAAATCGCGCCATGTTTAGTCCTTGAGATCCCTCAGGCATTGCGTTGCCAACGATAACATCGTCAATACGTTTCTTATCTAGATTTGGAAGTTCTTTCATCATATGCTGAATGGTTTCAGCAGCTAATTCATCAGTTCTTTTAAAACGGAACACGCCTTTTGGTGCTTTGCCAACTGCAGTTCTGTATGCTTTTACTATATATGCTTGTTTCATTTTTCTTAGTTTCTTAACGGTTTACCAGTTTTTAACATGTGCTGAATTCTCTCCAAAGTTTTACGTTCTGTACATAAACTTAGAAAAGCTTCACGCTCTAAATCTAATAGGTATTGCTCGCTAACTAAAGTTGGTTCAGATAAATCTCCACCAGCCATTACGTAAGCTAATTTGTTAGCAATTTTCATATCGTGCTCGCTAATGTAGTTCGAGTCTTTCATAGCATCTGTTCCAACTAAGAACATTCCTAATGCTTGTTTTCCAAGAACTTTTACATCTGTGCGTTTTACAGGTTGTGTATAACCCATATCTGCCATCAATTTAGCATGCTGTTTTGCAACTGCTATCTGACGATCTTTATTAACAACGACAACATCTTTTCCTTTTTGAAGAATACCTAAATCAAAAGCCTCATATGCAGACGTTGCTACCTTTGCCATACCAATAGTTAAGAAATAATCTTGAAGTACATTCAATTCAACATCACCTTTTCTGAACGTATCTTGAGCTCTTAAAGCCATTTCTTTAGATCCACCACCACCAGGAATCACGCCAACACCAAACTCTACGAGACCGATATACGTTTCTGCTGCTGCTACTACTTTGTCTGCGTGCATTGATAATTCACAACCTCCGCCAAGTGCCATTCCGTGAGGAGCAGCAACGGTTGGAATAGAAGAATAACGCATGCGCATCATACTATCTTGGAAATATTTGATAGCCATATTAAGCTCGTCATATTCTTGCTCTGCAGCCATCATGAAAATCATTCCAATGTTTGCACCAACAGAAAAGTTAGCAGCTTGGTTACCAACAACTAATCCTGCGAAATCTTTTTCAGCAATATCAATAGCTTTATTTAATCCTGCAAGTACGTCACCACCAATAGTATTCATTTTAGATTGGAATTCTACGTTAAGGATTCCATCACCTAAATCTTCAACAACAACGCCTGAATTTTTAAATACTTCAGATGTTTTTCTAATATTATCTAATATGATAAAGCTGTCTTGTCCAGGAATTTTTTCTTGTGTTTTCTTCGGAATATCATACGCATAGGTTGCTCCGTTTTTCACGCTATAGAACGATGAACTTCCAGATGCTAACATCTCATTGACCCAAGCATTAGGTTCTAGACCTTCTGCTTTCATCATGGCGATTCCTTTTTCAACACCAATAGCATCCCAAATTTGGAAAGGACCATGTTCCCATCCAAAACCAGCTTTCATAGCATCATCAATTTTATAAAGGTCATCAGTGATTTCCGGAATACGGTTAGATACGTAAGCGAATAGTGCAGCGAAACTCTTTCTATAGAATTCACCTGCTTTATCTTTTCCTTTTACCAATACTTTAAATCGATCTGCTACTTTATCAATAGTTTTTGTCAATTCTAAAGTGGCGAATTTTGCACGTTTCGCTGGACGGTATTCTAATGTGTTTAAGTCGAGTGATAAAATTTCTTTTTTACCTTCAGCTGAAACGGTTTTCTTATAAAACCCTTGTCCTGTTTTACTTCCTAACCATTTCTTCTCCATCATTTTATTGATGAAATCTGGTAATACAAACAATTCATTACGTTCGTCGTTAGGACAGTTTTCTTTAATTCCGTTTGCCACGTGAACCAACGTGTCTAATCCAACAACATCAACAGTTCTGAAGGTTGCCGATTTTGGACGACCAATAACAGGTCCAGATAATTTGTCAACTTCTTCAATCGTTAAATCTAAATCCTTAACCGCATGAAATAAACTTTGAATACTGAAAATACCAATTCGGTTTCCAATAAATGCAGGTGTGTCTTTTGCAACTACTGATGTCTTTCCTAAGAATTGTTCACCATACCCATTCAAGAAGTCTAAAACAGACGCATCTGTTTTTGGTCCAGGAATGATTTCAAATAATTTTAAGTAACGTGCAGGATTGAAAAAGTGTGTTCCACAGAAATGTTTCTGAAAATCTTCACTTCGTCCTTCACTCATAAACTTAATAGGAATTCCAGAGGTGTTTGATGTAATTAAGGTTCCTGGAGTTCTGTGTTTTTCAAGTTTTTCAAAAACTTGTTGTTTGATATCTAAACGTTCCACAACAACTTCCATAATCCAATCGACATCTTTCACTTTAGCAATGTCATCTTCTAAGTTTCCTGTAGTGATGCGATTTGCAAATGACGGATGATAGAGTGGTGCAGGTTTAGATTTAATAGATGCAGTAAGTGCATCATTCACTAAACGGTTACGGACTAATTTGTCTTCTAGCGTTAAGCCTTTGGCTTTTTCTTTATCATTTAGTTCTCTAGGTACGATGTCTAATAGTAACACATCAACACCAATATTAGCAAAATGACAAGCGATACCGCTTCCCATAATACCCGAACCAATAATGGCTATTTTTTTAATTCTACGTTTGCTCATTTTATTTTAAGGTGTGTTCTTTTTGTTTATATATCTTTTTATTTGAAATCATATTATTAATAACATCAGCTACTTCATAAAAGTGATTTAATTTGTCTTCAGAAATATTTTCTCGAATGGTGTTATTGAACGTTAGTACACGTTCTCTTGAGTATTCTCTTTTTTCTTTACCGAAATCGGTTAGAAATATAAGAACACCACGACCATCTTCAGGATTTGGTTTACGAATGATTAATCCTTTCTCTTCCATCATTTTTAAGGTGCGAGATAAGCTTGTGGCTTCCATTCCCATTTTAGGGCCTAATGACGTTGAAGGTGTGCCATCGTCTGGGTCAATACTCAGTAAAGCGAACCCTGTTGCCATGGTAGTACCAAATTGAGATGCTTCTTCGTTATACATTTTATTGACTGCTAACCAGGTAGTTCTGAGTACGTAATCAATGGTTTTGTCCTTCATATTTAATATCTTGAAGTCCAAATATACTAAAAAATACTATGCATGCATAGTATTTAAGAAAAAATTATGCATGCATAGTACTTTGAAGAAGTCGTTTAATAAAAAGTGGTTGTAATTCTTCTAAACGCGATAGATTTTATCATAAAGATCCTGATAAAGGCCTATTATGATATTACGTTTCATTTTCATGGTCGGTGTTAAATGACCTGCATCAATAGACCAAATATCTTGCGTAAGTTCAAAACGTTTAATTTGTTCCCATTTTCCAAAATTTTGATTGTATTTGGCAATATCTTTTTGAATACGATCTATTACTATTTGTGACGTTGCAATTTCAGCATCTGAGGTGCCAATGTCATAGTTGTGGTCTTCAATCCAGCTTTTTATGTATTCAAAATTAGGTTGTATAATGGCTGCAGGCATTTTTTCACCTTCTCCAATAACCATGATTTGTTCTATAAAAAGTGATTGTTTCATATCGTTTTCTAGAAGTGGTGGAATGACATATTTACCGCCTGACGTTTTAAACATTTCTTTTTTACGACCCGTAATTTTTAGGAATCCATCCTCATCAATCATTCCTTTGTCTCCCGTGTGAAAATACTCTCCAGTCATGACGCTACCTGTTTTTTCTGGATCTTTGTAGTAACCTTTCATGACGTTTGGTCCTTTGATTAGGATTTCACCATCATCTGCGATTTTAACTTCTATATTTTTGATTGGTTTACCAACAGTTCCTACTCTAAAATGCTTGTCTTTATACATTTCTACTGAAACTACAGGTGAGGTTTCAGTAAGACCATAACCTTGCATGACTTGCATTCCGGCTGCCGAAAACACTCTAGTTAATCTCGTCTGCAAAGCAGCACTACCAGATACCATTGTATGTAATTCTCCACCAAGGGCTTCTCGCCATTTATTAAAGATAAGTTTGTTGGCTATTTTAAGTTTAAACTCGTACCATGCTCCATTAGCTCCATAGGGTTCCCATTCTTCGCCTAAACGAACTGCCCAAAAGAAGAGTGATTTTTTTAAACCAGTTAAATCTTCACCCTTAGCCATAATTTTATCAAATACCTTTTCTAATAGTCTTGGTACAACACTCATTAAATTGGGCTTGATTTCTTTGGCGTTCTCTCCAATCTTATCGATACCTTCTGCAAAATAAATGCTTGTTCCTGCGTATTGGTATAAATAAATAAGTACACGCTCAAAAATATGGCAAATTGGTAAAAAGCTTAATATTCTAGTTCCTTCTCCTGAAATTGGTAGTCTGTAGGAAGAATCTAAAGCATTACTAGTAATGTTATTGTGTGTTAACATCACACCCTTTGGTCTTCCTGTGGTTCCAGAGGTGTAAATTATTGTGGCTAAATCCTGCGGATTGACATTATCTTTTCTAGCTTCAACATCGGGTTGTGTACTCTCATCTTTACCCAGTTCAAATAACTCAGAGTAATGTTTGCAACCTTCAATATGATCAAATGAATAGACTTCTTTAATCTTTGTATTGGCTTGTACTTTTCTAACTTTCTTTAGAACTTCTGAATCAGATACAAAGCAATATATAGAATCGCTGTGGTTCAAAACGTATTCATAATCTTCGGCACAGATAGTAGGATAAATAGGAATGTTTTGCGCTCCTGTTTGTAAGACGCCAATATCCATGATGTTCCATTCGGTTCTGTTAGTAGAAGAAATGACTGCAATCTTATCATTTTTTTGAATACCTAGTTTTAATAAGGCTCTGCTTACCGCATTGGCTTTGTCTAAATATTCTTTAGTAGACATTGCGACCCATTCACCATTTTGCTTAG
>Ga0316189_10002005_pt1 | contig 20127 bp, 23 predicted proteins | sample LowCovwburrow_MG_FD_204930 | JGI IMG/M metagenome (GOLD analysis project Ga0316189, IMG submission 204930) | Coastal sediment microbial communities from Maine, United States - Lowes Cove worm burrow | ecosystem: Environmental > Aquatic > Marine > Coastal > Sediment | place: USA: Maine... | reverse complement strand
AGAACCGTTGCGCGGCCAAAAGAGAGTGGCTGACCGCACGTTGACAATCATGTAAAAGCTGTATACTTGTAATAAAGTTAGACCTCGTTGAATAGTTAACTGGTTAACTGGTTGATTAGGTAAATCATAGTCATAATTTCAGAATTTTACGATTGTTGCTTAAAGATTTTGGGGACACAGATTTGCACAGATAACCACAGATTAATACAAAACGCCTGGCGGCGGAACCATGTTCAGACATATGTAGCTGCCTGCTAGATAGGTGCCCTTTCTCGCCGAAGGCGAAACAAACTTTCTTTTTTAATCCGTGTCAATCCGTGGTCATCTGTGTCCCAATTGTCCTTTCTTTTGAAACATGGAGGGTCCAATTATTTTGCAAATATGGGCTAAATCCATATTCACAATCACTTAATCAACCAACCAACGATATCTGAAAGTATCGCTGTCGTGTTAACAGCGAAATTTAAAAGGAGTAAAATTATGATCATTGCCAATGAAAAAGATGTCCACGCGACAATAATGGAGAGCCCGGAAGTTAAAAATGCCGCCATGAAAGCACTGATTTCACCTAAGGAGGGCTGGGATGGATATGTCATGCGGGTGGTCGAGCTGGCGGAAGGCGGGTACAGCCCCCGGCATGCCCATGAGTGGCCCCACATCAATTATGTACTTGAAGGCCATGGCAGCCTGCATGTCGATGGCAAGGACACCCCCGTGGAAACCGGCTCTTATGCCTATGTTCCGGCCGGTACTCGGCATCAATACAAAAATGAAGGCAGTGGAACCTTCAGATTTATCTGTATCGTACCCCAAGAGGGCCACATTGTATAAATAGTGATCGATTTTCCAAATCAATGGATTTATGCCTCACTCAAAAATCATCCCTTGAATAGATCGTCCCCTATATGGATCCATCCTTGGTATTGATCGTCGTTTTGATTTCCATCTCGGTGCCGGGACGTTTGGCGTGGCGGGCGTTGATGGAGCCGCTAAACCGGGCGCCTTCGTCCGAGATCGTTCGACAGGTTGAAGGACTACCATCGCTGTACACCTTGTGGGCTGAAACCCTCAAAGGACTAAAGTCAGCGCACCTGGCAACAGTCCTCGACATCGTATTTACCGCTGATCCAATCTGGGGCGCGCCCATGGGGCAAGACGCCCTCAATTTTGGACGGTTCCCTTTAGGGTAACACGATATTTCTGCAGGAATTCCACCGGATGGTAAGACTGCTTGGCCTTGCGAAGACCGGGATCGTCTAAATCCTGTTCCCGGTTGACCAACGCAAAATGTTTGGCCGAATGGGCGATGAACATCTGATTGATAGCCTGGTAGATCCCTTTGTACTGGGTGTCGCCTTTTTCAAAATGGATGACGACAGTACCGTTGGTCAACCCCTCGGCAACCGTGTAAGCCACCATGGCGCCGTTTACAAGGATGGCACCGCCCAAGGTGCCGCTCAATTGGTCCCAGCTCTTAAATATTCTGGAAATCGATTGGTTTTCTGCAAAAAGGATATCAGACGACTCGCAGTCCCGCCAGGTGCACCAATCCTCCTGCATGGCCATGGCTTGCTCGATCAACTCAGCTTCAAACGGCACATAGGTATAATCGTATTTTTTGATAAACTGGTTGAGCAGGTTCTTTTTTTTATGGTAGCGGTTACCCTTTAGCGCGGCAAGATCGCCGGCGGCATAAATGTAATCCCAATGCCCTCTTTCTTCCTCGATGATTGCCAGGTCCCTGAAAGATGCGCCCCAGGATTCGGCAAGTTGTTGCGGGACGCGTATAAAGTCGGTGTGCCGGCTTCGATTTTCTACAAAACGTGATTTCCAGTCAATCTGGTCCCAAGGCCCGACAGGGGCCCATAATAATTCATGGGGCCTGGTTTGCCGGATCCAAACAAGATTATCTTCCCAGGCCCAGCAAAGTCCATATTCTTCCGCCCAGGCCCAAAGGTTTAAAAAACTGTAGTCAGAGGCCACTTGAGGGCAGCCTTTCAATAGCTCAAGATAGTCTGTTTGCCTGTCCAGGCTGATGGGTTCAAAAACCAAATTTATTTTTCCTCCCGTGCTGACCCGGCAAAATCCTTATTCAGCACCTCGATATACTCCTTGCCCGTCTCGTAAGCTTCATCCAAATAAGCGGGAAACTTGAGCACATCGCCTTCAAAATCCAGTCCCCGATATAGCAGCGCCTTCCAGAGTTTCATATCGATCGTATCAAAAAAATACCGCATGCTGAGAAGGATGCCATCAAATAGCTTTTTGCCCTTTGTGGCACCCACTGAAATAAAAAGCCCTTTGCGCGTTAGTTTCTGATTATTCATGGGTGTCTTGTCGATCCAGTACTTTTTAACCCAAAGGGATTGAAACCGATCCATCAGGATTTTGGTATGGGCACTTACCGTATAAAAAAAAACCGGAGAAGCGAGAATTAAACCATGTGATGCCATGACCTGATCCCGAGCTTTCTGAAAATCATCCTTAAGCCGGCATTCTCCGGATTTCGTGCAGCCAAAAATTTCGAGGCAAGGAGACATTTTCAAATCTCGCAGAACGATTTCTTCCACCTGAGCCCCGGAATCTCTTGCGCCTTCGACTGCTTTTTTCAGTAAGGTTGCCGTATTACCTTTGCGGCGGGGGCTTCCGTAGATGGCTACTATTTTTATCTTCTCCACTTTTCTCACCCAAACTGAGCGGTTCAACCTAGAGTTAGATCTCGATATTCAGTCCGATCGGGCAATGATCCGACCCGTAAATGCTGTTATCGATAAAAGCCTCTTTAATCCAGCCTTTGTCGATGATGTCCTTGGTAACAAAAAAGTAATCGATGCGCCACCCGACGTTGCGATCTCTTGCTTTGAAGCGGTACGTCCACCACGAGTATTTTACGGTGTCAGGGTTATAATGGCGAAAGGTATCCATGTATCCATTTTCAGTGATGCGATCGAGCCAGTCACGCTCTATGCGCAGGAATCCGGATGTATTCTCGTTCGGTTTCGGGTTCTTCAGGTCAATTTCATTGTGCGCGGTGTTGTAATCGCCGGTAATGATAAGGCTTCTGCCCTGTTTCTTGTATTCATCGGTATAGTTAAAAAAATTTTCATAAAATTCCAATTTATACTGCAGCCGTTCTTCGCTCATCTGTCCGTTGGGAAAATACACATTAAAAAAAACAAAATCATCAAAATCCAATTCCAAGATGCGGCCTTCGTTGTCGAATTTGGATTCGCCGATACCGTAATTGACGCTTTTAGGCTTCATCCGCGCGTAAACACCAACGCCACTATATCCTTTTTTAACCGTGGCATGGGACCAGTGGGATTCATATCCCTGAATGCTTTTCATCTCATCGGTAAGTTGAGGCGCCTGGAGTTTGATTTCCTGCAGAGCAAAAATGTCCGCATCCAGTTGCCTGAATAAGTTAAAAAAGTCTTTTTTAATGACGGCCCGCAGCCCGTTGATGTTCCAGGAAATCAGCTTTATTTTCTTCTTTTTATGAGCCACAGTTAGGACCTCATCGGGTTATATCTGACACCTATAATTTGCGACATCAAATTGTTATTGTTAATATGCGCCATAAAGCTCCAAAACCGGGTTTGACGTTATTAAAAATTAGCCGCCGACCAGCATGCGGAGCCGGTCAAATATTTTATGGTCGCCGGAATTCTTCAACACTGCCTGAACCGAGAACAAACACGCCCTGATTATTGCCGTTTTGGGGCGTGATGATCCCAGTTGAGCTTCAATGGTTTTCAGATCGGCCATCAATTCGGTGAGCGTGTCAAAGTCCAGCCCCAGCGAACCGGCCTGGTGCTTCAGCTCGGAAGCAATTCGCTCAACTGCCTGCCGGCCGGAAGAATTCAATAATGGCGCATCATCAAGTTTTGTGAAATCTTCACCGCTTGATGCCGTGGGTCCGATTAATTTTTGGGCCATCCGCGATCCATCCCCGCTGATGCCAATCCCGCCGGAAAGCGTTCGGATTTCCACCAGCATGCAACCGATGAGTTCCTGGGCCACCGACGAAGCACTATCCCGGTCCAGACCCAACTGATCTCCGATATCATACATGGAAACCTGCACGGCTGAATCGCCCTTTGTCTGTTGAAAGAGTTGGATCAGAAATTGCTGACCGGCTCTATCGATTTCATCCGAGTTCATCATATCGTTATTATCCCTCAGGCCAATCCTCCAGCTACTCCGTCACAACATCCTGGATAGCGCTCTGGATATCCGCATATCGAAACGAAAAACCGTGTTGCAGCAGGCGATCAGGGATGGTGCGCTGACTGGCCAGAAGAACGTCGCCGAATTCACCCATTGCCAGGCGGACCATAAAGGCCGGTGCCGGCATAAAAGACGGGCGTCCCAGGACTTCACCCAGGGTTTTGGCCAGCTCGCGATACCGAACCGGGTTGGGGGCACAGAAATTAAGGGGGCCGCTGACATCCTGATGTTCAATTATATACAGGATTGCGGCCATGAGGTCTTCCAGATGTATCCACGGGAACCATTGGTTTCCACTGCCCATGGAACCGCCGACAAACATTTTAAAAGCGGGGATCATTTTAGCCAGGGCGCCGCCGTTTTTTCCAAGGACAACCCCAAATCGCATAACGGCGACCCGAACCCCTTTTGCGGTTGCCTGCCGGGCCTCTTTTTCCCAGTCCTGCGAAACACCGGCCAAAAAATCATGGCCGACGTTTTCATCTTCTTTTAGAATGTCGTCGCCTCGGCTGCCGTAATATCCGGCGCCGGAAGCACTGCAAAGCGTGACGCTCCTGCCTTCCGGCAGCGCTGTGACCACATGCCGGGTGGTCAGAATACGACTGTCATAAATTTCTTTTTTATATTTTGGGGACCAGCGTTTAAATATAGTCGCTCCGGTCAGATTTACCGCGGCTTCCGTTTCTTCGACCTTTTTTTGCCATTCACCCGGCCGGGTTGTATCTGCCGCAATATAGCGATAATTTTCATGACGAATTCGATGCTGATCTGCTGACTTGCCGACTGCGGTGACCTTATGCCCCCGGCTCAGCAAATACTTCGAGAGATTAGAGCCGATAAAACCCGAACCGCCCGTGATAAATATTTTCATGGATCATCTCACTGATTCGGACAAGCCGGTTGAAGTGAAGCGTAAATCCCGTTTTATCGGGGAATTGAATATTCAATCAATAGTATTTGTGATTTGCTGATACCTTCATTTCATCACGACATGTTGTCAGAAAAATGAACTAAGGGCCTAAGCCCCCTCAGCCGACCCATCGTACGCAGCGTAAAAGGGTTTGTCAATGTTTAATCGTCACAGGATTTATATAACAAACTGAATATATGTAGTTTCTTCGGGGATTCCAATTTTTTCTGAGAATGGGCGCTGATTTGATCCGGTACTGTCAGAAGGCAGGTCGTCAAGATGGTTTCGCTTGAGTACTGCACGCGGGGCATATCCCGATGAGTTCAAGTTTATGTCCGATAATTTTGAAATCGGTGGTGTTTTTTAGATCCTGTCTAATCGTGACTTCAAAATCAACCGGGGCATCAACCACTCGATCACAACGAACACATCTGAGATGGTAATGGTTTTCCGTTTTCCCGTCAAACCGTTTCAGCGTGCAGCCCGGTTCGAGTTTTTGAATATCGCCGCTTTCAGCAAGGATCTCGAGGTTGCGATACACGGTTCCAAGGCTGATGCGGGGCAGGCGTTTGCGAACCATTGCATAAACTTCATCGGCGCTGGGATGAGTATCGACCTTACAAAGCTCCTCCAGGATAACTCTACGTTGACGCGTCATCCGGAGATATAATTGTTTTTGCAACGCTGTTTAACCTCCTCGAGTCTGATAGTGCATTCTATTTATCTCTCATCAATAGGTGTATATTCACACACATCCGGCCCACAGTAATCTCCGATGTATTCGGACTCGGGTCGATACAGCGTGGGTTTTGGAGCGGCACCTGCAAATTGCTCTTCAACTACGTGGGCGCACCAGCCCGCGATTCGAGCGATAGCGAACACCGGTGTAAACAGATCCACCGGAATACCCAGTGATAAATACAACGAACCACTATAAAAATCGACATTTACATAAATATCTCTTCCTTTACGTTTTTTAAACTCCGCCTTGCCCGTTTTATCAAGCTTGGCCGATATTTCATACCACTTGGTCTTACCGATCCTTTCTTCCAGCACTTTAGACATGGATGCGACTATATATGCGCGCGGGTCATCGGTATCGTATACGGCATGCCCCAAACCAAAAATCACTCTGCCGGCATCAAACTCCTGATTCACGTAATCTAGCACCTTGTCTACCGATCCGATTTTAAACAACATTTCCATTACCCGCGTATTGGCACCGCCGTGCAGGTCGCCGGATAAAGATCCTACCGCGGCAGCAACGGCCGCATATATATGCGCTCTGGTGGAAGCAACTTCCCGGGCGGCAAAGGTGGATGCATTAAACGAGTGTTCGGCGTGAAGAACCAAGGCCTTATCCAGAAATCTGCCCATGTCTTCATCGGGCAATTTGCCGGAGAGCATGTATAAAAAATTGGCTGCGTGGTCCAAATCCGCAGAGGGCTCAACCGGCTCTTTATCATTGCGGATTCGATCCCAGGCCGCGATAATGGTGGGAAATTTGGCAATCAGTCTAACCGCCATGCGCAGGACGGCTTCCATGGATTGATCCTTTTTGTCAGGATCATGGTGGGCCAACAGAGGAACGGCTGCTTGCAAAATGTCCATGGGCAACGCATCTTTCGGCCGGTTTCTAAGGACTTCAATCACTGCAGGCGGCAGATGTCGCTCTGCTAATAAGCGGCGCTTAAACTCTGCAAGTTCGGCTTTGTCGGGCAGCTTTTCATAGAGCAGCAAAAAAGCAACTTCTTCGAAGGACGCATTTTCGGCCAGGTTCTGAACCAGATAACCTCTGTAAATCAATCGGCCGTTGGCACCGTCAACCTCACAAATCCTGGTATCTGCAATTACGACACCCCGCAAGCCGGTATTCAAAACAGGTTTGCATTCTTCCATTTTTACACCTCTTTGCATGTTTTTTGGTGAAAAACGTGTTTCTTGTTATATGTCGATCCACATGTCGGCTTCATTACCACAATTCGTGCAGGTTGCTGTCCCCATGACGCGTTTTTCAATTTCTGTTTCCTGCGATGAGTCGGAATCGGACACCGCACCATCCTGTGCTTCAACATCAGGTAATGAACACGTCACAACCATCTCGGCCTCATTGCCGCAGTTTTCACATTTGCAGACCTCTTTTTTGACAATTTCACTCATGAACGACTCCTTTTAAATATGTATTGAAATTTCTATAGTTCATTTGAATCACAGTGCTTTTTGCGACCATTATCTTGGTAAGCCGTATGAAATGATGGAATCATTCCATTATTCCAATTATCAGCGAAGCGAACTAAATCCATTGCTGTTATACTGCTTGTGTCAATACCATCACGCCTACCAGGAGGATGCGTATTTTCTCAAACCTTCCAAACAATCTGAAAAATGCGGTTTCTCTAAAAAATTGTCAAGAAAGAAATTAATTGTTCAGTCTATCAAAACGTCATTTTTTCCAGCGGCCGGCGTTCGGGGACATATTCATGTGGAATTTTGCCCTCATTCCAATCTGTTGAAACGTAGAGGTTGCAGTAACAACTGCCAAATTCATCGATGTCCGGCACACTGTAAACGCAGGGACAAATGATATCTTTGTCGGCGTCGCGATCGCCGCAAAGCAGTCTGCATGGGCAACCCATGTACCCGTGCCGCTCTTTGTTGACAAGCAGGGCTTCTAAAAGCTCAAAGGTTCGCTCCCTGTCGCGGTTGAAATAATAACCCTTGGCTTCCTGTACTTTTTTCATTCTCTCATATAGCTCTTGTGCATCCATCACATTCCCAATGCCTCCTTGATTTCTTTTTCCTTGAACCCGACGATCACTTTTTCACCTATTATGATGGTGGGAAATGAGCAGCGCGGGTTAAACTTTTTGACATCTTCAATAATTGCCTTTCTTTCATCGCCTTGGAGCTGGTCCACATTGATAAATTCGTATTTAATGGTACAATCGCCTAAAAATTTCTTGGTTGCTTTACAGTGGCTGCAGGTGCTCAAAGAGAAAATCTTAACGTCAGGTTGAGACATAGATTCATCCTTTCATAAATTTGATGTCCATATGAACCCGGTAACCTATATTCATGTCGCAGCAGGCATTGACAATCTGTGAATTTCTACCGGTTTTTTACAAACAGTTACATTAACAGAAAAGTAATTTCAACAATATAAAAAATTTTTTGAAATAATAATCCAAAATTGACTCAAATAACGAAACAAATTCTGTACCAGTACGGGAAAATATTGAAATAAATAGTAGGGCCTACTGCAAATAAATTTTATAATCTATAGAAATTAAAGGATTTTATATGTCAATTTTCTTTGTGGGCCGTAATTTAAATTCTGAGCGAGGCGAACTAATTTATTAGGATGCTGGGGTAAAGGTGCTTTATCTGCTTCAAGACATTGAGACGAATGAGACACTAAGGCTTTAAATTAAAGACCCCCGAATTCATGGATTCACAGATTTTCACCAAACCGCTTTCCGGATTTGTATGCATATTGTTAACTCTCTATTATTATTACGAGTTTTGAAAAAATTAGGTCATATCGTTCTTGGATGATATTTATCCTGATTGCTTTACAATCGGTGGTTCGTCTCGAAATGGGGGTTGATACATACATGTATCATAAGACAACAAGTGGTGCGTTTCTCGGGCTGATGGACTTTCCCAAAGGGCAAAATTTTTTGGTGAAATCTATATTTTATATTTAAAATTAACAAGTTAACATTGAATTCATTTTAATTCCGATTTAATTGATATGAAATTAAAACTGGCATGAAACTTGCGGATAAAAGCAAGTTAGCTGGAAATTTGGCGGTATTCATTATCTCTTGACAAAACGTATTTTATTATCTAAATAGTAACGGTTACTAATTACCGCTTGATAACCCTGTCCAAACTGACTTTTCATAATCACGTTCTTTATGAAAATTCAGCCCGTTTATTCCATTCACTATAATTCCATGAAGGGAGGCAATATATGGCTGACAAAAAAGTAATCTCATCTAAAAAGGAGATAGATATCAATTCTGTTACTATCTGTGATGCTACAGCTCAAATGCTGATCAAGGCTCGAAAAGACGGTGTCGAAACCGCCTTTGATCGGGCTGCAAGTATGAAGGCCTGTCCCATCGGGGCGGATTCGGCTTGCTGCAAACACTGCGCCATGGGACCTTGCCGTCTGAATGCCAAGGATCCGTATTCTAAAGTGGGAGTCTGCGGTGCGACCATCGACACGATTATGGCGCGAAATTTTGCACGCATGGTCGCTGCCGGTGGTGCCGCTCACACCGACCATGGTATGGGCATGCTTGATCTTTTCCGCGAAGTGCTGAATGGTAATATTAAAGACTATACCATAAAAAATCCGCAAAAACTCATTGAAGTCGCCCAATCCATCGGAATAGAAACGGAGGACCGGGAACTCAAAGATATTGCCATGGATCTATATCAGGAGCTTGAACGCACCTACACCCAAGTGGAGGGAGAAATTCCCTTTGCCAAACGTGTTCCGGAAAAAACTCTGGAAACCTGGCGCAAACAAGGAATTGTGCCTCGCGGGGCCATGCGTGAGATTATGGAATTGATGCACCGCTCGCACATGGGTGTGGACCAGCATTATGAGAACATTACCAAACAGTGCAGCCGCACCGCGTTGGCTGACGGTTGGGGCGGTTCCATGGTCGCCACCGAGATATCGGACATTCTTTTCGGTACCCCAGCGCCGGTGGCCGTCGAAGTTAACATGGGTGTTTTAAAAGAAGACCAGGTCAACATCATTATTCATGGCCATGAACCCAATCTGTTCGAGTCCATCGTAGAATCGGTTAAAGAACCCACCCTGGTCCAAGCCGCCAAAGATGCCGGTGCCAAAGGGATCAACCTAGTAGGAATGTGCTGCTCCGGTTTGGAAATGTTTGTGCGGCACGGCATTCCCCATGCCGGCAACTTTATGTCCACCGAAGCGGTTTTGGTAACCGGTGCGGTTGACGCCATGGGTGTGGATGTACAGTGTATCAAACAGGGTCTGGCTAAAGTTGCGGACTGTTACGGTACTAAGCTGATTACCACGAACCCGCGTTGTCATATCGAAGGCGCTATGCACGTTGAGTTTAATGACCACAAACCCAAAGAATGCACCGATGAGATTGTTATCCAGGCCATCGGCCGATTTAAAAACCGCAACATGCCGATTGAGATCCCTCAGATTGTCAATACCGGTGTACATGGATTTTCCCATGAATACATCAATTACATGCTCGGTGGAAGTTTCCGGGCCTCCTACACCCCGCTTAACGACAACGTTATCAACGGCCGCATACGCGGGGTGGCCGGTGTGGTAGGATGCACCAATCCCAGGGTAAAGCAGGACTGGCTGCATGTGGAGCTGGTTAAGGAACTGATTAAAAACGACGTCCTGGTGCTCCAGACCGGTTGCTCACAAATAGCACTGGCTAAAGCCGGACTGACGACCCCGGAAGCGGCCCATCTGGCCGGAGCCGGTCTGAAAGAGGTCTGCGAAACTGTCGGCATGCCGCCGGTTTTGGGTATGGGTGCCTGTGTGGATAACAGTCGGATTTTAATTGCCGCATCCGAAATGGTTAAAACCGGCGGCCTGGGGGAAAGTATCGCTGATCTGCCGGCGGCCGGGTGTGCACCGGAATACATGAGCGAGAAAGCCCTGTGTATCGGACAGTATTTTGTCGCATCCGGAGTTTATACGGTTTTCGGTGTAACCTTCCCGATTGTCGAAGGCACCAAATTCCACAAGCATATGTTCGAAGAGCTCGAGCAGCTGGGAATGGGCAAGTGGGGATTTGCAACCGACCCCCATGAAATGGCCCGTTTGATGATTGCACACATCGACAAAAAGCGCAAAGCACTCGGCATCGATAAGGCCAGAGAGCGCACGCTGGTAGACATGGCAGACCGCCGGGCGATGGATGCCGCATAAATCCATCCGGTCGGCGGAAATAATATGAACTAAAAAGCGAAATGGGGCTCCAAATTGGAGCCCCATTTTTTTAATAGGTTGAGCGGTTCTGGGTTCAGCGTTCCGGGTTGAAGGAAAGCCGACAGCTTGTATCAAAGAAATCGTACCTTCATCTATCTATAAAATGATAGAGCGCAGCGATCCCCTAAATCCAAAATCCGCAATCTAAATTCCCAAATTAGGCCTAATATCTCCACAGGAATAAAAGCGGATGACTTGGCAAATGCGGATTCAGCATTTATTCGCATTTCCATGCCGGAGCCCTATACCCCTAATTCTTTTTTCAGCCACGCTTTGACATCATCTTCCAGAGCATAGACCCCTTTGAGTTCGCAGACGTCTTTTTCAAACTGTTGCGGCAGTTCAAATTGCGCCAGTTCAAGGGCTTCTTCAGAATTTCTTCGGATCAGGTAAATGTAAAATGGTTTGCGCCAGCAGTTTACCACAAAGTAGGTGGAGTAATCGTCTTTGGAACGAATAATGTACTTGCCGCTGCCCCAATCCGTGTTGCCCCACTCCAAATATAGTTTGACTGCTTCCTCGGGCCCTAAATCCCAGTTGATCTCATTGATCAGATCGTTCTCTTTTTTTAATTCTTCCAGTGACAGCATCTAGACCTCCTTAGAATTATTACATCCGCCTGGCAAATAAAATTATAGACAAAGTAATGATTTTAACATCGGCTGTCAAACAGGCGAAGTATTTATCAGATCTATTCTATCCGCAAATTCGTCCCGACAAAGGTCGATCCGGGCACACCGATATGGTATTGCCGACCGAATGGTGTGGTCTATGAAGTATTTCTTACGCAAAGCGCTTTGAGCCAAGAAATAGAAAACTTGAATAAAATATAATTTTATAATACGATCCGTTGCAACATTTTCCAAGATCGATGTTGTTTTTCCAATAGTGATATCAAAAAATCAAATTTTCAATGGTGATTAAAATGTATCTATTTTCATCGCAATCATCAAAAAAGAAAAACACCACTTCCCTAATTGAACACATCGGATTATGCTTGATTTTTTCACTCTTTCTTTTGCAACCCCTTCATCTTTCGTCGTCTAATGCCATCGAAAACAATCCGCTGTCAGAGCATGATGATGGATTAGCCGATATAGTGAATCCCTTTAAATCAACCTGTTATGACTGGAGAGGTAACACCATTCCATGCGATTTTAGACGACCGTACGCCGAACTCCTGTTCGATAAACCCATCCCCGATCCCCGCTTCAGGGACAACAAAGATGGCACGGTGACCGACAACCTAACCGGGCTTATCTGGCTGAAAAATACGACTTGCTTAGGAATGATGGATTGGAAAGATGCTATCCTGGCGGCAAAAAGTCTGAAGGATGGAGACTGCGGCCCGGATCCAGCGCTTACTCTTTCTGATGGCTCGTCAGCCGGAGACTGGCGTTTGCCGTCCATGCATGAACTTTGCTTATTAATCGATTATAGTAAAAGAAATCCTGCTTTACCAGATAGCTATATTTTCCCGGATTTTCCAAGCGGTTACTATTGGTCGGCGACCACCCTTGATCATCATCCCGGATTAGTATGGATCGTGTACATGGAATCCGGTACGACTTGCTATGAAGGAGTCAAAAATCATGCCGGTCATATTTGGCCGGTCCGCGGATCAAAGGAATAATCCGCTATTTTTTGACAGTAAAACTTCCCGCTAGGATGTGTTTCTCCGCTAAACGCGGTTTATTCGAGCATTTCGATAATTTCTTCAACGGATGTATATTGTCTGTTCTGCGCTATTGCCGTTGGTTTTAAGGTCAAATGACCTAACGCGAACCCCAATCCCCGACCCAGAGCGACATCTTCCTTTATCGCCTGGAGCCAGCCCTTATCCGCAATTTTTTTTACATACGGCAGACTTGTGTTTGATAGTGCATAGGACGCAGTTTTAGCAACGGCCGAAGGCAAATTGTCCACACAATAGTGCCGGATGCCGTTGACAATATACGTCGGTTCGTCATGGGAAGTGGGCACACAGGTTTCAATGGCTCCGGCGCGATCGCAGGATATATCCACGATCAGCGCCTCCTTTTTCATAAGTTTGAGCATCTCTCGGGTCACAATATGTTGATCCGACCGGGGAGGCCATTTGACGGCATTGATTAGAAGATCGATCTTCGGCAGGATTTGTCGGACATTATACCTGTTTAAATACAAAGTCTTTATCTGGGGAAAAATTTTTTGGCGGATATCTCTTAATCTATCTAAATCTATATCCAGCAGGGTCACGTCAGCTCCCAAGCTGATAGCATAGCGTGCCGCTCCGAGCCCGACGTTGCCGGCACCAAGGATCGCCACGCTAGCCGGTTCAGCACCAACAGCCCCCCCGACTAAGATTCCACTACCGCCGTTGATGGTAAACATATGGTAGACGCCCATAATGAGCCCGATTTCGCCTGCAATCTCACTCATGGGAGTCAGCAGTGGAAATTTGCCGTCATCGGTTTCAATATCTTCATAAGCAATTGCGATGACCTTTTTATCCAACAATGCCTGGGTTTCTTCGGGATTGTTGGCTGAATGAATATAGGTAAAAATGATCTGTCCTTCTTTTAAAAAATCGAATTCTTCCGGGAAAAGTTCTTTGACTTTAAGAATCATTTCCCCCTTTTGGTACACCGTTTTGGCATCGGGGGATAGTATTGCTCCGGCTGCGGTGTAGTCTTCGTTGGATATGCCGCTGCCCACACCGGCTTGTGTTTCAATTATAATTTGGTGCCCTTTTGAAACGAGCGCATCTACCGCAGGTGGTGTAATTGAAACTCTAGATTCATTTTTTTTTATTTCTTTGGGCACGCCTATAATCACGGATTCACCTCCTTAACCTATGTTCATCATGGATTCTTTTTTTTACTCATAAAGGTTCAGGCGTTAAAAGGTAATCCAAAAAGCTTCAGGTGGGCATCTTCTTTATTCACTCCGACGCAACCTTCGGGATATTCCCAAGGGCTCGCGAATTCGAACCGCTGCTTTCATGATTTCATGATATTTTTAAATAGCAGGCATTTCACCAGTTTCAAGATACGTTTTAAGTTCTTCCACGCTTAATTCCTTTAGTCCTAATTTCTGAAACGTTCGTTTGCCTTCAGCGGAGTAATTGATACCGGATATGGCTTCGCCCATGTGTACAATGGCCTGGCAGGTTGGCGTGGGTATTTGTAAAAACTTACCGAGTGAGCAGAACATAACCAATCCCATGCCGACATCTTCGTGGATATAGCGGTTATCGATGGTGTTCGGATTGCGGAAGCCGCTATAACCAGGTCCATTTTTATAACATTCATAATAATCCGTACTTCGCGCATATCCCTGTTGTACAGAGGTTACGGGATCTGCTTGGGCTTCATATCCAAGGGCTTTTAGCAAGGCCATTCGCTCCTCATCCAGTTTCTGTATCAAATGTGCGACGGTCGGGGAGACGCCATCTTTGTAAAAAAACGTGCTGTCTCCTTCATTCTCTATCCGTGCAGCATTCAGAATAGTAATCGGTGGATGAATGACCGGATTGGCATTGTTCAGCCCGGCTTCAAGCACACTGGCAGTGCGAACCAAACCCGGATATAGAGCTTCCAGTTCCGGCCCGAATCGATTTACGGCCTTTGCCGGCAGTGTTCCATAAGCTACACGGTTAACCTTGACGGAAATTTCCACCACCGCATCTTTTGCTCGGCAGCCGTAAGTTAAGGTTGAGGTCTCGACCATAGTCGGCAGTTGCTGTAATCCAAGCTTTCTAAATACGTGGGCAAAATGCAACGATCCACCGGTGGAACCAGGATTCAGAATTAGCAGATGGTCGGGTTTTATAAACGACGCGATTTCATGGGCCACTCGATCATGCGCCAGCGCCTGGGTGCAGATCATTATCGTGTCGACGTCCTCTATCGCTTCTTTAAGATCGCAGGTTACCAGTTCAAGATGCGCCTTCCCCGTGACCTCGCCAGTAGCCGTCAAGATGTTTGTTTCAATGATTGCTTCAAGGTTCCTTTTAAACTCCGGGAATTCAAACAGGCGCACATGTTTATTTTGCAGCGCCAAATCAGCTGCAGCCGCTTTACCTCCGTTGCCGGCACCGACGATGGCGATGTGGTCGATCATCGAAAGTCTCCTGTATAAAATTCTTTTGTTGTGGATGCAGCCAAAGTCGGAGCCTCGTCATGCGATGTTGGCGATTTGTTCCATACGAATGCACTTACAGGGTTCGAAACGCTTCACACATTACAATATCGCGTTCAAGAAAATTTTAGATCGTTCACTTTTGGGGTTGGTAAAGAATTCTTTGGGTGGTGCCACTTCAATGATTTGCCCTTCGTCCATAAACACAACCCGCTTCGCAACTTCCCGGGCGAATCCCATCTCATGGGTAACCACGATCATGGTCATGCCCTCTTTGGCAAGATCAACCATAACGTCGAGCACTTCACCAATCATTTCCGGGTCCAGTGCCGATGTCGGTTCATCAAAGAGCATCATCTTCGGGCGCATGCACAAACCCCGCGCAATGGCTACCCGTTGTTGCTGGCCCCCCGAAAGCTGGGTTGGGTAAGCTTTTGACTTGTCCCCCAATCCCACTCTCGCCAAAATTTGCTTGCCGAGTTTTTCCGCTTCCGCCTTTTTAATATTTCGAACTTTGATCGGCGCAATGGTGATGTTGTCGAGGGCTGTCATATGAGGATAGAGGTTGAAGGATTGAAAAACAAAACCGATCTCCGCCCGGATCTGGGTCATATTGGTTTTCTTGTCATGAACCTTCATACCGTCCACGATGAGTTCGCCCTCCTGAATGGGTTCCAGGCGATTGATGCAACGAATCAGCGTGCTTTTCCCCGATCCGCTCGGGCCGCAGACCACCACCACCTCGCCCTTTTCGACCTCAAGATCGATATTATTCAAAACATGAAGGTCCCCAAACCATTTGTTGACGTTCTTGAAAGATATCATATCCATATTCCCTTTTTTATGAAGCACGTCTTTTGGTGCCGTCAGGATGCTTTGGATCAGAGCCGGGTAGCCCCGACCGTCATTCGTCTTTCAAGAATATTTGAAAGATTGATCAACGGATAGCAAACGATAAAATACAGAATACCCACCAGGCCGAACACCATGATACCTTCCGGGATCCGCTGGACGGTCAGCCAGCCGACACGGGTCACATCCACAACACCGATAGCGGAAACCACGGATGAGTCTTTAACGAGCAGCACATATTGACCCACCAGCGGGGGCAGTATCGTGCGCATGGCCTGGGGGAGAATGATGTGTCGAAGTTGCTGATAGGCTGAAAGGCCAGAGGCCGTCGCCGCTTCTCGTTGTCCGGATGAAACCGCCAGGATACCGCCGGCCACGATCTCACAGATAAAACAGGCGGCCAGGTTGGTCAGGGCGATGACCGCGGCTGGAAAAGCCTCCAATTCTATTCCGATACCGGGCAGGATGAAAAAAACAATAAAGACCTGGACCAGGAAAGGCGTGCCCCGAATCAGGTCTACCCAGGCACCGATCAAGGACCGCAATATTTTATTCCTGCTGGCCCTTAGGATTCCCCATATGAAGCCGATGATGGTCCCCATGATAAGACTTAATCCGGAAACCGCTACCGTCATCCAGAGCCCTTTGATAAAAAACGGCAGGCTGCGAATCAATTCATTAAAATAGAAACCCCACATAGCTTTTCTCCCCGTTTCTCAATGCGCTTCCCTGAAAATCAGTCGCTTTTCCGACCAACTTGAGAAGCCTTTGAGCATGTAATAAATAATCAGATAAAAGGCCGCGGTCGTCAGGAACCCTTCAGCGGGCATAAATCGATCCGATGTCAACAGCTGGCCGGCCCGTGTCAACTCCATAATCGAAATCAACGAGAGGAGCGAGGAATCCTTGACGAGAACGATGGCCTGTCCCAGCATGGGCCGAATCGTCATACCGAGCGCCTGAGGCAGGATGATATAGCGCATACGCTGGAAGTAGTTCAAGCCGGAGGCAATTCCCGCTTCGATCTGTCCGCTGGGAATGGCCTGAATGCCTGACCGAACGATCTCGGCATAATAGGCCCCACTGTTCAAGGTTAGGGCAAAAACGCCGGTAACCCATTCAGGAAGCATAATGCCAATAGACGGAAGACCGAAATAGAAAAAATAGAGCTGCGCCAGCAATGGTGTGGAACGGATACTCTCAATATAGACACCGGAGATGCTGGAGACCACGCGAGACTTACTGAGTCGCATGGTGCAGGCGATGATTCCGACCAGAAGTGCTCCGAGCAGTGACAACGCCGAGAGCCACAAGGTGGCCAGAAAACACTGCAGATACAGCGGCATGTATTCCAAGATGACCCTAAAATTGAAGGCTTCAAGCATATCTTTTACCCGTAAATTTTATGTTTTGGGTTTGATGCAACGGGGTGTGAGCCGGCTGAACCGGCTCACACGAGATAAAAGTTAATCAGCCCGAAAAACCAAAGATGGTTTAATGATCTTTCTTCCAATCCAGAGAATTGACCCAGTAATTCAAATTGTCATCGAGACGGCCGTCCAGACTGACGTGCAGGAAGAATAGGTTGAGCCATTCGCGCAGATCCGGGGAATCGTAACGCACCGCAAAAGCCAACGGGGATTTGGACAGCTGCCCTTCCAGAATTCGGACGCTATTGGGCGGAAAGCTGGCTGCCTGGCCGCGTACGGCCGAGCCGTCGTTCACCCCGGCATCGGTGTGCCCCGCGAGCATCGCATTGATCAGAAGCGGTCCGCCGCCTTTGTAGGTCTTTAGTTGGGCATCCGGGAAAGCTTTTTTGGCATCGTTTTCACCGGTTGAACCCAAAAGAACGGCAATCTTGGTCCCTGGTTTCTTGACGTCTGCGAGGGACTTGATCGGGCTGTCCTGCTTCACGAACACCACGCTACCGGTATACATATAAGGGTCGGTAAAAGCGATTTTCATGGCCCTTTTCAGGGTCGGCGTCATGTCGGCCGCAAGCATGTCGGCCTTCTTAGAAAGCAGTGCAGGGATGAGACCATCCCAGTCATAGTTGAGGTACTTGACCTTGACACCCATTTCCTTGGCGATCATTTCACAAAGATCTATAGAGCTGCCTGTTCGCTTGCCATTTCTATCGACAAAGCTGAAAGGAGCTCCCTGGGTCTGACAGGCGATACGAAGTTCCCCTCTTTTCGCAATTTCGTCCAGGGTTCCCGCTGAAGCCATTCCCCAGAAGCCGAAGATGAGCGCCACTGCAATCATTACGGAAAATAATTTGAACTTTTTCATTTTTCCCTCCTTTTCCTGTTGTTAGTTTCAAATTTAGCTCAATAGATGAATCCTATTTTGAAAAACGAACCACCCCCTTCATACTTGAGTCATGTGATTTTCTTCATGGCGTCATGCAAAGCCTGAAGCCGATATGTTGGAACCTATAACGCGGGGGACTCCCAAAGCGGCTCGCAGACCGGGCATCACGGGCCGGGCGTTACCAGACGCCGCCTCGCATCACCCGGTAGGAGCCCTTCTTGGGCCCTTTCGAATTGACCACTTCATCTTCCGGGTAACCCCCAAACCAGTCCTGTACTTGTCGGTGCCTTCTTTCTGATTGAGTTTCCGGATGAATCCCTGCACATCTTCCCAGGAAATCCGTTCCGCTGGGCACGTGTCCCCACATCTTTTATGACGGGCAGGATTTTTGCCCATTAATGCTTTCTCGATTAGATCTCCTCCACACCCTCGGGCAGGCATAACCAGTTATGCTTAGATTTCAGGATAATAAATGTTTCACTTCTAATAACATTGCCCATTTTGAGAATTGTTTCAGTCGTGAATCGATACAATTCGTCCTTCCCTTCCTTACAAATTACCTCAGCAATAATATCGTAACGTCCAGTAACTACGCCTGCCCAGGCAACGTTCGGAAGATTGGCTATTTTATCCATTATCTGATCCAATTCCCCACCTGAACGGATGCTCATGGCAACCAACGCTGTTATCATTTCTTGATGTCGGCGTGGATTGATCAGTCCTGAAACTTTAAATATCCCGCTTTTCTCGAGATCTTTGATCCTGTTGCGTATGGTGGGGGCGGTTACATTAAGGCGTTTTGACATTTCACCGATCGGCATTCGCCCTTTTTCTGTTAGCAGGCGAATGATCTTATTATCCAACGTATCAAAATTTGTTTTATCCACAGGGCCTCTATTTTTTAATAAGAATATTTTTTTAACTAATTATATCTATAAAATAAATATATCAATAGAAATAATTATTATTATAAAATAATTCATAATTTTTTTTCTATATGGGAAAAAGAAGCAGCCTTCGACACCAGAGATCACGGGATCCAATCGGTACCGCTGGATCGTATTGTCGGCAGTGTCGGTCGATATCATGACTTTGACAACCGCTTCAGGGTTATGCAAAATATTCCTTCCGAGCGGCTACAATGGATCAGGGAGGCCATGCGGGAAGGTCGACCTTTGAAGCCCGTGGAGCTGTTCCAAATGAGGGACCCCATTCAATTTACAATATTCAAGAGGGAAACGTCCAGTTCTTAAAAGCCTCCCTGATGGCTTCGCGAAATTCGTAAATCGGTTTCGACGGTATCTGTGGGGAGGGGTATGCCAAGGCGTAGGTCAATTTCACCCGCGGACGAAAGGGGCGCAACGTAACCTCGTTGCGCCAGTGTTGGGCAGCGAAGGGCTCCATTAAGCCGATGCAGAGGTCTTGGGCGATCATGGCGTAACCGGTATGCGAGGTATGATAGGCCGTTACGTATCTGGGTTCTACGTCGGCTTTCTGTAAGATCTGCTCTTCCTCCTCCCAGGTGAGCGGTCCGGTGGGCAGGGTTTTTAACAGCGGAATCCCGACCAAGTCTTCGGGGGTAATGATATCTTTCGATGCCAGGGGATGCGAAATGGGCATGGCACAGTAATTTTCGGTTTCGAGCAGCGTTTCCACCTCGATACCGGTGATGGGTGGGAAAGCGAGGGTT